>JAABUH010000158.1_pt1 | contig 102950 bp, 139 predicted proteins | sample 5559121 | NCBI WGS metagenome assembly JAABUH01 (sample SAMN10711871, study PRJNA513364) | rock metagenome | isolation source: Antarctica rocks | place: Antarctica: Victoria Land, Battleship Promontory nord | collected 2015-12-28
CCTGCAGCCCATCACTGCCAACACCGGTCAAGAACCGCATCACTTCACTTGTATCAGCCGTGGAGGCTGTGAATGCAAGGAATACGGTCTTGGAGAGGGAGAACCAGGGACTGAGGGATGCTAGTGAAGCTCGGAAGCGGAAACGAGCTGGGATCACTGTTGAGAACCTTGGTACGCATGTCTTTTCAACCGAAGACTGCTTGGAACAGGTGGGGGCAGCGGAGGCGGCTACAACGGCAAGGAAGGGGAAGGGGAAGGAGAGAGAGATACCTGTGGGTAACCCAGGCCTGCTTGAAGACATCCGGACTGTCCCAGGAGCCATGGAATGGGATCTGCATGATACAGTAACCCTTGGAGATGAATATTGATCGAAATGTAAGAGGTGTTCAATAAAGGGGTCTGTTCAGATCACGTTACATGCCTTCGGGCGGTCAATGCCGAGGGTCAAATTTGGGCAACACGACGAAAAAACGAACGCTGACGAATCCATCCGAACTCTCTCTTCTCGCTTTCCCTCAACCGACATCCCATCCAACCATGTCCGTCGTCACCCTTCCTCCAGCATTCCCCATCGTTGGTCTCGGTGTCGTCTCAACAGTCTTGCTCAATGTCCGTTCCTTCCGAACCTATCTCTCAATAAAGCACAACTGATCCATTCCTCCATCAGTTTTACCAGCAGTACCACGTCACCATTATGCGCAAAGAATTGGGCGTCAAATACCCGACTTTGTACGTCACCGAGTCCGAGGCTTCTGCCGAGCCGAAGAAGATGGTTCGTGTTGCCCTCTACCTTTGTTCTCTTGTTCAACGGGTCACAATGCTCGATGTAGGCTGATAGGATGGGTCTGCTCGAGTAGAAGTACAACTGTACCCAACGATCCCACCAGAATACTTTGGAGAATATTCCTTTCATCCTCGCCCTACTTGGCTTCTTCGGTACGTCGTACTCCAAAATCCAGACCGAGAAAGACAAGCTGATAGGATTCGTCACGAACAGGAATCTTCCATCCGAAATACGCTACGGCCTTCACCTTGGCTTGGGTGTTGGGCCGGATCAGCTATACCAACGATTACAATACTGGCAGAGCGGATAGTAGGGTAGGTCCCTCTCTTTGGTCATCAGTGTAGCCACTGATCGATTTCGCAGGGCAAAGGTTTCGCCAGCGTGTCTTATATCGGTCAGGCCGGTATGTTCCCATACCTCCATGACACGTTACATGAGATGCTGAAACATCGGAACAGGGTTGTTGTTCGGCTCGATGAGTGTGGCCGCTCAGAAGACTTATCAGCTGTATTTCTGAGCGAGATAAGGTGGTGTTTGCACAGTATGCGTTTGAAGCTTGAATCATAAAGTTCGATCTTCGTTATATGTGTCGGCTCTCTACTGTCACGCGCTCTGTCCCAGCTTGATCAACGATGGGACAAACTCCGTCGCCTCCTCGGCTCTCGTCTTCTTCTCCTTCTCCTCCTTCTTGCTCTCGTCTTCCTGTCCTTCGTTCACGACCTGCTGCTCAACCGTGGTATCGACCTTCTCCTTCTCCTTCCTCTGCTTCCGCCAAGCCTTCTCAATCAGCTTCTCGACTCCCTTCTCTCTGTTGATCACCACATAGCTTCTGTCGTTCGAGCTGACCACGATTCGACTCGGTCCGGGATCGACGGGACGGTGAGCTATCGTCCCGTTCGAAGGGGTGATCGGAACGCGGATGCCATCACAGTCGTGCTTTTCTCCGCAACCGTTGAATCGCAAGAGATTCGATCGATTGCCGCATGCAGCCGGCCCGAGCGGGTTGCCCGACATCATGTCCGAGATCGCTCTCAATAGATCGTACGACGACCCGTACTTCTCGGGAATGAATGTGGACCACAAGGAATCGATCACCTTTTGAGCGCGGCCCATGGCATCGCGTGCTTGCTTGATAGACGTACTCATCGACTCTGTGGTATCCGATGCCGTCGCTTCGGAGGGTATGGTGAGACTCGGTAGAGTGGTAGTTGCATCCCTGACTGTCTCCTTGCCCTCCCACCCACATCGACACTTCTTCGCAGTCGTCGCCTCGATCGTCCACTCCAACAACCTCCTCACGGCCCACCTCTGACCATCACTGACCGTAAGTCGCACAACCTCCTCGGATCCGCCCCGCATTGGAAGAGCCCTTCGGCGATATGTCGATCTCCTCGATCGATAGCGAAGTATAGCGCCGAAGCCATCTCGTCCGTTTTACATACCTCGGAATCGGTGATGGATGACCGCGGTTGGTAGCTTTCCACCGACTTGAGGTATTGAGACGGATCGAGTAAGCCATTCCGTAGCGTATCGATGATATCTTTCGAGGCCTTGCATAGTAGCGCTCGGAGTGGGTGATCACGCCGACCGAGTGAGAGAAAGGATGGCGGAGGATGGAAGAGGTCCTTCTTGGCAACTTCTTGATCCGCCCGCGAGAATCGTGTTGAGGTGTATCTTGAGCCTTGATCCAGAGGTCGTACAGCCAGACGGCTTTGATCCAAGCAGGCATGAGGTCTTTGCTGAATGTCTTGTTGAGGAATTTTGAGATGAGCGGGAGGTCATAGTTGCGCGAGATGAGGAAGATGTTATACAGGATCTGGGCATTGTGTCAGCGCCCTTCATGCGATAGGAGACATAGCCATCATCGGGAAGTGATCTCTCGAGAAGACCCACCTCGCGGGGAAGCTGTTCGAAGCGTGATTTGCCGGGTGCATCTGGTAGTCTATCTATGGGCTCGACAGGCGGCGGCGCTTCTCTCGCTTCCATCGTAACAAGAGATCAAGTCTACGGCTTGAAGATGGCTACTTGCTCGTATTAGAGAAAGTTGATGGACGAAGAAGACAGTGCACCCCACCTGAGGGTGGATTATCAAGCGGGATAAACACGTCATCATCAGAATGAGTCAACAAATCGGTGTATCCGCCCTGGCACACTTTGCATTGATTTCCTTTGAACTCCTTGGCCTTTCTCAGCCGGTCCAACACCCGCCAGAGATACCATACTTCTAAACCAGCGGCTTTGTATCGCTGTTCTCGATGATTCGTCCGATGCCTGAATTGGTTGTTTGATTTTCCGCTGGACGCGCCTGATTTCTTGGTGAGCTCTATTGGGCTCAGCTCCACGCGTGTTGAATCACCTCCGCTCAGCCCCCCAGAAATGTCCTCTCCCCCTTCTCGTCGCACAACGACCACCCCGACGATCGTCCCCATCCGCTCACACATCCCTCAACCACCTCGCTCCTTCTCGATATCAGCTCGGACTCGGTCTATGTCCCGCCTGGCATCTGTCGTCAACTCCCGGATCGAGAACCACACGTTCAAGAGGAGCCAGAGCATAGTGAGGAGGCCGCCGTTGATGGAGACGCTGGTGAACGCGCAGGTCACGGATAGTGCGAAGAGAAAAGCTGAGGAGGATGGAGACCGACCGAAGAAGGTATCACGGCTTGAACAAGCATCGATCATCCCCAGTCATCGACCTACAACCCCTCGACGTCCTAGAGAACACCTTGCTCCACTCACTACACCTGATCACAACCACGTCGCCCCGCCGATACCGATCCCTACACCAGCTCGAGACATCCTTCGACGCGGGATAGACGAGGATGAGTCCATTAGACCAACCAGCTCCCCTCCGAAAAATCTCATCTTCCGCCCGCCTACACCTCCGCGACCGCATATCCAGCCTGATACAAACGAGGAGATTGACAAGAAGAGCTACGCTGCGAAGCGACGTCTCTCTCCAGATATGCTGCCGGATCGCCGACCAACGAAGCTCAGCTCCATACGGCGCTTGGATTTTACCACAATCGCTTCGGCGGGTCCATCACCTCGTCGACCTCTAGGCCCTGTTCGACCGCTCAACCTTGCTAGTCAGCAATCAACAGCAGTCCTTGTTCCAGAAACGCTAAGGCCGCCCGTCGCACCGGATTCCGCATTTCCCTCCCTAGGACCTGATCCACCGATCGCAGACACGCAAACACCTTTTTCCCGGACAAATGCAACTACTGCTCGACTGGACCCCTCGAACAGCCCAGAGCTCTCGGCTTCCACCCTTGGACCGCCTCCCAGCCCTGCAATGGTAGCCTCTCCCAGACGTGTCATGGCAGGCATATCGCGATTGGGCCTTTCCGCTCCGAGTCAATCACCGATCCCTATACCCTCCTTCACTTCCGATGCAACGCTGAAAGCTTCAATCAAACATAAGGTTCCACCTGATCCTGCATCCTTGTATAGTGACGAAGCGCCAGTGACCTATCCTAGCGGTTCAATATCTGTTCCAGCCGATACAGAGTCGATGCGATGCGAGTCAAGCTCAAAACCAGCAGAAGTCGATGGACAAGCGGTCCACGGACGGCTGGATGTCGTCCAGGAAAATATCGAGATGAATGTGTCAACCATCGTGGAACCGCCAGCCGAGAGCCGACCGATTCGGCCTGCCCCAATAGCCCTGCCAAAGAGCACGTCAACAAGAACGCTTAATGTTATGGGTCCTCCAAGCCGGATACCGACGGGGATCAAGAGCTCTCGGCCGTCCAGTGCGACCTCGCGACTTTCCGCGGTACTCCCAATCACCGAGATACCGGTTTCCGTTTCGAATCTGTCAAAACCAGCTGCAAGCGTATCAGGTCTCCCTCGACCGACGGTATCCTCCAGTACTGCCTCTTCACTGGGTAAAGGTCTACCCTCGTCAACGATGACGAATGCCAAACCAATCGAAGCATCAATGATAAGACGGAAACCCTCGTACCCCTCATCACTCGGTTCTGGACCACTTGCTCGACCCACTCAACGTATGGTCTCAAACCCCGTTCTTCCTCCTAGACCACCATCAACGGAGGATATGGAATTTGATGATTCACCCAAACCTCGCCAATCCCCTCGATCTGTCTCTGCTCCTGTAGACACTTCTCGCTTGAGCATGAGCTCTTCTCGCCGCGAAGGGCTGAGCTTCGAAACATCACAAAGGGTCAACGGGTTGAGTGAAGCATTAGAGAAGCTCAAGATGAAGAAGGCGGAATCGTCAACCCGCTTAAGTCTGGCTTCGTCCGCCTCTCGACGGACATTAGCGTCATCGACCTCTCAGATCACTCAGCCTAGGCACAGCATGACCGCTTCGACCTCGATGCGTATGTCTGCTGTTCATCGACCTCGTCACTCGCTCGCTACCCTTGCCGCCGATATCACGATGACTTCGGAAAGCGCAGAAGCTGGGGACCGCTCGCTAGCGGCTATCATGTGCTCGACATCAGGTGGAGGATGCTTAAAAGGCGTAGCAGCGTTTATTGATGTCCGGACGGAGGAAGGTGCGGATTCGAGCGCCATCTTCGGCGACATCCTTAGATCCCTCGGTGCGAAGGTGAGCACGTATCGCGTTGTTGTGTTTCTCGGCTGACTCGCTGTAGGTCCTGGGCAGACCAACAGAAAGCTGTACTCACATCATTTACAAAGCTGGCAAACCTACGACCCTCAGCTGGTGGAGAAGACAGGAACCGAGACCGCATATAGTCGGTATCAGCTGGGTGATGAAGTCAAAGGAGAGAGGGGAGCGGTTGAAAGAGGACCGGTTTGTGGTGCAGGTAGAAGAGGAAGATGTCTTCCAGAAGGTCTGCGCATTGAGTCAGTCTCAAGCAGATTGCTGATGGAGGTGTAGAGGCGGAAGTCGATGGAGCCTAAAGCATTGGCTTTGATGAGCTCTATTGGTCCTGGAGGAGACGTTGGAAGCACATCGATGATCCGTCAGTCTTTCCAAGCTATATAAATCAAGGCACTGAGATGAAGCAGTCGACAATCGACCGTTTATTCTCGCGGAAGCTCGAAGAAAATCATTGCTGTATGCGCGTGAGCCCGTTCTTTCACCTAATCCACCCCCGCTAAGGAGGAATGAAGCGCGGATCAGCTCGCCATTGAAGAAGGCATATCGACGGGATCTCGTGGCCGAGGACAAAGATGACTAGCTTGGCTTCTTGGTAGCTCTGATGTGAGGGCATGTGCATGGTGAGGGATTGCATGGGGTATTGGGCGTTATATCGTCATGTCACGTCTTGTTGCTCCCATCTATGTGAATGTTCGAGCTTTCCCAAAAAGGTTCTACGAGAAGCGTCAGGAATCGGCACAACTTGAAAACAGTCTGTAGCTACTCACATGAGCATGTCTGAGTATTTGCATCATTTATTGTACGACCAATGCTTCTCGATTTACGTCAGGTAAAGGAACTAGCGAAGATTGGTATCAGCTGAATAGGCGGAATCAGGCACCGTCAGAACGTGTTTTGCCACTGCTTACGTAACAGATTAATGCCTCCAGTCCCATGTCGTGTCTGGGTGAAGTGATCTGAACACAGTCCTCGACCATTCTTCCTTTACATCTCGACGACTTCTTCTCTCTGCTGTGACCAGCAGCAAGATCCTGTGCAATCATCATGTCTACCAATGGGGCGAAGCTCTCCTTCTCCCTTGGCGGATCGTCTACAACCTCAACCCAACCGACCAACCTCGAACTCCTCATGGCAAAATCCCAACCCGCCAAACCTTCCAAACCCTCCGCTCCACTCCTTTTCGACGACGAAGACCATTCTTCTACCCTTCGACCCCGTCATTCCCTAGCCGGCCCATCCACACCAAACCCCACCACCAGCTCCATCCAACCCAAACCATCCACCCCAATCTCCCGAGGCGAGAGAAGAGCACGCGAAGAAGCCCTCCGTCTCGACTCAACAGTATTCGATTACGATGGAATCTACGACGGTATGAAAGCTGCCGAACAGCGACTCGAAGCTGCCAAGAAAACCGAGACGGAGGAGAGGAAACCGAAATATATCGAGAATTTCTTACAATCCGCTCAGACTCGACGATTGGATCGACTCAGAGCAGAGGAAAAGATGTTACAGCTTGAGAGGGAGAAGGAAGGGGATGAGTTTGTTGATGTCGACAAGGAGAGGTTTGTTACGGGTGCTTATAAGAAGCAGATGGAGGAGGTTAGAGCTGCTGAAGAAGAGGAGAGGAAGAGGGATGGTGAGTCGAGTTGTTACGTTTCTAAGGTTGAGCTAATGTGGTGCCGGACAGAGGCGTTGAGGAAGAGTAAGAAAGGACCTGGTTTATCGGCTTTCTACAAGTCTATGCTGGATGATGACGCGGAGAAATATGCGGCGGCTGTTGCGGCTTCGTCGTCGGCTACATCGGGACCATCACTGGCGATCAAACCCCCGCCGAGAAACGGGTATGAGCCTGAAGCGGAGTATGATCCTTTACTTGCTCGTGAGGAGGCGGGGGAAGCTGGGACGAGCGGGATCTCGGCTGAGACGGGGAAGGAAGTGGAAGTGAATGATGAAGGGGAGGTGGTGGACAAGCGATCACTTCTCAAAGCCGGCTTGAACATTATGAAGAAACCGAAACCGGAACTTCCGAATTCTTTGCGCACTGGTCAGAGGAGTGGAACGTTGTTGGAAGGACCGTACAAGTCTCGTGCTGTTGGAGCCTCGGCTGGGTATCAGGAGAGGATGGATAGGGAGAGGAGGCGATTGGCAGATCTGATGAAGGAGGATGCGGAACGGCGGCGGTTGGAAACCGAAGAGAAGGCTCGGGAACAGGAGGACATGGCGAGGAAGAGGAGGGAAGGGGATGATGGAGAGGCTGAGAGGAGGAGGGCGGACGCTAGGGAAAGGTTCTTGGCGAGAAAGAGGGCTAGGGAGGGAGGTGACTCGGAGGAGGGGAAGATGAAGGTGAAGGAGTAGGGAGGGCTGCCCCACATGACATTGCTTCGGTGATTCCAGCATGGCATTGCCTTAAGGTTTCCCTGTATGGCTTCACACTGCATAGGGTGGAAAGGAGGCTTGATGCTTAGTCAACAGGATACTACGCTTCGAGAAACACTTCAATACGCTGACCCGAAGTGGCCTAGGGCGGGTTCGGATAATGCTAACCCTCGGTTCGCAAAACGAGGGGTGCGAGCTTGTCTGATGACTGTGACCTTCAACATATGGAGATAGTGCTAACGGGTTGACGGTTCGAGCGTAGCCTGTCGGTTCGCAGGGATACTCGTCACTTGCCAGTTTGACGAAAAACTCACGATCGCGGACCCTTGTAACCTCACACTATGGGCGCATTTCCTGAGACAACCTGAAGTACTGTTCTCTTCGCCTTCCGACATGTCTGGTACAGCTCACTACTTGACTGGTATATCCATATCATTAACATTATACACGGGATGGGCGCGGCGTGAGGTGATTCAAGCAGACCCTCCATATGAATGAAGAAAGAAGTAATAGCGAGAATCAAGTCATCATGCCTGTATGGAGACTCATCTTCTTAGAACATCACCGAGATTATCGTATGGAGGACCTGCCCTTAAGCGTGCCGAAATAGCGCTTTGTATTGTCTATCGCGGCTCGGCTGGCGGACGGGGTCTTTGAAGAGTCGGTGGCCCAACCTTGGAAATCGTTCACCTGGGATTGCAGTCTTATGCAGGATCAGCGTCGTTGGGAGGCTGAGCTGTCTTAGCGGCTCACTGTATCCAAGTGAGTCCTCTGCCCGATCGCTGATTTTTCGCCAGCTGCGCAAGAGGGATGAGGATGTCTGACTCCGTTTTGTCGAGCTCTGAGGCGGAAGCAGCGACGTCTTGGAAATTCTGGCTTTCTCGTCGAGCGTGCGAATGTCCCGCTAAGACTCTGCGGCAGTCCGAAGGGGGTCACACAGAATGAGAGATGCACTGCGTATGGTCCATGACTCCCGAATTGGGAATGGAAGGCATGCAAGACCTTGGACAGTAGCGTCTCAGAAGGCTGGTTTGATGACTTCTCAATGTTCTTCGAGAAGCAGGACCAGCGGGTCTGCATAGCGAGCTTTTTGTCTGTGCTCATAGTAGTAACGTCCTGACGGGTGTTGGCCAGACAGGCATGGTCTGAGTGAATAATTTAGCGAAAGCCTGAACGAGACAAGCCATGGGATGACGAAAGTCGAAATGGCGCGAAACGAAGCCACGAGGAGCACAGCTTGAATCACTCGCCGTGATATCCTTTCAATCTTCCTACACGTAACGCTCAACTCTTGATGCATTATTAGGTCGAATACCAGGCTGACACGTGTAGGACACGCGTCTTCCTTTTCTCGAACGGCCTCTCAATAGGTTATAGCCCAGACACCCACCCGCTCGGTACCGATCGATGGCAGTACATGTGTGGCAGTGGAGTAGCCGGGAGTTCGCAGTAGCATCCCCGGTCATCTCCGTACCAAATAGCTGGCAAGACGAAGTAGTCCCGTCAGATGGCGCAGCACTAAAGCCTAGGCGCGTGAACTCTACGAAAATCCACATCTGGCGAGAATCGGTCGCGCAACACCGGTACGACCGTGGGCCTGTCCACGCCTTCCGGCTACTCCCGTACCAGACCCTTAGCAAGCTCCAGTAAAATCCTACAGCATGACCACGCAGAACAGATTCATTATACAGTCATCAGGTCAGCTAGAAGTACAAAGACGATTCCTAAATCGAGACGGGATCGAACGCCTGACTATCCTCTGACGGTCCGTGCGTTTCCTTGCACGGTATTTAGCTTGCGCAGAATCAATGCTCACGGAGTCGGATCGACAGTCGATTCTCCGATCAGAATCATGGAACCAGACATTCAGGTGATGGCATTGCCTTAAACCGTATCACAATATTGTAAGTCATTATTGTAAGAGCTGCTTCTCGTAATGTCACATTTTCACATCCCATTCCAACGCCTACAATGCAGACCACTCGATCGAAAATGCCCTCTGGTTCAGGCCTTGAGGGTACACCTCTTGTAAGACAAGAGAGGGGCAGCGGAGAGTAGTGTGGTCGTAACGCCGATAGCTGTCCATGTCCTGGCTGAACGATGTCCGTCGTCTCTAGTCCCCGTCAAAGGCGTTCCGGTTTGAGACACCCTTGACCCAAACGGAATCTCATCACAATATAAGTCGATTTCGAAAGCGTCCAAATAAGAGCAGTATCTAATAAAGATATCATTCTCACATCTTCGCCGATAGCTCTTTTCTTCTTGCTTATTAGCGGTAGTGAATCCATATTTCGTCTTATGGTCGTTCATCAGAGAGTCTAGAGTAGGGAGAATTGAAAGATCGCCACCGCCATCCTTAGTAGCTCTCTAACGAGCTTTTTCTGAAATTTCCAGGAGTCTCCCGTTCTCCTACGAAATGGAGCAGCTCGAAAAGCCACATTTTGTAAGCTGGTCGACTGCATCGGTGCGAGTAAGAGGGAAGAAGCTGTTGAAACGAAACTGCGGAAGATCCGGAAGGGGATTTCGATGTTCCTCGGTGGTTATTGGGCTTGGTCGAAGGGGGCCTGAAGCCAGAGGCGACATCGAGGAAAATCGATTGAAACGAGAAATGAGATCAGACGGACGGATGCTCGCGACTTTACTAAGCAGGAAATGAGCGGTGCGGATGAGGGAGAATGGGCGATGAGTGGGGGAGCTGCGTGGCTGAGCTTGCAGTTACTGAGCAATCCTTCTTGCCTCTCTAACACGTACCGAATGGTCTTTCGAGCCTGAAAGTGGACTACTATACAACGCAAGAGCTCTTCATCTCTGTAGTTTGGAACGAAAGACAAGACAAGCCAGTCTGATAGCGTTCATGCATCAATGATGTCCTCGCCAATGTCAGAGGGTCGAAACAGAAATGGCGCCAAATAAAAAAGCTCCATCACATCAAACAATCTATGATCTCGGGCCTCAGACGTATGTGTAGTACTTCCATCAACCCTGGCCACCGCTCAAAGCCTCTCACTGACAAACAAGTCAAGCTTCGCTGCGCGAAGTCTTGCGAGACAGGCACCAGAGAGCGGGCCGGATCGCCGTGGCACTGGCTGCGGTGATGCCAATGGTGGTACCTCGGCACTTGGGAGAAGGTCTTCCAAAAGTGATCGTATGCGGTCGCAACCTCCTGGAAGCTAGGGAATGGTCAGTACACTGGAAAATCCAATTGGATCTCACCCTTTAGGGGATGTCCACTTGGCTATCGTCATATTGGAAGCATTCGTATTCTGATTGGGGACAAGACCACCAAGATGTTTCAAAATCTCGGTACTCTCACCAGGATCGAAGCAGCCTCAACACCTCGTTTCCTGAACATCGATCCCCCAAAGTGACTTTCGTAGGCTGAGAGAGCTTCGGTGAAACACTCGGGGGAGGAGTTTTTGGGGTCGATTGACGCGTACTTGTCAAAAGTCAGGGCATTCCTCAATTCCAACCTGTTGGGAGAAAACATGATGTACGAAGGGTATGGTATGTCTTGATTCGTGATGTCAGTATGGGCTCAAGTTCAGGCTATGGCTGGGGGACAGGAAAATAGTAAGATGACGATTGCGAAAAAAAAGCGATTTTGAGAGTGATGAGGGCGAACATGCCCTCTTTTAACCTATAAGTCGTGCTTTAGGGTGCCGTAACGCCTATGTGGACGATCCTTTCGAGCTCGCTTGCGCTTTGAACCGCTTATTAGATGTTTGCAAGCCACACCTGCCATATCCCTATCAATGGAAATGCGAGCTTTGTCGGATTCGCTTCAAGGCTCAAAGATACCGGCTCTTGACGAGGACGAGGATTAGTCTTGCTAGGTACTAGGTACACAAGTTGTGATAATATGAATGCATTGAATTCCATGAACGAACGCATGCGGATAGTCCGTGCCACAATCACGCTTTTCCGCTATTCCGGAACAGATCGCCGCACCAAGACGCTTCCGAGAAAATACTTCCGTACTCGTAGGGTTTGACAACTCACTGAGCTATGACCAGATATGTAACGACTAATCAGATGAAACAGGACATCCCTAAGCAGTTAGGACAGCATCATGTATGCGTCAGGCAAGAATGGACTGAGGTTGGCGATTCAGTCCCGCCGAAATGTCCGTGCGTCTCTGCGGAAGACATCTCATCTGGAAGCATCGTACGCTGAGAAAGTCTAGCCAATACTCGAGCTTACGCGTGAAATTTAGCAAAGCGTCGTGATCCTCCGTCTTTTGTCACGCTCGAATCATCTCCAATATCGACGCTGAACCGCAACCAAAGAGTCGCCTCACAAACAATCAAGACCTACCGAATGACGACCTTCGGTACAAGTAGTACTCGGCAGAGGTACCCGCCAAGGTCACCAAGGTCAAGGGTAGACGGTTTCGCCAGCAGCGAGACGTCCAAGGGTGCTCAATACTGGAGATCTGGGAAGACGAGCTGACGAGAAGGTCAGGCATGGCTCCCGCAGATGCGCCGTGTACAGTTTTTACCCTTTCCTCTTGAGCCGTTTTCCCTCGGATCCTTGGTTGTACACCAGCTTGGCGAGAGGGACCATGATTTCGGAATCTTCGATCATGAAAAAGCTGGCGAGCTTTGCGGCCTCTGTGAACGTCGCCGTTACTTCCTCGTTGAGTATGTCATCGTGCCCGTGAGAATCGTATACCTTGCGTGCTCTGGCGAATCGACCGCACAGCCGGAGGTCTGATTCGACCCCGAAGACTCGCCTGTGACCTCTTCACAGTTCGCTTCAAAGCGGCATAGCGTTCGGATTCTCCTTTGGCACCGTCACGCAGCGTTGTCTTTTTCATGACGAAAAGTGCGATGGGATGGTAGGAGGTAGTCTGCGAAGGAGTGATGTGGGTTTGATGATTGTGAAACTAATGTGGCCGATGGAAGCGGAGAATCCCAGGAGGTCGTGGGCAACGTATGGCAAACAGCGATCTCGTCCCATCTTTTTTGCTACTCTTACACGTCCGTACCTCATTCTTTTTAGTCTGAGACGCAAAAGCCACTCTAACCCATATGCACCATCATCCGAGATCAGGCTTCCGGCGAGAGTGGCGAATCGGATAGGGACTGAGCAGTGAACTGAAATCATGCGGGAGCAAGGCGGAAGTACTTGAAAGAAAGGCCTGTGCACATCCTTCAGGAATGCATAGACCGCGCATAGCTGCGCACCCCTGTAATGACCAAAATGCGGACTACAACCTTAGGCGTGATAGTCTATTCGGACTCACTCATATTGTAGTCGCCTAGATGACCCTAAAGACAATCATCCTGTCTCTATGGCAGTATCCATAATATGCTTTCATTCGAGACTACCGTGGTGACATCAAAGAAGATATATTCTGCGACAGCTCTATTCCTTCCCCACTGCGTGGCTCCTGAATAGGCGTGAGTAAGCAAGAGCCGATGCACCCGACAGCAAAGTCAAGGTCACGGCGGTGGCGACGAGTGCAGCTGAATCTGGCCGACTATCCCCCAATGTTACCCTCTCGTACTTCTTCACCTTGGAGTTTAGTCTAGTCGCATCGTCAAATTCAGTGACTGAGGCGATCGCGAAGCGCGTACTCACTCATCCCAGGATACCTTCCCACCGGATCGTAGCTTCCGCGTCAAGGAGCCGGACGTAGCCGCTATCGGGAAGACTCTCTCGATACTCTCTACATTGTCGCATTTCGCAGTCTCGTATAGGTTGGTGATGTTACGCTCCAGCAACATCTCACTGTAAGATTTCTTGTTGTAATTCAAGAAGTCTTGGAGTGGCTTGATGGTCTTGGAGTGTGTCTTCGTGCTCCCGTATAGATGGTGATATTCGGCCAGGAGCGTGTCGACCAGATCAGGCGGTGAGAGGCTGGCCTCTCTTTCCGAACCATTTTGGAAGGGTGTTTGGGGATCTAGGGCAGGTATACTGTCGGACGAGTCAGCTGAGCTAAGGACGGTGCGGTGCATGGCCAGCTATCAGCGATGGTGAAGAAAGATAAGAGGGGCAAAGTTGTTTCCAAACTGTTGAATACGTGATATTCTCGCAGACGCGAGGATCGGCGCTAGATCCATTCATGTCATCTGCCCCGTTTCAGACCAGCTTACCTTTGAATAGCAAAAGGGGGTTCTATTTGAGCGACAATGATCGTCATCGTATCATACGATTAACTCTGGGCCTTGAGGCGGCGAAATTCTGATCGCCGCATGATTGTCAGTTCCTTCAGACCCTTGCAAAGATCATTGCGACGAGATCCGAGGAGCAGCTGGAATAATGGAATATATCGTTGAGAGGAACCAAGAGGCCAAGGCAGGATGAACTTTCCTCAAGAGTAAAGGGTGGTGGGGCGTCGATGGACCCGGGTTCAACGAAACTCCCTGCCGTGATCTCTGCCACTCTGTAGCGCTTCGACCATCTCTCATAAGCGCGATGCATCGAAGTCCCTCGCTACTGACTATTAGCTGCAAGAAGCGGTCAATGTTATTTATGAGATGACTCCAAAGAGACTTCCGTCAGTCCGAGAGAGACGCTCGTTATCGACACAGCGAGCACTGAGCTCTTATTGACATCACCATCTCATTCCTCCTGATCCAAAGGTTCTCCAGACAGGCGAGTCCTACAGTACTGGCTGCCGACAGCAGGAGCGACCGCCAAGAATGTTACAGCAGTAGTCAGGCGCTTGCTCCTGTACCTGACAAATCGATATTGGCTCTATGCTTGGCACACGAAGAGAGATCTCCAACAAAGAATACTTACGGTTTCGACAGCCAATCCTTTACCAACCATGATCGGTCCCCTGCCAGTGACGATAACTTCACGGTCTCGAGGGGGAAGTCAGCGACCTGGTGAGCGAAGTGGGGTTTCTCGAGGGGGCACTTGGTGTCAATGTGGTAGAGGTCGGATCCCGATTGAAGGGATGAGGGGTCCGGAAAATTGGAAGAGTATTCCTGATAGGAATCGCAATGTCAGATTCCTCGGTATCGCTCTCCATAAGGGATTTCGCTTTGCTACGAGAGAGTTCTTGCCTCGCCTTCTCAATGATCTCAGACTCGAAGTGCCGAGATCGTGAGTCGGGCTTCTCCGAAGGCGAGCTCGTACTCCGACTGTTCCTGAAAGCGCTGGTAAAGGTGGAAAGCTCGGGAAGTATGGATGGACGCTCGCCCCTCTCGCGAGCGATGTCTTCACATGACGGCGAAATTGACGCAATATCGTTTTGGCGGTCATCACCGGCCGTGCTGCTCGCCATCGGTGAAGGGGAAGGCTGCATGGATTCGGATAGGCTCAGCTTATCCCTACTTGAGACGCCGTCATTCCTTTCCGAGCGGGTGCTGGTTCGATCGATGCTGGCTTCGGTACTTCCGGCCATATTGGCCTAAGCTGATTACGAAGTGTGAGCGCGGGCTAGTGGAAACGAGACGATAGACGCAAATGAGAGCACGTCAGCGGTTGGAAGAGGTGAGAGCAATGGGTTTTAGTATTCGCTCGGGAAAGGGATCAATTGAAGGTCCAATCGTCCTCCTTTCGCTGAAACTTCACCGAGTCGAGGTCCTTTCATGTGGTAGCACTTGCTCGAACATGCTATGACGTCTTATACTTCGCTACACGACTGGCATAGTCCGTCGAAGATTCCGGCAACTCACAGTGTCTACATCAGAACCCGCGATTCAGCTCGTCAGCCTAGCCCCTTAGCTGCATATCTGTCATCTCCGCCTCGATCCTCAATAATACACCCTAAACCAGCAATCCACCTGTTCTACGTCGATATCTTGCCATCGTCTACTGCCCGGACTTCGAAGCCATCCCGCCGGAGATCACATTCGAGCCCTGCATGATAGCGCTGGTACTTTCACCGATAGACATTCCGGTAGAACCGAGATTCGCACCGGTCTGTCCGAGATCTTTCGAAGCATCAGCCTCGCTTCTAGCCTTCGGGCCATTGACATACCTTGAGCAACCTTGTCTGCCTCCTTGCCAAAGTTGTGCTCCACCGCCCTGTGTGCACTCTCGCTGAAAGCTCCGCCGACGGCAACACCCGCCTTCGCGACTCCCTCCGCAGCGAGTTTTGCCTGATGGAGAGCATCCTCTGCCATCTTACGGAAGTCTGACTTATCCTCCTGATTGACGAGTTCGGCTGGCTTGGCGATATTGTCGGGAAGGTAGGAACCAACGGTCTTCCCGGCTTCATGGACGTAGCCTCCGATTGTTTTGGCACCGGATTCAGCTTTGGTCGAGAGGGTAGATGTCGAGGTATTGAGGGCATAAGCTTGTGACTGGAGCTCGGCGGAAGGAGGAGGGGGATGTTCCGGGTTGGTTGTAGCGATGTGGCTACGAGTCGTCAGCCGGGCTATCCTTATTGAGGAGGTAGTGACGGGCTTACTGGTCTGTGAAGTTGTTCAACCTACTCGCCAGGATCTGCCCAGCACCAAACACGGCACCTGCAATGGTCTCGCCCCAGCCTTTATTCGCCTCACCGGGAATGGCCTCGTTCTCGTCATCCACGAACAGTGTCTTTTCGTTCCAGACGCCATGCTCTTTGAGCGCTTCCTCAAACTTGGCACACAGAGCCTCGGTTGCTTCCCATTCACCTTGAGACTTGCTACTTCCTGTCAGGAAGGGCATCATGTAGAATACAGAGGGTAGACTTACCTGTTCTTCATGACAATCTTGACCCGGCCAATCCCAGCACCGCCATCAGCCGGAACAGGAGTGAATACATAGCTCGAGTGCTCCTTCGCAGTTTGGATCTTCTGCACAGGCGAGTTCGGGAGAAGCGGGAAGGAAGAGGCGCCGATGGTGAGCGTGACTGTCGGGGATGGATGTAACGGTGGGTTCGCCGGGATGAGGGTGAGACTGAGGTCGCCTGAGGAGAGTGGAAGCGGTTCTGATTGAGGGGTCGGTATGTGCAGTGCTATGCAAGAGGGGATATCGATAAGGGTGGTCATAGCGAAAAACTTGAGCGACTTATTGTCTTACACTCTGATGTGCACGAGAAGAAGCAGAGAGTGAACAGAAGCTGTAGACTCGCTGAGTTCCACTATATCTTATTTTAGCTGGTCTCCCCTTCACGCCTGCGTAAATATCGATCGGTCAAACCTGAATTACGTAAGGCTCGCTTTGCGGCGTTGGTGGAGGGGTTGTTCCAGCGGAAAGAGAGCGGAAAGGAGGTTGCCATATCGTCTCAACCGTCGAGCTGAACGGACGTATCTAGCCGACTTGAGCGAAATATTCAAACCGTTTCCGGAGTATAACTGTGTATGAGTAGTACCTCTACATCACCACTCCGAGCACTCCGCATTTCGACCATCATCGACCGAAAAATCAATCTCCAAACGACTCGAGCATTATCAACCAACTTCCCAGAATGGCTAAAGCGAATGGCGGCATCACGAACTGGGCGAGCGAGAAGGATGGATCTTTCAAGCGGACCCAAAGCACCTTCAGGGATCACATTGGGCCAGGCGGGAAGTTCGCTCCAGAGAAAGGTGAGCTTTCGGAAGAGCGATCTCCCTTTAAAAACGTCGCTGACGATCTCGTATAGACCGGTATCACCTTTACGTCTGTTATGCCTGCCCTTGGGCACATCGAGCGTTGATCGTTCGTGAGCTCAAAGGGCTGCAGGACTATATGGGTGAGCGATCCTCCTTTTCAGCTGGTCGTGGCCACTCAAACGCCTTCCTGTAGACGTTTCCTACGTCCACCCCCATATGCTCCAAGGCGGATGGCACTTTGTCAAGCTTGAAAACGCCTCAAACCCACCAGCACCCGTCTCCGAGCATAGCTTTGACACCTTCCCTGGAGCCACTACGGACAAACTCCAAGGGTCTGCCTACCTACGAGACCTATACCACCGAGTCGACCCAGATTTCGATGGACGATATACTGTACCTGTCCTGTGGGATATGAAGCACAATACGATCGTCAACAACGAGTCATCTGAAGTCATTCGGGACTTCAATTCATCCTTCAACTCGATTCTTCCCGATGGTCCAGCCAAAGAGCTTGACCTGTATCCGCAAGAACTGAGGAAGGAGATCGACGAGCTGAATGACTGGGTGTACAATGATGTCAACAACGGGGTATATAAGTCTGGTTTCGCGGTGAAGCAGGGGGCGTATGAGAAGGCCGTTGTACCGCTCTTCGAGGCTTTGGACAAGCTTGAGGGGATATTGAGCGATGGGCGGGAGTACTTCATTGGCGGAAGATTGACTGAGGCGGATGTTCGGCGAGTTATACCATCCATCGGCTTTACCGCGGGGCTGTACTGATAAACACACCAGTCTATACACTACTATCGTTCGTTTCGACCCCGTCTATCATGGCCACTTCAAGTGCAACCTGGGCATGAGTAAGGTTCCTCTGCTTTCGATCTTGGAGCGATCCTGATCTCTGTCTAGTCCGACACAGCTACCCACATCTCAATCGCTGGATGAAGAATCTTTACTGGAATAATTCCGCCTTCAAGAACACGACAAACTTCGAGCGTGCGTCTGGGTCAAAGACGGCTTAATTATGGCTGACCCCGCATGTAGACATAAAGGAGCACTACTACTACTCTCATTCGCAAATCAATCCAACCCGAATCGTGCCGCTCGGCCCGAAGCCTGACATCGAGCTTTTGGAAAAGGCTTGAACGGAGGGTCCGAGTGGGAATGTATAACATATGTGAATCTACAAGGTGCGGTCATTCCGCATGGTGTTGATGGCCGCTCCCGGAGCCCCAAAGCCGACGTGATTGATGCTACTCAATATTCCTCAAAGTACCCATAAGGATCCCCCGAGATCAACCTTTGTGCCATCCTTTGTCGTCATCCCCTCGCACCGCTCCGCAATGACCCGTCGATGACCGCGAAAGGAGGATAGACTGACTTATGCCTGTCAAATACGCCTACTAATGGGATTGGCTGACGCTTTAATGATTTGATGTTGGTTTCGATTTGACCCTAACTAAACCTTCGAGCCCCCTCGGACCGCTACAGTGTGAAGGATCGTCATGTCTCGCGATCCTCACGCTTCATACCCAGCATCATCGACGTACTCGAAGGACTCTCACCAACAAGAGACCCGGCAAACCCGCGCGTCCTCAACCTTTATTTACTCAGCCGCTCGTCCACCTACAAACTTCTCAGCTCAATCATGGGCACCCGGTCAAGCACCACCGGTACCGCAGCCCCGCCACTCACGTCCTCCCTCAGTGGACAGTCCTTTTGGTGGGATCGTAGAGGAGGAGGATGAAGAGGAGGAAGAGGAGGAAGAAGAGCTCGAAGATAACCGGGATACACCACTTTATGCGCGATCGGATTGGGAAGGAGAAGGGGAACCTGCCACGGAGACGGGCACAGGGACGTCTTGGAGTCGAAGTAGTTTCGCCGGAATGACCACAGGCGCTCCGACTTCGGCTGCTTTTGGTGGACTGGACGAGATCGAGGCCTCAATAAAGAATCGCGGCAAGGTACCTGGCCCGAAGCAGCATGAGGAGATTCTGTCCTCATATTCCTCGTCAGGTCCGGACGAGGCGAGTCCAGCAGAACGAGGACTCCCTCAGATGTCTGAGCGACCTCCTTCTCAACGGACATCGATGCAACAGCGCTTTGTTGACCATAGTAGTCATTCAACTCTGCCTTCCGTTCTCGATCTCGAACACCTGACAGCCACAGCAACCGGGGGCAACCCATTCGCTGACCCGAAACCAAAAGGCCAAACCCGTCGAAGGAAGTCTTACGTCCCAGAACCGACACCAGGTCTGGAACGCAACAAGCAAGATTCCGTTGGAGAAAGAGGCAAACCCGCACCAGACTTATTGACGCCCGCTGCTCATCAACGACTTGGGAGAATGTCAGTCGCTCCAGCTCGATACACCTTACCTCCTCAACGAGAAGGGTCGACTCCCTCGCGCTCAAGCTCCGAGAAGACTCCAAGTGTCGCGACTCCGAACTCTGGATGGAATAAGGCGTTTGCCACTTGGATCGCGTATCGCACATTTGCCAATGCTGCGCTGAGCCTGCTCAGCGTGATTCTCGCTACTATGACCATGCTTTCGTCAGGTGAACTGAGCACATTCATCAACGTCCCTTCTGGAGCATTCAACGTCGACGCTGCGAACGGTGCTGAAGCTGGTCTGGGAGTGTTGGGTTGGTGTCAGCGAAATAGCAGCAGGTTCGTCATATCCTTGTGTGATTAGAAAAATCCGCTGATGAATGAATAGTCCATCTTGTAAGGCCTACTCTGATGGCGATTTCGCAAATTCCAATGCGAGCTTGACCGTCCCTGGAGCGTGCGTTCATCCAGGACCCCCATAGCGTCTAATGCCTGACTCGCTCAGACCACTGCTGAACGCGCTCGGTAACTCACTAATCGCACTGATATGCTTCGCCTGGCTCCAAACAGCTTTTCAGCTAGTCACCGCCGCGTTGCATTGTTACCTATTCTATGTCCTTTCTCTACCTTACTCACATCTCGCTCAAGCTCAAGGAAGCAGAATTGAGTCCGAGATCGGAGATGAAGCGAGCAAGACCGTGATCGACACCGTTCAAGCTGAAGTTGATCTACGAGTACGGTGCGAGCGGCCTCCTTTCGAGGGGTATCTGTGGGTCTGGTGGGCTTGGTGGGCACATCGTCGTAGTCCGCTTGGTGGCGTGTATGCGGTGCTCGTGGGAGTGCTAGCGATTGTCGCGGCGAGTCCATCTGACCAGTTTGGAACGTAGAATCTAAGGCTGTATAGTTTGCAATAGCGCTCGGATTCGAAAGACAGGTCAGCAGCGCCACTGCGAAAGACGGGATAAGTATCGGGTACGCCATCTCACATGAGTATCGCGAAGACTTACAGCTGATATTCAAACGATAGGGTTGGAGCTTTTATCCCGCTCCTCATGCTTATTCTCAACATCGACTTGCTGATCTCGGCTGTACGGTATTTCATCCTGTCTCCGGTGAGTTGTTCCATCACTACCACTTTTCCTCGCAAATCGATCCCACCGGCGGGTTCGATATTTGACGGCCACAATCAGCTAATAAATTGGCGCCAGGTCCAGTCCTTCCACATCTTCCTGAACCCACCCGATCCAACACCCGCCGCAATCCTCCTACCACCCTCCGAAAAACCAATGAACCACATCCGTCCCTCTACAGGAGACTCCTTCTTCGCCCCTCCTCGAACCACCATCCGCCCCGAAACCATCCTCCACCATCCTCACGAACCAGCTCACGATGCAGATCTCGATCCAGAAACTCGAAGATGGCTCGTCGCATACCCTACAGATCCTGAACTCGTCCCACTAATCGGATCGATGAGACAAGGTAGGGAAAACGATGATTTCATCTTATCGGATGTTGGGTTACTCTACCTTCGACCGGATGGTGATGAACCTGCTCTCCTTGTTCCTCCAGCAGGGACGATCCGTGACGAGTTGATTGCTGATGCTCATGTCGATCCTGGAGGGGAAGGTGAAGGTGGACATGTGAGTTATGAAGAAATGATGACACAACTTGGAGGAGTTTTCTGGTGGATGACGATGGAGTCGGATGTCATGGCTTTTGTGGAAGGTTGTAAAGCTTGTGAGGAGGTCAAGTTGAAGCCTGGGATGACACCGGTACCGTTTACGGGTGTTACTGGATGGGCTAGTGAGTTGGGCGAGAAGACTGCGGCGGGTCCGGGGGAGAGCGCGATGGCTGCCGACATGGCTTTTGCTATGCGGGCTGCGAAGGAGGATGCGGAAAAGGATGCGCTGGGTTAAAGTCAGACCTTATCAATGGTCAGTAGTGGAAATTTTGATAGTGGTGATGTGAGAAAGATGATTACATGTCGTTGTCATGGTACAAGAAAGATGCTAAGTGCAATATAGAAGAATGAGGGAAAACGATGGACATGCTTGAGTACCGATGTAGCCCCGCGCTCGAGTGCTACGAAAAAGTGAGTATGGGACCATGAGTCCCGCTTATCCGCTATCTCCCCACCGCCGTCGCCGAACCACTTCCAACTCCCTCAAGAGCCTGTTCGTCTCCTCATACCTCCTCTTGACCTCATCTTCCATCAAATCGTCTCCACCCAGACCGGTGTGTGACCCGTCCATCTCCATGCTCTCGTCCTCGTCTCGTATATACGGGCTGTCGTTAGGCGGATAAGGTGATGATGAAGGGAAGTGGTAGCTGTTGGTACGATATGGCGTAGGACCTAGGTGGAGGTGGTGATTGTTGGGCGGGTAGGGAGATGGCAGGATGGGTGTCGATATGAGGGTTGTGTCAGGAGTCGGAAGGGTTGACATCCGAGCGAGATGCTTAGTACACTTCAGTCACCGGTCCACCATCATCTGCTCCAGACTAACGAGGTTATGTAAGAGAGAGTTCTGCGAAGCGTACTCTTCTCCCCATTCCCTGCTCATCTCCTCTGGGTCGATCCACTCTTCAACCTTTGTCTCGCTTGACGACCGAAAGGGTGACGAGGAAGGTGGGCGATGTCGAATTGGCGAAGAAGACATCTGAAGCCGGGAAGAGTTCGTGAGGTCGGGCTGAGAATGAGACCTCGGCATCGGAGAGGACGGTTGTCGATAAGGGTCCGGTTGAGAAGTGCTCGGAAAGGAGGGACAAGGCTGCGAGTTCGTTGACGGTAGTGACGATTGGGATGGAGCATTCAGTCGCTCCCATTGTTTAGTCCGACGACGCTCGACACCTGCTTGTCGATACCACTGAGCCGAGCTTGATTCCCCGTAACACTCGTCGTGCTCGTATGAATGATTCCCTTTGCTAAGCGGTGGCTCGCTCCAGAAAGGATCGACAAAATCGCTTCGTCTCCTTCGCTTGTTGACGACGTTAAGTGGAGAAGGGATTTCAGGTGATCCGGGAGCTGGAGGGGAAGAGTGTCGTTTCCGCTTCGGTGGAGCTAGCATCGTTGGCGGTGTTGGGTTTGTTTGATGAAGTGGCGTTGTTGGTTGATGAAAGGGGCAATTCAAGGATAATTATCTCTCCAATTGGATGATCATGTCGAAGAGGGTGATACGACCAAGACTGTGTGTATCCAAGGGTTGAGGAAGCTAATCTTGATACCTGACGATGATAGCTGTCTAAAACAGAACCACACGTTGATACAATCTAGGAAATGGCGCACATGAGAGGCATAATCTTAATATTACGTTTTTAATCTTAACGTAATCTCTGGACCCTTTCCCCATATATTCAGATTACCAGCCAGATCTTGTAACTTATCCGAATGACAGAATGATCACTTGCACAGGTCTTTGGGACGTCCCATGTATCCACAGCAGACCGGATGTGCATCATTCGAGCTCGAAACCCAGCCTTTCGTCCACTGTGGTGTCGTTCGCTCATTGTTCCAAAATGAGCTTATTGTTCGCGAACAACACCGAAACCACATTATACGCTTCGAGCCTGATGATAGCTATTCTTACAAGGCTCCATTGTACTCCGAGGCAAGGAAGAGGTCGTTTCGCTTTGTTGACATTGTCGAAAATCACTCTACATAGAACAACATCCAACTGAGGGAAACAAAGCCATCAACGTCGACAAAGAGCGATTCTCAATGAACAACACATCAACGAGAAGGAACAATACGCCTACGAAAGGACAATACAGGCCCTGTGAGTGATCCGGGACCATTGTTCGGCCGCGGCTCTGACATATATCAAGCAGTTCGATTCTCTCTTCCAACTCTCAACCTCGAGCGCCTTCGATGCTCGTCAATACTCCTCACGCACCATGACAGCATCAAGACACCCTGCCGGCTTCGCTATTCCTACCTTCCACGACCAAGACGATTACCGTTCGGGCTGGACCCAAGGTACTGACCCCATTTCGGCAATGGTCCCGACGCACAAGCTCTTCGCGACGCACTCCAGCCCCTGCAACTTTTCGTACACGCTGCAGACCGCTACTATCCTTCGGCAATCGCCTACACCCACCATCTCATGCGATATACACCTTCGGCAGCGACCGCTCACTACTACCGCTCGAATAGCCGAGGACCGACTTGCTACGATGCGAATGGCAAGGCGTTTGGATGTCATAACCGAACTGCCTCCCAGCCTTCATCTATAGGTGAGTATCTGTCTTTGAGCTTTCATTCTCTCTTTTCGGGGCCGTTCGAGTACATGAGCTGACTTTTCGTAGCCATGACCAGCTCAAGTGCTCGAAAGCAGCCGCCCGCGGGCACGAATCCCTGCTCGATCGATGGGACCCAAAGACAGGGAAGGTTTAGTCCTGCCTTTCGTGTTTCGTGTCGACAGGGACTGGCTGCGAGTTCGTCAAAGCGGCATTCATATCACCTACCACGACCACATCGACTCTCCCGCCACAGCCGGACCCGATTCTCCGGAACCAGAGGAGACCGACCATCCGAAAACCCCCGAACAACCCAAACCAGCGGAGACTGTTCTTCCTCGCCCCCTGAAGCGCGATTCGGAGAATCCCCTCCAAACAAGGTCTCACAAAAGGCCCAGGAACCCTCCCGCAATCCGAACTGCCACCCGGGCTACGGCCGCCAATCCCAACCCGTCTTCTGCACTTCGAAAGTCTGCTCCATCCTCTCCGAGCCCTTTCGTACCCGCCAGATCTCCGAGAACCCGCAGGATCCCCCCAGGTCACACGGCTCTCCCCACTTCGCTGGCTGCCCCCCCTTCGCTGGCTCCCCCCATCTCGCTGGTCCCCCTCACTTCGCCGAAGCCTGTCGTCGAAGCTCAAGCGCGCCCTGCGCGTCCCCGACCTCCCAAGGGTAACGAATGGCTGGCTTCGTTCTCGGCGAGGATGGAAGGTGAATCCGACAGGAAGGGCAAGGGCGTTGACCGCTCTAATCTTCCACTTGTCAACCTTTCGAACACCGGAACGACCTCGACCGACCCTTCGAAAGCTCATCGACCCTCCTTTGGCGCGTCCCGTCCGCCCGAAGCCGCGCCTCAGTCAACCTCACATCGTCCTCATGGCCCTTCTTCGTCATTCGCAGCTCTTCCAACTCCTGCTCCCGTTCCAAGACCCGAACCATTCAAATTGGCAGCCGATTCGATTGAGCACATCTTCGCTCAGGCTATCCAAGGTCTTGTGACCGTGCAGAACAACTTCCTTGCGTCAAAGACAGCCATCGACCAACAAGTTCATAGCTTGTACGACATGACCCTGATCAGTAACGGGGCTAAGACCAACGTGGAAGCCATCGCACGAATAACAACCTACGAATCATCGAGGGGAGATGTGTATCACTTTCTGCGGAGAATTCCGAGCTCAAGAAGAAGTTCGAGGAGACAGAGGCTAAGTTCAGCAAGCGGATGAGCGGTCGAAGAGCGAGGCGAAGGATCTGAACGAGGCAAAGGATGCAGCCGAAAGGCTGCATGAACAGGCGGTCAGGGAGAGGGAGACGACAGTCACAGAGCTGAGCGTCTTCGAAAGGAGATGGACATAGCTCGCGAAGTAGTTTCTGGTACCCAAGCTGATCTGGACGAGGAGAAGAAGCGGACGAGTGAGTTTGCTCGCATGCTTGTTACTCAGCGAAATCCAAAGGAAGGTGGTCCTAGGAGGACTTCCTTTTAGTTGTATAATCATGTCACATATCTCCATCGATGCATATACTGGTAGACTGTCATTTTACATAGCTTTCGATGATTGTCACGGGCCACTCGCTTTGCAGAACCTAGCTGCCGTCCTTCATTCCTCAGTTCTGATATAATTCCGAATGGCAATGCTCAAGACGAATGCATTCATTGTAGGCTACGAATGAAATCCCGGATCCATAACAATAGAAGACGCTTTCGAAGCTCACGTATCTCCGCAGGTCTGAGCTATTCTGGCAATTTTGCCTCAAACGACCCTAGGTTGGAGAACAAGCTTTCGGCATTGGGGCGGATACCTTGGAGAAGAAGGACTGCAACAGCTGTTGAAAGCGGACCACAACTGTCCCCATCGGTCTGACGTATCCATTGGAGTCGCTTTCGCATTTCCTTTGACCCAATCAGCAATAATTCAAGACTACAGCCAGGTGGTGTCGAACCGCATTGTTCGGTGCAAGATCCCAGTCAGAGATCTCTTCTTCGGTTGCCATCTTCCGATTGAGCTCCCACTTGAGGCGAGCTTGTAACGATCCGTCCACACCTGAGTTCGTTCAGTACAAAGCTGTATGATGGGGTTCGAACGACTCACCTGCCAAACGGGCGGATGATCATCGGACCCCTGCTGGCCGTCTCAGATAACAACTACTTTCTGAGGGCCAAAGATGACAATCGTGACCCAGTGGGTTTGGTTTGCGGACGCTATGACTCCAACTGTCGTTCGTGACCTCCAGGCACTGGTCTTGCCCAAAGCCCCCCATGGGTTGGAGCCGAGGCGTTGGTTAAGCAAGCCGATTGGCTCGTTCGAAGCGTCATTGAATCCAATGTCCAGATATGCGAACTGAGCCCTGAGGGAATTTGTGGAATCGATCGGATTACCGAGAACCCTCGAAGTAATATCGTGACGGGCGAATGACCTCCTGTACCACGTCTAAGATCGCCGAAATCATTGCAGAGGACCACCACTCCGTTGATGAGTGGAATCGGTTCGGAATGTGCTGCCAATCCAATTGAGACGATCTTCCGAGGGAGCAGAAGTTTCCTTCTGGTGTTATTGTACAAGCGGATGGCTGGGCAAGCACGCCACCAAGCACGCTTTTGAAGCATTTGTTGACTTCTTCGGAATGATTCAAGGTTGTTTGCAGAATGGATGTTGTCGTCTTCGGAGCCCACTCGACTTGGGCCAGGCGACGCATAATCTCATCGTATCGAGAATCTTCGACATCAAGGCGTCGGTGAATGACTTCATCGACCTTTCCTGTTGACGTATCAATCGTCATTCGCACTGCTCAATTGACCACTACTTACTGCGCCTTTCAGGGGGGTTCCCCGAATCCTTATCCACCTCGTGTTTGGTTGTCGTATTGATACGATACAGCAGCAAAACCGGAGATTGGCCATTCTCAAAGACTTCGCTGAGAATCAAGACTCCAGAAACGTGATGATCATCGATTCGCCACCAGCAGTCGTTCTCAAAAACGTATGCCACGTAATGTCCTGAGGCAACTGCACGGCCGATTCGACATAAGATCCCGGTCAGTCCGGCCGAGGTCACCTTCCCAACGTTGGGACTGCGGAGTAGACAGGTGAGGTCGATGGTCTTCGAGATTTTGAAGCGCTTCGGACCGAAGTGGAGGATATTCGAGAGTCCTGACTGGTTCTTGGTAATCGGTTGGGCCGATGCCCATACGACATTGATCGCCAAAATTTCTCCGAACGAGCGAACATACGAGTCGACGCCTCCTTCGCCCACCGTGCCACAAGAACAAGGGAGGTTACGCTCGACAGTCCACGCAGAAAGTCTTCGAGAAGGCCAACGACGTTCGGGGCTTCGTTTTGAGACCAGGGTTTATCTGGATGACACAGCATGAAACGCAAAGTGTCTTCGCTCGGTGGGACGGTTTTCAGATGTCCCAGTGGACACCTGAATGCCTGCCCGATTGCCGTGCCGAATACATGGCGAATGACAGGCTCGGGCACCATGGAGTCGAGATAATCAATCAAGGTATCCAGGAATTCAACTGGATCATATTGACTCGATTTGTGGGGTTGAATGAGGCCAGCGTCTGCGAAAAGATCGATGAGCGAGGTGACATCACTGCTGACTAACTCACCTCGAAGCATCTCCTGCAGCTTTGGGAAAGCTCTGACATCCTGTTGCTCGTTCGAGTCACGAAAGCTCTGGAAAAGCCTAACCACTCTATTTTTCTCCAGTGATTGGGATGCAAACAAGTCGAAGGCGCGATTCCATTCGGGTTGTCTCGCCAGAAGATGGAAGAGGCTCAGCGCAAAGCAGTCGGTTCCCCCGTTCGCCGATCCCGTCGGTGCGTTCGCCGGAAAGCGAAGCTCATATTTCAATGCAAGAGTGCTTTTCTGTGGCTGCCTCCCCGGCTGCAAAGGACGAATAGCCTTCAATCGGCCTCGAGGCTCTACTGGCTGGACATTCGGAGCTTCGGGGCTGGTATCAGCTAGCTGCTTTGGAGGTGTTTGAACTGGTTCGTCTGGTTCGTTTGCATATTCCGATTCGTGATACCGCCGGCCAATGGGGGATACAGGAGAAAGGCTTCGACCCGGATCAAAAACTGTAACGGCTTCGAGCTTCAAGTCTAGCATGGATGACAGAGGATTGTCCAGGATGTCTTCGTTCCAATATTCGGCCAGATCCTCGATGTCGTCCTGTGGTAGCAGCGAGTTATCGGATGTATGAAGCCGGTATTCAGCTGGTTTGAATGCCAGCCGCCCCCGCTTGAATTCTGCCACTCGTCCGCAAAGTTCAAGCGTCACTAACGCCCACAGCCCTGCGCAGCGCTTTCCCGTCTGCGCGAAATCCATGCAGGTGCAATGTTGCCGTCCATTGTTCCTTCGTCTTCCACAGAGGTGAGGACGACCTCTCCGGGGGTCTTCGGCGATGTACGTCTCCTCATGATCAACCAAGGCTCCAGGAGTCGCTTGGGGTAGCTTATGGATCTTCTCAGAATCCCAAATCAGCATCCCATTGAAGAGGGACGATACCAGAGCGGGGTCTGTGCGGGCAGTCTCGTTCGGATGGCTTTCGTAGAACGGGAAGTATATTGTAAGGATGATCACGAGGAGCCGATCAAGTCTTCGTAGTCAGCTTGGTGATTACACGATGTAACTCACCTCTTGTTGACTCGACGGCTGAGGAATACGCGATCGAGAGTTCGGAAAGCCGCTTCGGCGTAGTTGTTAGTCGACCAAGGTCCGTCGCGCGTTATATGCGCGGGGATGCCGAAGTCCACGCAGTACAATCGCCATCGTTCGCCAAACCACTCCTTGTCCAGATATTCGGTCAATTTATTTCTGGCTTCGCCTCCATCCATCGCTATTTCGTCGGTGTCGTGTTTTAGCCGTTCGTAATGACGGTCCCATTCGTTTGCAACCGGACATCGTTGGCAGCGACGAAAGCTTTCCAGAAACGCAGCAGTCTTCCTTTTTCCTACCTTCCCCCCGCCAAAAGCCGAACGAGCTTGAGATCGTACAGTCTTCATCAAGTGAACCTGGCACATGCGAATGACTAAGCCAGGGAAGACTTCTTCGATCGCTAGTCGTTCTGCGTCGTCTCCATCGATCATCATGAAGGCTGGAGTATATCCGTCCTTTTCCACGACCTGGGAGAGTTGAAGTAGCTCCTTGTGATATCGTGCCTTGTGCCGGGGTTTATGTTGGTTCCAGTGAGAAGCAATTCGGCACGCTTAGCAACCGCGGCACGAAATTGTCGAGCAGGAACGAGTAGGCTTCTTCGTCCGCGTGCTGAGAAACCATGACAGCCACTGCTGAGACTATCAGTATAAGATGCGTAGGACTGCTTTGGAGACCTACCTGGCACCATTCGGTGGAACTCGTTGATAGCACTGAGTATTGTCACTGGGCATCGAAGCGAATTCTTGTTCCTCCACGAAGAGTCCATGAAAAGCCCGCGTTTTACAGAATGAAGGATAGCAGATTCGAGCGCGTAGGGACTGACAACAATACAGGCCAATCGCGAGCCATTCGAGCTTGACGAGTTGGCCTTGATGCTCGTGTATTGCTGCCTACGCCCCTTCAGTAGATCGAATTGTACGGTACGAATGTCCAGACTTACGCGATGATATCGACCGGGTGCTGAGTACAGATGATGGGGACTGCGGATAGTGGATCTACATCGAGTCTTGACTTTCATAGGGTTGTTTCGATGGCTGTTCGAAAGTCGCGCTCCTTTGGCAGTCGGTGTTGCCATTCTCTGGAAAGCATAATCCCATAAGGGCCCGGCATGATGCGTGTGTAGAACCCTAGGAATGTCAGCTTGGACATTCTAAAAGAAAGAACTCACAGTGTTGCAAAGGTTTCTCCGTCATTCCTAGTCCTTGGGCGGCTTCATGGAGAATGAGGCGAAGTTGCCGGGACATCTTGAGGTTTTCGACATGCGCAGCAGGGTGCATGGAAGCATGCTTATATCTCACAGTACACCTTCTGTCCAGTGCCTCTCCTACAGTCATCTCAACCTATATGGAGTCAGTTCGAGACCCAATCAAGTATTTGGGAATCACTCACAATAAGAGCGGCGTTGCACGAATGACCAGAGATAGCATCCTCGTCCGACTCCTCAGTATCTCCCACTCGAAACATATCCGCGAAGGACGCCAATTGCTTGTCCGAGTCCATTAATTCGTCCGTTGGACGCATTCGTGCTCTTCGCTGACAGCTTCCATTGCAGCTGTATCTGGTTGGCCAAACGATCTCGTCGCTATCGGCTCGGGAGATCGTTTTCGGCAGTTCAATCATCACATGTCGGGCACGAATGTCTGCTGGGTATAGACCCGGCGCGTTTAGCCACCGAACCTTGACATAGGATAAAACTTTGGTGCCGAGCGGGGTTGTATTATAGTCATGAAGCTGTAAAGGTTCAGTGCATGCAGGCCGGTGTGCTGATATGACTCACTTGAGCATCGAACCACCTCGGAAGATCTTCGAGACGCAGAGATGCGCTTGTATAAGATGGATCCGCTTGTATCTCTTTCGTGGTGTCTTTGAGCAATCCGTGAGACACCTTCGCTTTGTGAACTGGTTCCGCGAAAGCTGGTAGATGTATGTCTTTCGTTGCCGAAAGATCCCTACGAGGCTCAGAAGAGAGGTCTCCAATGCGCCTCTGGTTTCGCCAGATTCGAAGATCATCCGAGTATATGGGAAACTGATCTCGCTGTGGGAAGTCGAAGGTCGCCGATTCGAGCTCGAACTACGCGAAACTCCTCCCAGAAGCTTCTGACCCATCCCTCCACTGCTAGTCCTCCTCGCAGGAGTAACAAAACCCCTCACTTTGCCGGCTTCAGGGGATTCGTCCATATTGATCGGTCTTCGCGGTGTGTGCGGATCTCGAGGCGGTGAACGTTCTTGCCGGTTGACGGGTGAGTAAGCTAATACCGGCCGGCCTCGTCGACGTGGTCGACTCAGAGAGGAGACAACACCGACAGGAAGGTCGATGTGAGGACGATGGGATGCCATCCGCTGTAAGGTAGAGGAGACTGCAGCGAAAGACACTGGGGAGCGACAAACTCAACAAGGCAAGACGAAAATGAGCTGGTATGACATGATAGATAACCAGAAAGGTAGTATCGATCAGTATTGAGCCAGACGTCAGCGTGTTTGTGTCCCTAAATGAAAGGTTGATCAATGTTCTACTCTTCACTCAACCTGAATTGGTCAAAGCTTCAAAGGAGCTTGTGGGACTTCGACTTGGCCTCGAAGGGTTGCTAGGATACTTCGAGAGGCTGTACTGAACAAAATAAGGGCTTATTGAGGCCATTCGAAGCCGTTCGGGACCTATGCAAGATCTGGCTGGTAATCTGACGGCTAATCTGAATATTAGATCTCGCATCCGCTGACACGTGGTAGTACCGCTCTTATCAGTGACGTGTAAAAATTTTCCGCAGAAGCTGTTGGTCGTGCTATGAGTCTCTCAATCTGATCATTATCATTACAATGATTTTACCATCATAGCTCGATCTACCCTCACTAACCTTGTGTGTCCGAAATGACCACCGAGCTCAATGCTTTCGAGGGCGGCGCGGATTTTATCTCCTTCGATGCCTCACCTCCTTCGTCTCTTCATATCAACAGTAACGTTAACGGTCATGTGGAAGCCGGTCCCTCCCGTACGAAACTCACTCGGAACGGTACTACGATCGGTGCAAAGAGAAAGGTCCAAGCTGACGACGATGACGAAAACGATTCGGAAGAAGAGGTTGGTGAACTCCTCCCTCTCGGGAAAGAGCGAAAACCACTGAACGGGCACGGCAGTAAGAAGGCCAAGGGGAAAGAGAAGAAGCTTAGAGGAGGAGGTGTCAATGGAGATACGGGACCGAAGAATCTTAAAGAGGAGAGGAGAGCTGCGGAACGGCATGCTCCTTGGGCGGATATGGTGCAGTGGGATCGGTGGCAGGATCCAGCGGAAATGTTCGTTCAGTCTCCAATCAGCTTGATAAGTACTGATACTATCGACATCAGGCTCAATCAGGAGATCACGGCTTTCTATCGACATGTCTCCCCTACACGAGCGGAGTTTGAGGTCCGACTGTTTGTCATCGAGCTCATCACTCGAGCGGTGCATAAGATATGGCCTGACGCGGAGGTCACCCCGTTCGGATCATGGCAGACTCAGCTGTATCTTCCGCAAGGGTGAGACGGACTGAACCTCCAGAGAGCGTTAGTGCTGAATCGTACCAGCGATATCGATTTGGTCGTGTCGAACAAACGATTCTCTGAGCATCTGAAGGGGAAGATGCTTGCGGAGCTAGCTAGGGCTATGCGACAGGCTTACATCACCGATGTCGTGGCTATCATCTCAAAGGCCAAGGTCCCGATCATCAAGTTTGTCACCAACGAGGGCGAGTCTTACCACATGTAATGTGGCTGGCCCGCTGACGTTCTCGTAGGCAAGCTCAACGTGGATGTCTCCCTGAACCAGACGAATGGCGTCTCGGCAGGGAGGATCATCAACCAGTACCTTGACGTTCTACCCGGGTCGAGACAGCTCATACTGGTCGTCAAGGCGTTTCTTAGCCAGAGATCCATGAATGAGGTGTATACAGGTGGATTGGGCAGCTATGCCGTGATATGCCTCGTGATCAGCTTCCTTCAGGTACGTTTTGTCTACGCATATCAGATAGGCAACTCATCCTGATTTCTACGTTCAGATTCATCCGAAGCTACGGCGATCCGAGATCGACCCTGAAGAGAACCTTGGGACCCTGCTCATCGAGTTCTTCGAGCTATACGGACGAAACTTCAATTATGACGATGTCGGAATATCGATTCGTAGAGGAGGTTTCTACTACAGCAAGGCCTCTAGGGGATGGAGGCGAGCGGGGCAAACTTACCTTCTCAGCATAGAAGATCCTCAGGACCGAGGTAAGCGATCACTCAGTCCGTATGTTGTTTGGCTGACCCCTGACAGATAACGACATTTCCGGCGGATCGTTCGGAATACGGCAGGTTAAGGGGACTTTGGCTGGGGCATACGAATTGCTGCAAGGGAAGCTGTTCGAACGAGTGGAGCAGATTACTGGACAGCGGTCGGGGCGGTATCCGAATGTCAATGATCCGGAGGTATTGAGCATCCTCTCGGGTATCATGGGGATCACGAAGGAGGTCAGCAAATCTTTCCGGCTGACCGGTCTTGTGCGGACAGTGGAGCTGACCCGTATTTCAGACTGCGAAACTTCGCCGGGAGTTACGAAAACTTCACGAGGAAGGTCGACTTCAGCGGATGCTGGGCATCCCGACCGGGGCTGACCCATCTCATCACCTTCCACACTATCATATCCCTCCACGGGCGGGAGCTAAGCGACGTACGGATGACGACTTACCCGATCTCAGCCCTAGCAGGAGGCAGCGACAGGATAGCCCGAAGGTCAACGCTATCATTGTGGACGATCACGAGATCGAGGATGGGGAAGACAGCGAGTCTGAAGAAGATGGCGAGATCGTCGAAGTCTTCCCGAACGGTACTGGGGGAGTTCAGCGGGTCGATCGAGACGCTAGCGTGTCTGAGGATGAGTACGAGGATGAGTACACGAATATCATCGAGCCCGAGGACGAGGAGTCGCGCTACAACCTCGGGTTGAAGGATCCTTCGACCATGTCAGCAGCAGAGGGATCGAGCTCAGAGTCAGACTCGGTGATTGCGATTGAGCCGAACGGACCGAAGTCAGGTGGGAGAGCAGCAGAGCAAGCGCAAGCGAGACGGGAGTTCTGGGCGGCCAAGGGGAGGAGAGAGGCCGCCGACGGCTTTGACGATGGAAAGGATTACATTGGACTGGACTGAGATGGAGGATTGCTATCCCATAATGTAGCTTACTCTTGCATCATTATGCGGTTCATGTTACGTAGGAAGTTGAGGCGAAAGGCCGAAGCATGCCGTCCGAGACATTCGTCAGCTGTCCCGAGGTCTTAGAGATACAGCTGGGAAAGTGCTTCCAAAAGTGGGGGTAGATTACGGAGGCTGATCAGTACTCGAGTAATCGTGCTTCACAGATGGATCTCCGAGCTAGCTTTCACCGAGCCTTACTAATTCGTGGGAAGCCGAGGCCCGGTATAGATATGCGAGGTGGAAATGAAAGGTCTCTGTGTCATGGCTAGTCCATCTATATGAGTGGACGCTGCTTCTCAGCATTGACCCCCAATTCTCAGACTACACACCAGTCAAGTCCACCTTGTGAGCTCTCCCGTCTTTGAGCAGACTCACCCTAATCATGAGTAACGCAGATCTCTCAGACACCGGGCTTTACTTTCACCCGCGCCATGTCCACCGAGATCCCGAAAACGATGAGAGCAGCCGTGATGCACTCCGCCGGCGATCCGGATGTTCTTAAGATGGAGGACGTACCTGTCCCAACACCTGAGGAGGGGCAGGTGTTGATCAAAGTCATGGCAGCTGGAATGAACCGTAGCGAGATGTTCACGAGGCAGGGTGGGCCTTACTCGTCCTAGCTTCACGACACCTCCAGTCCGGTTCTAGTTCTTGAATAAGCTGAAGCCGCGTGAACAGGTCATTCCCCGGACGTGAAACTCCCCAAAATCCTAGGTATTGAAGCCACCGGCCTCATAGCCCATGACCCATCCAACCACTTTCAACCCGGTACCAAAGTCCTCACCGCCATGTCCGGTCTCGATCGAGCACACGACGGGGGATACGCAGAGTACACCTGTGTGGATGCATCCAACGTTCAAGCCGGGTTTGGGCTGGGATGTACCGGGAGCGATCCCGGAGATGGTTCAGACTGCTTGGGGGGGTTTGTTCGTCGCTCTTGGGTTGAAATCCGGGGATAGGTTGCTCATCCGTGGTGGAACTACTAGCGTGTGAGTGACGAGGCGTCCACGTCCACTTTCTCTTCCAAAACAAAGGACTTCCAGTTAGGGGACGGGGCATCTTGAGCGCTGATTTTCGTTTTTATTCAGCGGATTGATGGCAGCTTCTCTAGCGAAGAACCACGGGTGCTACGTCGCCTCAACTTCCCGTTCCGAATCAGCTCGTTCCCTTATCCTCTCCTCAGGCTCAGACGCTTTCATCCACGATACAGGCTCAATCGCCGCAACCCTCAAATCCCCTTCCGAAAAATTTAATAAAGTCCTCGAACTCATCGGGGTCACAACCTTAGTCGATTCCCTACATTGCTGTACAGGAGGAGGTGGACCTGATAAACCTCTTGTATGACCGGGATCGCCGGTGGGAAATGGACGGTGGACTCCTTCTACCCGATGATGGACGTTCCGAATGGAGTTGGCTTGACTACTTATTCAGGAGGTGGGGATGAGATGAAGATGGTTCCTTTCAATGAGATTGTGAAGGATGTGGAGAAGGGGAAATTGAAGGTTGTCGTTGGGAAGACGTTCAAGTTGAAAGATGTGATTGAGGGGCATACTTTGATGGAGAAGGGTGGAGCTGGGGGAAAGATGGTTTTGCTTATGTAGAAGATGCACCTATCAAAATCACCGCTTTTCGACTACCTTCAGTGAAGTCTCTGCCTCCTGTGACGTCAGATGGAGCCAGGCAATAGATTCCATCAATGTTCACCAAAATCTCTGTCGTGCCCACTCGTCACGCCCCATTTATCTTATCCTTCCCTATCCGTGCACCATTCTCGTAATGCTCCACAAACCAATCTACTGACTCTTGCAATGCTACGATCATTTCAGCTCCTCAGAGACAAGAATCTTTCCTTACTTACCCTGCTCGAACGGCGTGAACTCAAACCCTCCATCCTCTGCCATCAGGTCCATGAGCTTAGCATTACTCGCCGGCTTCCGATATTGTCCATCCGCCTTACTCGTGTCGAACTGGAGCTCGAGTCAGCTCGGGTCTCTGATCTACAGCTCCCAGACCGACCGAGTATTCTCCCGTATATCCTACAGCTTTTACGATCGCATCTCCGACCTCCTTGATCGAGATCTCGTCATCTTCGCCAACTAGCCTTTCATCAATCCCTCCAGCATTGGAGAAAAAGGATATATCTACCGCTCAGTATGACCGGGTCAATCTCATCATACTCCCTCAAGACCCATAAGAACAACTTCGCCAGATCTCGTGAATAGATGAATTGTCTTAGTGGTTTCCCAGTCCCAGCAATGACGAAAGGTGTGCCATTTTCTGCTCTCATGCTCTGATCAGCTGACGATCTCCTCCTTCGACATCGTACGAACGGACGTACTTTTGGCGGTGTAACATCGGTGTATCAGGCTAGGTATGACATGCGCTTGTTCGAGATCCTGTTGAAAAGCTCATCAAAAGCGTCTTGACGGTCGAGCTGGTGAGACATACAAAGTTGTCGTGAAGGCCGAAAACGTCTATGAGGTCGATCGTCAGCTTCTGTCATACAGTAAACCTCAGAGGCTGACTTGTAGGTATGACACTGGTGAACCGACGGCCAAACTGCTCGTAATATGCGCTGTGTGGAACTCAGCTGAGTCTTGCGGACGATAAGAAGAGCGAACTGATTTTGCACATCCACCAGCCGCTTGCCATGTGCATAACCGAAGTTGGAGGAATGAGGTGGACCAAGGTGGATTTTCTCCTCGGTCAAAGGGTAGTCGACCTGAACAAACATGAGTGATGCTATAGCGCTGAAATGGTATCCTTAAAGACACGGGAGAACTCACCTTATCCGGAAAGATACATGTAGACAAGCAAGAGACTAACTTCTCCACCTGCAGCACTTCGATCAGCTTCCTTGACAGTTAAAGCCACACGGAAGGTGAGGGAGAAGACCCACCTTGAGCTCATGACTATTCTCCAAGACCGCATCGTCGATCAAAAGGTTATCCCGCAAGAACGTAAGCTTCCTCGACATATTCGCGAACAAGCCTCCAACTGTCACCTATCCAATCAGCTAGCTCTTTGCACCTTCCTGTCGATCACGGCGGATTTCATTCACCGAGAGCAGCTAGGTGGATCACATAAGTCGGTCGATGCTTCTCGAACAATCGTTTCGTCGCTTCAAAGTCCCTAACCCCAAGTTGACAATCAGCAAGCGAGGATGAAAGGGGACAAAGAGGAGGACCGACCGGAGATCACAATCTACACTGCCTAGAAAAATCCATTCCTCATCTTCTTTCCGTCCGAAGCGAGAGTTGAGAGGTTCGGTGGTGATGACATGTTTGATCGCTGAGCCTACTAAGCCGGTCCCTGTTCCCCCAATGAGCATTGTGGCCTTTTGACGAACACGGTCGCCTAACCGCCGGTCACGAGGACGACTGATGTACGGCATAAATCAGCTCAATCAATCAAAGTACCAAAAGGTTGAGATTCCTGGAGAAAACATATAGAGGGATCAAGGACTTTACCTTTGTTCATGTTTGATCAGCTGTTGGCGAGGGAGTCAAACGATTGATGCTAAGACTGAACATCGCGAGAATGAAGGCGCGCTGATGCAAGGCACCACCCAGTATCCGGACTATCCGGGACCGAATCTTCCCTTTTGACTTGCTATTTGATACATCTTGGGATCGTAAACCGCAGCAGGGTATAACAAAATGCAAAATGTACTTTGTTCAATACTCCCTCCTCCCCATGCAGCCCATCCCACCTCGCTCTCACATTTCACCTCGCGAGAGGCGGACGTCATGTTATCGCCACACCCTGAGCCAATACCTCCTCCCCCATAGCCTCAAAGTTCCCCTCCCAGAACTCCGCAGGTAGATCTCCCAGATCATCAAACACCTCTCCTCCTAACTCGTCATCTTCCCCTCCATCTCCCTCTCCATCTCCGGATCCTTCTCTCTGTCCATCTCTCCCTCCTCGCTTCTTTACCCTGCCCACCTCCTGACTACTCGCCTCCCGACTCCCTCCATCGTCCGATCTTTCCGCCAGCCTGGCAAGCTTCTCGTTCTTCGCCTTCCGTTTCATCGTTTCGACAATATCGACAAGCTTATATGAATCCGGTATCGAATGCACCCCAGAAGGAGTGATGACATAATCTACCGTCCCCGGCGGAGCGAAAGGTGAGAAGACGAGGTGCATACGTCTAATCAGCGTCGGTTTATGATCCTCAATAAGCGGTCCGAGAGTCTCTCCTACCTCCTCCTCCTCCTCGTCATCTTCAGGATCTCTTCGTCGTTTCCGCTTGATCATACTCAGATCATCTTGGTTGAGCAGCCTTCGTCGACCAGTCCGAGACAGCATCACTCGGGTGTTAACTGCGTTGGCCCAGACGATCCCGAGACTAGCTTCTTTCCTCAATGTCTCGCTCTGTCCGGAGAACCAGCGTGCTTGAGTAGCGTAAAGCATGGGCGGTTCGGGACCATCGTGGTAGATCTGACTGAGAGCGAAGGAACTACTCGGTGAAGGTGTGTAAGTAGGACGAGGGAAGACGTCCGAGACTTGATTGATCACCACTACCGCCAAGCTGAACTCGACAGCCAAAGCTTTCAGCTTATCCGCGACGATACAAAGATGTCGGGATCGTTGCGTCAAACCGGCAGAGGTCGATGTAAAAGCCGTATCACCTCGTAGAAGAGCAGTGATGGAGTCAAGGATGAGTAACCGGATCGGTTTCGTGCCGGTGTATGTCGGTTTCTGACCGAGAAGTGGGGAAGTATCGCAAGGTTGTCTCGACCTGAGTAAAGCGGGTAAGATGAACGAGAGCGCATGGTCGAGAGCTTCGATATCCTTGCACAGATTTGTATGTATATCATCGAGTAGATCCTTCTCCTTAACCCGACGAGTTGGATCGTGAGTCGCAAGGAGGGTTTTGGCGAGCTGGACCAGTCGATCTGTCGAGAGTTCCCTTTCAGAGGTGAGGATGATGGCTCCGCCTGGACATTTGGCGAGTTTGGGGATCTGAGCTGAGAGAGCTAGACTCATACATAGATGTGACTTTCCCGCGGCACTAATCTATCAGCTCCTTCCCCAGCTCAGCCCACTTGATCCACTCACCTCTCCCCGGTGAACTCGGTAAGACACCCAATCCGCAATCCACCGCCTAAACATTGGTCCAACCCCGCATCTCCAGTCCCTAGCCAGTCTCCATCGCCCTCCTCGTCATCTTTCCCCAGCAGCTCATCCATCCGCCCCGAAACGGGTACTATCGCCCGACTGACCGCCCGAACGAGATCATGGACCGCATCGAGCTTGAGGGAGCGGAGCTTCTTAGTAAGGTCGACAGTGGGAGGGAGGAGGATGTCGGCGGCGGTGGTGAGGGAAGCTAATGCGGGCAAACAATGATGAAGAATCACTGAACTGCGTAGGCGGAAGGGAATCAGGGAATCAGAAAGGCGTACCTCGGGTGCAAGCGGTCAGCTGAAATGGCGTAAGGTTGAGAGTGTCGAGTGGAAACGAGGCGAATGACATCGGTTGACATCGATTGATCCCGTCACTTACTCATATCCGAAACCAGTACGATCGGACAGGTTGAGGCTGAAAGGCGAGACTGAGAAGAACAGCAGAAGCTTGATAGGTGAAAGAAGGTGAGGAACAATATCAATTCCGACGCGTCTTCATCTCCCACCTGGCTCGATGGCGATACTTGCAGAGTGTCATGGGTCGTGGTGCCGGTTGAACAAGCTTCATTTCCCTTATATCAACGCCCTACCCTAGCCTACTACACCTCTACCTCCTCCTGCAAGAGTGACCAGCACTCCTTAAACTCCGCACCGATGGACGAGAACATGAAAATCTATAGCACAAAATGGTATGACCGAGCAGGTATCAAGCATGATGGAATCAAATTGGGCTGTTGAAGCAAATGCTGAAATGATGAAGGTGTTTTATGCGTAGGTCGCGCGAGCCCATTTTGCTGCTGAGACGAGATTCGTCAATGACTCTTCGGTCTCCTTCCATCCCCGAGTCTTCAAACCGCAGTCGGGGTTGACAACTATGAGTCGGTCAGCTGGGAAGAGGTGTTGAGATCTGAGACTGACTCATGAGGTCGGTCGGGAGCACCTTGGCCATGGCTGCGATCCGGTCCTTGATCTCCTGCTCGGATGGAACACGCTGATGATGGGTCAGCTAATACACAGCGAAAGACCGTTTACTCACAGGAGAGTGAATGTCGTACACTCCAGGACCGATCTCGTTCGAATACCCATGCGACTTGAAAACGTCGAGCAGCTTAAGTTCCGCCTTTGAAGCCTCGATGGAGATGACTAGGTTGCCCATAGTGTCAGAGTGAGATCCGCTAAGGCTGAAGGGGAGACTCACCATCCGCGTCAAGACCCTGGATGGAGGGGAAGATGTCGCCAAAGTCAGAGTAGCAGAAGTGGGAGTGAACTTGGATGTCATTCTCGACACCGGAGGTGGAGAGCCGGAAGGAGTCGACAGCCCATTTGAGATAGTTGTCCCAGTCAGCTCTTCGGAGCGGGAGACCTTCTCGAATGGCCGGCTCGTCGACCTGTATAGCCTTGATACCGGCTTTTGAAAGGTCGACAACCTCGTCACGGAGCGCGAGCGCGAGCTGCTTCGACTGGATTTCCTTCGTAACATCGGCGCGTGGGAAAGACCAGTTGAGGATCTGCACGGATCAGCGAAGACACACATGGGGGATCCGTCTGCTTACGGTCACCGGCCCGGTAAGCATGCCCTTCATCGGCTTCTTCGTCAAGCTCTGAGCGTAGGCCGACCACCTGACCGTCATTGGGTGAGAGCGGGAAACGTCGGAGACAACAATTGGCGGACGGACATATCGAGAACCATAGGATTGGACCCAGCCGAGCTTTGAAGAATAAGTTCCGTTGCATTCAATGGTCCTGGGGAAGCTTACCTGGGTGAAGATGAAGCCGTTGAGCTGCTCGCCGAAATACTGTACCATGTCGTTTCGCTCCGGCTCGCCGTGAACGAACAGATCAAGACCGGTCTTCTCCTGGAATTCGACGGCGTGCTGAATCTCCGCTTCCATAGCCTTCTCATACCTGCACTCGGTCAGCAAGTCAAAGGCTGTACTCAACAAAGAGAGTTACTCGTCCTTGGTAATCTCGCCCTTGGTGAATCTAGCCCGCGCTGTCCGAATCTCCTTGGTCTGGGGGAAGGAGCCAATGGTGGTAGTTGGGAACTTGGGAAGGTTAAGATGCGACTTCTGTGCATCCCGACGAGTCGGGAAAGGTGACTTTCGGGACAGCATCTGCTCGGTGATACCCGCCACACGGTCCCGCACAGCAGAGTCGGAGGTACGCTCGAACTCCCTTCGCGCAGCAATGTCCTTCGTGTTCTCCTCGAACAATGCGGAATCCTTGCCGTTGAGCGCTCCCGCAAGGGCCGCCACTTCCTCGCACTTTTCCTCCGCGAAAGAGAGCCAGCTCATCTGCTGAGAGGACAGCTTAGTCTCTACTTTGAGCGAGATCGGGCAGTGCAGAAGCGAGGATGATGTTGATACGTTGACTCGATCCGCACCGAGTATGGACGTCGCCTTCTCGGCGAGTGACTGGGAGGCCTTGAGGTCGTTCTTCCAGATATTCCTGCCGGAAATCAAGCCAAGCTCCAGGTTAACCTGTGTTGACTTGAGGGCAGTAGCGACTTCCTCAATCTGCTTAGGCTCCCGGTCGGCGTCGATGTGAAGAGCGTAGATTGGAAGATCCTTGAGGAACTCGATGCTCTTGCCCACGCGGCCGTACGCAGTGGTGATGGTAATCTTGGGAGAAACAGGAGCGAGCGCCTCGTAGACCTTCTTGAATTCCGCACCCATCGATTCCGCCTTGTCCATGACAAGGATAGGCTCGTCGAGCTGGACGTGTTCAACTCCCGCCTCCTTCAGCTGCGAAAGGATCTCCTTGTAGAGGGGAATGAGGGAGTCGAGAAGCTGGATAGGCTCGAAGTCGGCCGGGGCATCACGGGCTTTGCGAACGAGAGACAGGTATGTAATAGGACCGAACATGACTGGTCGAGTGGTAATACCGAGTTCCCCCGCCTCTTTGTACTCCACTAGAGCCTGGTTGAATAGAAGCTTGAACTGGGTGGATGGAGAGTGGTCGACCTTGACAATGTGGTAGTTGGAGTCGAAGCTGGTCCCGTTAGCATCAATGTTCGAACATGAGAAGCTACCAACAATTTGCCCATCTCACAAGCTACGACGTCGATGCCTTTGGACCTGTCCTGACGACCACGGCCCATGGCTGATGAACATCAGCTCAGAAAACTTTCATGGAAGATCTGCTCACCAAAGTAGGTGTCGAGAGGCGACAAGCCTTGCGAGGTGTATCGTTCGGGAATGACGCCGAAGTTGTACGAGTGATCGAGAAGGTGGTCGTACAGGGTGAAATCACCGCTGCATCCAGATCAACAAAGCGCTCCTCATAGCTATAAGCGACATACCTGGGGATGATATCCACGCCGGCACTCTTCATCGCTTCCCATCGCTCCTTACGGATAGTTTTGGAGACATCTCCGAGTTGCTCGACGGTGGCATTGCCAGCCCAGTAGGACTCAATGATCTATAGCCGAAGCCAGATCAGCCAACCATGATTAGTATCGTAAGGGCCTCGCTCACCTTCTTCATGGACCGACCTACGCCGATACGCGGGTAGCCTAGGACGGCAGACTTCACCATACTGTTGCTGTTTTTTGAATTGAGTTTTTGGAGGATGTAGAAAGGGGTGAGGAAAGCAAACGTGTCTTGATAGCGAGGAATTGCGCAACGGCCGAAAATTCTTGTGATTTTACGCCAGGAACCGATCGGATGACGTGTACTGGCGTATCAAGGGAAATGATGATATTGCGAGTGTGGCAAAAGAGAGGGGGGGGAAGGTGTGGAGGCTGATCACCCACGTGGTGGCGTTGGGCAAGCCTGCGTCTATCTGAGGAGACTTGTTTGAAGTCCCACACGGTTAAGAGAGGGAACTGAAGGCCATAGGCATACTCTTTTGAGGTGCTTTGCCCGCTCTTTTGAAAATAGGAGACATGGGGACTCATCCTTTCATGGCTTGGCGCACAGGCAAGGGTTGGATAAGCGCATCGTCGCCCTTTTCATGATTCATATGTCACCCTATCGCCCGATCAACAGAGTAAAACCCGAGGACGCGAGAATGATGTGAGTTTGCTCCGTTGCCTCATCAGCTTATAGTGTGACGAAGCTTGCCATTGAGTACGCTCCGTCTACTCATATCAAATGTCCGCTAGATACACTGCCGATGGACCTCCGTCGTCCGCTGCTTCTTCCTGAAGTGGAAGCTCAGGGTTGAGCGAGAATTCTGGCTGTGGCCGCTCGTCACCACCTTCAGCTCGCTCGTCCTCCGATGCCAGTTCGCGCAGGTCATCGATCTCGGCTAATCCCGTGAACGCAGGGTCGTTGCCCGAACTAGACTCCCATTTGTCCTCGGGAGGGTTGGAAGACGGAGATGGGTCATCTTACGACAGCGATTCCTCTGTCGATACCGAAGACTCGGACGCAAGCCAGTCTGTCGGACATAGCCAGTTCTCCGACAAGGGAGAATATGGTGAGCGGGGTAGTGGGGATGAGTGCAGGAAAAGAAGGTCCCCCGTTTACGGTGACGCTTCCGAGGATCATATTGATTTCTGATACAGAGGCAGCGGGAGAAACGGACTCGGTCGAGGTTATTGATTCGGTGAAAAAGGGAGAGGGCGATTTACTATATTATGAGAAGCCGGAGAAAAGGTATAAGAAAGCATGTGCCGTACAATGATCTGTCGAGGACTGATACTTCTTTTGTATATGTACTATTTGTTTGAGGAAGTCCTGTGCCAAGCTCATTATGGATCGCCACTTGTTTTAGCTGAGAGTTGGACTGGGGGGGAGCTTGCACAGTCTGATTTCCCCGGACCAGGACGAGGAAGCAGGCAGCGTCGCCATACATGAGGCTGGTTTAAGGGTAGCATCCAATGACAAGCCGAATGTTTCGCTCAACCATGTGCCCGATGGGGACTTAGCCCAATCGTTCCGCAGTATATGTTTACATCGGCCTGATCACGATCATACATACCGATCATCTGTGAGGTTCTGTTCAGCCGAGTCGAAGCATGGCAATGATAGTCAATAATGATGTTGGGACCATCATCCGCTATCCAATCCGCTTTAGACATCGACGTACTCTACGTCGCCTATACAATCTCCTTTCTCATTATCGTTCCATTGATAAAAACAGTTGTTTGATGACGTACCCAGGCAACCTGTGTCCAGTACAAGGTTAGACAGCTACCATTTTGGTTTTGCTTCCAGGCTCCGCGATAACACTCGGTCTGGGTGAGATAGGTCCTTGGAGAGAACCGTAAACCACAGCAGTATCAACTTGGCCGACTCTGACTCACTGGCGATGTCTTGACTGGTGTGACCGTCAAGTCTCAACGCCAGCTTTTATATCATTGCGGAACAAAGCGGTACGTGTGAGGTGAAAACTAGGCTGAGGCACGTATTTGTTACTGATTTTCTCCAGTTTCATCAGCGAGAGCACGTCCATGGGATCTACAGTCTACGATTCCGAAATTCGAAAGACCGGCCGTGATGGAGATCCGGTCCCACGAGCATGATGCGTCTCAATGTACTCAAAGTAAGCTCTCGCATCTTGTCCATCGAGTTCCTTACCAGGTAGAAGGTCATTACTGACCAAATTTCAGGTTCCACCGCTTCTTTTCGGAGATCAGAGGAGTCGGATAGTGACATGTTTGACAGCCAGGAGCTAGCTGATCTCGAAGACTACAAAGCTCGGATGGGCCGAGCCAATGAGGACTATTGGTGCATAGCTGGGGAATACGGGAGAATGCCTCACGAGTACGAAGATTGGGGTAATCTCGGCGATCAGGTGGATGACCAAGATCGAGGCGGACATTCACAATCACCCACAGACGACAGTTCCAAAAACTCACCAGCGGGATCCGCATTAGCGGGATCGAGCCAGTACGAGTATTTGAGTGGCGATACTTGGGATCGCGATACATTGGACGGCGATACATGCTCTTCCCCAGAGGTTGACCCTACGGAACTTGATGAGGGATCCCCGCCGATGGTTCTCCAGTCTTGGGACTGCTCAAGTATCCCATCGTCCGAATGGTCCAGTGACGATGAGACAAATGATCGACCAAACACTTCGTATCATCCCGATGGGGAATATGATCCCCCTTCACCTGCCTACCCCATTAATGGAGGACATTGAGCCTCGAGTTTGGTGGACATGGATCACTCAAATGTTCGACAGCCATCTTAATTCCTCGGAGTGAGGGCGAAGGAGTTTCAGGAGACAACATGACTAACATGGCGAGAGCGGCTGAAGTATGTATGCTTCCTGTAAAGTCCGGAGCCTACAATCCCCCATCGTACGCGATGTGCATGGCGCCTCCTCGAACCGCAATGCTCTGCGAGCGAATCAGCTTGGTCATGCCCTGAGAAATCTGTGTTCATTCAGCACTTCGAAATAATCTGACATGCCCTCCTTGTCAGGATGGGTCAGCGCTGTCGTGAAGATCGAACAGCTTGCCGAGTCTGGACTTGGTTTTCTAGACTTGATTCTGATAAGTCATCCACGAAACTCGTCGACGGAGACGCGGAACAAATCACGCGAGGTGTCTTTTGCAAACATGGTACTGACGACCATGGCCTCCATGCGTATGTCCGAAGCAGAGGATCATATGATCTATTGACCCGCTTCCTAGCTCGAAGAGCCTACAGATTTCGCGTTCGCCAGTACTCCGTCGGACAGATGAGATCGACGGTCAATACCTATAGCCATATCAGCATCGGCATATCCTTATGCCACAGCACCAACCTGATACTGATGGGATCATCCTCGGACGGCTCTTTCCTTTGCATCTCACACTTCTCCAGATAAGCTATCGCTCATGAGCCTGATTCATAGCTTTCACCAGACCCTCAGCACTCGGCTCCTCGGCGATTGCATCCACCCCCATCCCCTCACCCTTTAGGAACGTCCTCGTCGTCTCGCCAATAGCTGCGACCCTGACTTGCAAACTTGGTTGTCCAGCTGCGGTCGCGATATCATTCATCCTGAACATATCTCCGAGTCGCCGAAGGTGAGGTAAGATCATTCTCGCTGATGAAGGGGAGAAGAATGCTAGCCATACCGTCCCCTTATCCGGAAGTGATTCGAATGATCCGTCTATCCGTTGACCAAGCTCGGGATCCTCGACGGTCTCGTAGACTGTCACCTCCCTTACCACCCTTCCCGCTCGTACCAGAGCTGAAGGGATCTCATCGAGTGATTTGTCGCCTCGTATGACCAAGTATGGCTTGTAGCTTTTGTCACCAGGAGGGATATTGAGAAGTATCGGGGTGAGAGCAGAAACGGATTTGGCTGATAGCGGAGAATCAGAGGTGTCGGGCTTGGAACGAGGAGGGATAGTAGCATTGATAATGACATCGCGAGCGGAGGTACCGACTGTGTACAGCGGGATGCTTGACCAGTCAGGAATTCCTGCGAAGGTCACAAACCTGGATGAGAAGGAAGTCCTGCTGCAAACAAGCTCACCAAGACGTGGTTTGTCACTCCTAATGACCCGACTAGGTGATACATCTCTTCTTCTATTGTCCCCTGAGCTCTGTCCATCGTCCTCTGTGATCGCTTTCGCAGCCTTCACCCACCCCTCCGCCCCTCTCCGACTCATCATCACCACCCCTTCCCAATCCCCTCCTCCAGCCGCGATGATCCCTTTCAACTCATGTATGCGAAACGTCTCCTTCAAAACGCTCACGAATCTCGCTTCGTAGCCAATCTCGGCGAAGGCGATGTGGTACGGGTCCCAGCCCAGAGGCTCGGTAGGGGTCTTGAAGAGAATAATTTGGGTGGGTGATGTCATCGCATGTACAAGCTCCAGTCGCAGTACAACCACCAGCGATGTGTAACGAATGAGAGGAGCTTCATCGCCGTCGCATGCCAATAGCGATACAAAAAGTAAGGATGCAAATTATCTAAACGAAAGAGAATCGGAATAGACTTTGCGGTCTGAGATGCAAATCATCTCCAAAGCAGTCGCGTTGTGGCGGTTGAGTGGTTTGGGATCCAGTGCTTCCTTACGTTCACACCAGCCCAGCTTATGGGAAAACATCTACATTGTGTAGCTAGCATCGACATGTCTCTCCGCACAGATGCTCGTGTCAATCGCAGCGTCTTTACAGTCCCCGGTATAATCAGGTATGGAACACCCTTCCCTTGTCCCCGACGTGTACAGGGTGTCCATGCGTATACTAATGCTGATGCTATACGAAACATACTGTTCGACTGAGACATGAAGTCCGAATATCGTTGCTCCTCACCAAACCTCGCTCATTATCGGATGGGTCTGGCGATTTCCCGCTCCTTCGCTGGTAGATTCGACAGGACCGTTGCTGCGACTTTGGCTTTCGACATGGCGTGTGTCCGGATCTTGACAAGCACATCTCTTCGATAGCGTCAGTCATTGAGAAGAACCTCGTTGAAACGCTGACTTCGCATATTCCACCTTGTGGATCACACCTTCCACCCTTCGCTTCTCCTTCGGTGTCACATCATCCCCCATGGGCGCAAGTAACGCCTCAAGACTCCATGTCCGAAGAGTATGATGCTTGTCGATGACGGAGACAACCAGTCCATCTCGTGACAAGATAAGTTTCGTATGATCGTAGAAGTTGAACTGTCGCCCATCAGCTAAACTCAGATTTTAAAGCCAGAACAGCGACATACCTGCAGAATATCGTTGCTTAACCGGAATAGTATGACATGCTTCATCCGCAGATATCGGGTCACGAAGACCATCCCCTTCGTCAAGTCCTGATCCTCGTAGGTGTATTCCTGGTCACCGAAGAGTCGATCGAGCATGTAGCTCTCGAAGTTTTTCAACAGGTAGACCTTGTTGTTCAGTTCCCGCGGATATGTGTCGATGGAGTGGTTTGTCCGAACGCCTTGTACAAGGTCGCCTTGAGATGATGGCTGGATGTGGTCGAAATACCTGGTCGCGTCGTCAGTCGTTAGCTCACAGAGATGGAAAATAAGTTCACTTCTTTGCGGGTGCCAGGACGAGGGAGGAGGAGTCGTTGAAGTGGACGCTAACGGTTCCGTCGGTCATGGCAAAACCCATTCCGTATTTATTGCAGTAGTCGAGCCAAGACATGACGAAGACCCGCGGCACTGGAGGATCTCTCTCGATCTCTAAGACTCGTAAGGTCAGCTCGACCGCGTACTGCAGGAATTCGCTTACGCGGAGATCTGAACCCTGCATCTGTGACTGCTATTGCTAGAGCATTGACCAAGTTCTGCGCGAATACGTCGAACAAGCTTATTCGATCTCGCTTTCCAGCTACTATGTCACGTTCCCTGCCGTTGTTGTTCGGCACCGTTCGCGATGCGGCAACCGTTTTCCGCGGTGAAAGGTGACTCGCTTGTCCCGTAATCCCGGTCGCAGCCATTTGTGACACGATCCTAGCCTTCTGTGTCGCCAATTCCCTCTCCCGTACCGCCGCATCATAGCCTCTGAGCTCGTCCTCATCTTCTTCCTCGTCCTCCTCGCCAAGAGGCTCCATGGGCTTCCGCCCGGATGAAGGTCCAGCACCAGCATTCTCCTTCCCAGGTCCTCGCCTGACGGGACTGAGTGTGCTTTGAGCGCCAGCGGCGGTGAGTTTACGTAGCAAGGCGGGCTCTTTGATCTGCGCCGGTGCTTGAACAAGTGGTCGTCGTGCGGATCTGTGGTGTATTTAGGCGTAATCCCAAGTTTGGAAAGTGGGAATACGTACGTGAGTAAGGCAGAAATCGGGCTGTCTGGCTGAACGGCATTCTTGAAGTCCCGTTCTTGCTGCATGATGGATGGACCAAGGGGTGCTCTGGGTCTGGCATTGTCTGTGACGATGGGTAGCTTGACACCCAGCCGTGCTCGCTGGCACACGGCTTCCATGTTCCTCCGACTCTGAGAGGAAGTGATATGTCTGAAATCAGGGGCGAAATCGTTTGCGGATGCTGGAATGTGAGCAGGGAAGGGACCGTCTAGGAAGAACGGATGAGTGAGGATGGCATCGAGGGCGGGTCGTTTGTCTCGATTTGGTATCAGCTGGCTGAACACCGCTTGCACTTTATCTCTTACCAGGGTTGGGATTGAGAATCGACATGATCAGATCCTGAGCTGTCGACGAGATCTCCTTATCTGCCGGGAATTCGTAGCGATTCTCTCTTATCCGCTTGTAGATCGCCTTGACATCTTTCGTTTGGAATGGCGGTTTACCTATGAGTAAGGTGTACCTGTGCTGGTCAGCTCAAACTCCCGTTCGGTTTCGCTAAAGGTACAAGATGACCCCGATTGACCAAACATCCACCTCGAAGCTATGTCCATTTGCCGTATCGAACAATACCTCCGGAGCGATATAGTTCGGCGTCCCACATATCGTCCTACATACGTTAGCTCGTCTCATCATCTTCGGAGCAAGCATAGGCGAAATGACTCACTTCTTCCGATCTCCCGGCTTCTCGATCAAAGCCGCCAAACCAAAGTCCCCAACCTTGATATCCATATTCGCATCCAGAAACAAATTCCCCAGCTTCAGATCCCGATGTATGACATTCGTCTGGTGCATATACTGGCATGCCGCGATGAGTTGTACGAGGAAGTATCGAGCTTCCGGTTCGGTGTATCGTTTCCGTCTCCTTAGCAAGTCCATCAGGCTCTGTCGCAGCAATCTCCCATCAGTATAGATTCAACCGGAACATATTGTGGGCGACTCACGCCATTCTCACACAATTCAAGTATCATATAAACATTCTCCTCATCCTCGAAACAATCATCGAACCGGACGATATGGGGATGCGCTAACATCTGATGCAACTTGATCTCCGCCCACAACTATACCACAAAACCATCAGCGCCCTCCACATCTCCATCTCGCTACTTCATGATGTGTAAGAGGTATAGCTAAGAGGCCCACCTTCGTCTTGTTCTTCTTGGTCCTTATACTAGCTTTGTTGACCACTTTGATAGCTCTCCGACCGCCTTTCTGATCCTGCGCTTCGTATACTCTTGCGAATCCTCCCTGCGTGAAAGATTTGTCAGCGTCTCTATGGCGAGAAACAGCCTTTTCGAAGGTCTGACGCTGCAATCACAGCACTGACCTCTCCGAGAAAGCCTACTCTGGCGTATGACCATCCTCGTTCTCGGTCTTTTATCGTCATAGGGGGGCTGGGAGGAGTGGCTTTCTTCGGGGCTGCTGCAGTAGCTGCAGCTCCCATTTGTCCACCGACCATATGATCCACCATGAGTGATCGATCGACTGGCGAGCAAGCAAAAGAGAGGGAAGAGATGAAGAAAAGAGGGGATCAAAGAAAGGTACGGTGGAATGAGGGATCGCCTTGTTGTCACACAACCAAAAAAGCAGTCACGCGGAGATATCTCGGTTAAAATCCACGTCATCGCCTATCGAACCTAACACTCCGTGCCACTCCGCGCTTTAACGATATTCATGTACATGCATTTCAGATTTTGCTTGTCCGGTGATATACAAATGGTGAAGATGATCTAGGTAACACATGTTTGTCGGCTGAAGGTAAGGGTGTAAGGGGTGCAGGGTAAAGAGGTCAGAACTGGCGAGGGAAGACGAGAAGGATGATAGCTCAACCCGCCTGATCCTTGCCTTTCGTCTTAAGGCCAGAAAGCATCTTCGCCAAGCTCTGTATCTGACCCTTCAGTTTCGGCTTATTCGGACTCTGTCCAGGCGGAGTGGAAGGATTGGCCAGAGGTGCGGGGATAATGATAGTATTTGATGAAGTGGTGGATGTCAGAGATGGACGGGAGGAAGAGGATGAAAAAGTTTCGACAGGTTTCGGTATGTCGTACGTCGGAATGCTTTGTTCGACTACTTTAGACGGTTGCTGATACTGGTCCTCGACAATGACAACGGGCTGAAGAGCAAGATTGGACCGAGGAACAGAGCGTTGCTGGCCAATTTGAGCTCCAATAGGGGCGGAGTGGCGAGCGGTATAGCTGGTTTTCAAGGGCGGATCAGCAGATGCAGCGCTTCGAGGAGGCACGGGACCTTTCCCGAATGAGCCCATCGGCTCCATGTTCCCCGTGATGGCCGCTGCTGCAACTGCCGCTTGTCGCGCTCGGGACGAGCTGTCGTCTTTACGTTTCGATGTTTGTTCATGCACCCTCTCCCTTCCCCGCATCCGATCTTCCTTATCCCGCATGCGCCAATCCTCCTCCTCAACTCCACCAGACGAGCTCGTCGCGCTTGACACTGGTCCGAAGCTTGACAGAGCACTGCTGATACCCGAACTCATCGTAACCGTATGCTTGAAGACCGGCTTCGACAATACCATCCGATTCGCGTCATGCTGTAGCATAGCTGGAGCCGACCAGTTCCCGCCAGTGGAAGCGTCGCGTTCGGCAACACGGCGGGCGAGAGCCGCAAGCTCGGGATTGCCGCTCGACATCTTCATCAGATCCTTCCACTTCGATTTCTTCGCCGCTGCGACCTGAGCTGGTGATGTGCCCAGAGGTGGGAAGTCCTCTACACGGGTGACGTCGAAGTCAGGGTGATTCCGGTTCTTCGACAGGTCACGAGCAAGACTCTGAGATGCTGCGGCGAGTTCGGCGAGTAAGGAGTCTCGCTCCTCTTGTGATGGCCTCTCGTTTTCGCCCGCAGAAGCTGCAGCAAGTGCAGCTTGAGCAGCCTTGCCTTTCCGCATGCCCCGTTTCCTCCGCTTATGAGTGGAAAGCGATCGCGAATCCGGATCTCCCGGGGTGGAACTCTCTGCATCGACAGAGTCAGGCGAAGGAAGGTCGGCCATGTCGACGGGAGTATGCTGGTCATCGATCGTCGTAGCTGACATCACATCATCCCGGTCAAGGTCAGGTGTAGGAAGGGTTGAAGCGTGTGATGAGAATTGCGAAGGGGGAGGAAGCTGAGAGAATGCTGCAGGGACTGGAGCGGATGAAGTCAAGGCTGATGTCGATGGCTTCCTGCCTCGTTCGTGTGTCGGCTCTATCGGGGACTTGACGAACATGCCTTTCTCCGTTGGCGTCTTATGATCCAGGCGAGCCATCTTGAGCTGGTTCATCGCCTTCCTTCCCCCAATCATGTCAGGCAGGGTCTTGATCCACAATCCGAACTGCCTCGCGCCTACGCGAGCCTCCACTTCGGTACAGAGCACATGATCGGCGAGATACGAGGCGACCTCGCGTCCGATACCGGTGAACTTCGATAGGAGGAAGCCGGTCGGATCGTGAAGGAAGTTGTCGAAATTCGGATCGCCAGGAGTCGGATCCTTCCATGGGTTTCGGTGGAAGAGCATATTGATGAAGACTATGCCTAGAGACCAGACGTCGGCCGGAGCGGGGTAGTAAGTTGGACCGAGGTTGTTGCGGCATTCTGTACGAAATCAACGCCACCCCTTGCAAAGAGGGTTTGGAGTTACTCACCATACGACATGTACGGCTTGCTACCGCACTCTACATCCCCGCTCTCCTCCTCGGTCGTCGATAGGCCAAAGTCAGTCAACTTGACGATGACCTTCCTCTTCGCCTGAGGTCCGAAATCCACCTCACCTTCCGCCACAGTCTCTAGCTCGATCGAGTCACAGCAGATGAAATTTTCAGGCTTGATGTCCCGATGGCTGATGCCAGCATCGTGGCAGACCGCCACAGCTTCGCACATCTGGCTGAACATGGAGGCAATGAGACGCAGTCGCCGTTGAGATAGCAAGGTGTTGGCAGCGAAGGCGGAGAGAAGGCTTGGCGTTGGCGGTGTCTGAGATGGCGTGTGATGGCTGGAGTGATTGCCGTTGTTATGCGCGAAGAGGAGGGAAGCAGGCGATGCACCAGTCTGAGGCGAAAAGGCGTTGCTGGGGGATTTCGAGTATGGTGAGGACAGGTGATTGGACAGACCGGAGAAGAGCTGTGATGAGGAGAAGGGTATAGACGACGAGGAGAACTTCGAGGATGAGATGGGGGTGGTGTATGCCTCGTGAAGAGGCGCGTTCGCGGGAGGAGGGGAGGCGTCTCGAGACTTTTCCAGCCAAAAAAACCTGCCAAATCAGCATACGGGTCGACATCCGCTCACTCACAGGTCCTCCCCTGGACAAAGCTCTAGCATAAGGAATAGCCACTTCTTCGTCTGTAGAGTCTGGTGAAGGGTGACGATGTTGGTATGAATCGGAAGGGAGAGGTGGATCGTCGCTTCGAAGAGCTGGGTCTCGATCTGCTCCTCCTCAAGGTTTTGCTTGCTAAGGCATTTCAACGCTGCTCAAGTATCAGCATTGTCCATAGATCTTGAACAGAGGGACTCACCAAACTCCCTCTTCCGCCCTCCTCGCTCCCGGACCAGATAGACCACCGCATAACACCCCGAACCAAGCTGTCGCACGATCTCATACACCTTCTGCATACTGTCCGTTCTCAGCTCCCCTCGCTGGCTCCTCCCAACGTCACTTCCGCCACGCCGCAAGGGCAAACCCACGTCGTTCCCATCCGCAGCAGTCCCCCATCGGCCGACAGCAGGTTGCACCACTTCTCCCTGGAACTCCATTCCTTCGCCAAACAGCATACCCGGGGAAAGCACATTCTCCACCGCTCGTTCCGCCTCGGACACGCCAGTCCACGTCCTTCCCTCGCCAGCACCTTGGTCTTCCACTTCATCCTCAATGACCTCGTCATCTCCACCATCAAGCAGGATCCCTCCTTCAGGCTGCCAATCGTCCATCTCCCTCACTCCAGGCGACTTGGAGCCCCTCATCTGAACCATCACCTCCGGTGCCCCGGACTTCGCATCATCACCTCGTGGAGTAACCGTCGACGATCCCTTGTTCGGTGTCGCTTGACCGCTGCCACCGGGGAGGGCAGTCGCCGTACCTCGTGGGGTTCTCGATGTTGATCGCGAGCTGAGACTGATCGAGACCACAGCTGCCGAGTTCCTCCTTGATCGCGGTGGGAAATCATAAAGCGGTCCCCCTCGAGGCGAAGCAGCGGTCGGTTTCGGCGAGCCATCATGGGGGAAGTGCTGAAATGTCTGCTCGATCGGAGTGATGATCTGCGGTGAGAGCTGAGCGAGGGTGTAGCCTGGCGAGTTGAAGATAAGGTTGGCGGGCCGAGTCGAAGCAGTAGGTTCAGCAAGCGGCGGGAAAATAGCTGAAGTAGGAGTCGGGCCGAACCCCATGACCAAGCTGGGTCGATTCCCAGCATTCGGGTCGATCTCAAAAGCCTGTGATGCAGTGATGCTTGGTAGGCGTGAGGGCATAACCATACGGTTTGGTCGAGGTGAGGAGGGTCCAGCGAAAGGTTGGGGTTTGCGAGGGGAAGGAGCAGGAGAAAGCGTGGTGACCGAAGTAGGAATGGGCGAGGCAAGTGAGGGTGATTGACTCATCTTACGGGGTTGATTGAGGATGGGGTAGGAGAGAGTGGGTAAGCGACAAAGCGCTCACTCCACTCCCCAGATCAATCCGGAATTCGCTGTATTGTCACGTCCGCACCAGAGTCACGACCAGCAAGCACGTAACTTGTCTCGGCCGATGATCTCGCAATACCCTCTCCTCCGCGCAGCCTATTCTCTTGTCAATTTTTTCAGTTTGGTGACGCGTGTTGCAGGCCAATGAGAATATGGTGGAGGGTCAAAGTGGAGCGTGAGATGGTAAAGGTAGTCCTTTGAGGATGAATTACCACGGTCTGTGTGAGGGGTTAAAAAGGTTGACTGAAGGGAGGAGTGGTTTAGGACGGTCTGAGGAATGATCTTCGTAGGTTCTCGGCCGAGGGAACCCGAGTGATGGGGAGAGGGTGGATGGACTGGCCAGAAATTTGAAATGGCAGGTGTATGCGCTCGGATCGCCAGCGGCAGATGGTATGATACTATCGGAGAATCGCGATCGTCGAAAGGCTCCTGATTGAAGCACGAGTATTGATGGTACCGGAATAGTGATATGATGAAACAGTAGTATCCTGTTACCTCAAAAGGGGTAGTAAAGAGCGTATTGTCGTTGTTGTTTCGGGTAATGATGACGTCCCGATTGTGAAAGAGATTGTCAAGTGAGCATGGAAGATGCTGGCGTATTGAAAGAGCAAAGGAAAGGCAAGGCACGGTCCAGTAGGAGAGGGTTGATTGGACTCGTGGTTGTGAAGATGCCCGAAACGGGTAAGCAGGGGAAAAGAGACGGGAGTTCTTCCAGGTACGCCATCAGTTTACCCCCCACATGCAACCGGGGGCTCTGGTATCACGCGGTCACTTAATTTAGCTAATTCCCCAGTTTTTCATTCGAACTTTGCATGGACCAGCAGGTTATCGGATGAAGCCGTATTGGAAAGATCGTCAGGTCCAACAGTCAGAATGTGACTCTTAGCACGCTTCGTGGTGGAAACAAAACCGGCAGGGAGAATGATATTCCGAGCTTTCGGGCCGGATTGTGAGAGCTCCAGGCTGAAGGCAGAATTTACGCTGTTTTACTGAACAACGTACACGTGCATTTTACCATCTTCAATGCCCGATAGGCACTTTTCTTCTCTCTAAGTTAATGATGTTGAAGGTCAAGCTGGATGCAGATCATCAGCACTGACCATGACTTTTGGTATGAGCAACCTACCAGAAGACCATGGTAATCAACCCGTATATGCCCAGTGCCAGTGCGAGCCATTTCGTCGCTCCGGCTTCGCTGCGGAAAGCTCGGAAGAAGAAGAAGCCGGGGAGAATGAAGGAGATTATCGTGGATCCAGTCGAACCGACGAAGCCGAGCACTACGGGAGCGCAGCTTTAGCAAAAGCCGACGAACTGAACTGCAAGCCAGCTCACCGACTTCCAACTCATCAACGGTTAGGGCAATGAGGAACCCGCTGATCAGGATGCCAGCCGTGATGATGATAAACTTTGTATTGCTCATCTCCCCAGTAGTAGCGCATCCGTGGTGATCTTCGCTGTCTTTAGGTATAAGCGGATCCTCGGCGTCCTCATTGTAGCCTTCGTGACCGTTCTCGTCGGCGACGGATATTGACGGCTGATTGAGGCCAGAGGTGAGACTGTCCACGCAAGCTCGACAAGGAAGGCATTGGAGCGGATAGGAAAGTCCAACAAGCAGAACGATCCCGAGTCTGCCGAGGGCGATGAAGAGGGAGGTTGCGGGGTACCTGAGAGAGCATCAGTCGGTGAGGTGGTTCAGCATCATGAGACCTTACTCACATAGCGATGATGTTGCTTCCAACCTTGTTACCGAAGGTGAGGTAGCCGATCTATACATGATTTAATGGAATGCTACGCAAATCGTCTGCAACTGCTCACGATGCCAAGCTATGCGTGCCATGGTGTCAGCGCAAACCAGGTTTGTTGAGAAAGTACGTACCACTTCGTAACAAGCTATAGCGGAACCGATTGAGGAGCATATAACAATGTTCATCCTCTCCTGCGTTTTGTCCTTGAGCTCGTTGTAAATGGGGAACAGCTGTTCAAGATCAGCTTGACAAGGATCGTTTGGAACAGTGATATGCTTACATTCTGAGCACATCTGAAAATGATTAGCAAAGGAGAGGTGGTTGACAAATACTCACGTATACGCGAACACCTGTACCGGGAATGTCGACAACGTGTTCTTCCCGAACCTCCCGAGGACCACTTCCCCGCGAATTTGGCTCACACCCTTGACGAAATACCATCCCACGACCACGATGATCAAGCTCGTTTGCTGATCAGCCTTATGCACCCTTCAGTATGGTTCAACTTACTAAACGACGGTTCCAAGAGCGATCTGGCTGGTGAATCGAAGACTATCGAGTGTCCGCAAGAAGGAAAGGGGTACAATTATGAACATGGACATGACTAGCCAGAAATCTTGGGAGAGGAGTATGGAGTGTTCCGGTAAGGGGTGATGTACGGCTACTGAGAGTGTTCGACTGACTTGCGGCAGGAGGGTCTGATAACGGTCTTCAGCGACAGAGGAAGCTGTAGTTGAAAAAACGCACTTTGCAGATGATAAGGTATGACACAGAAACACCGAAGCATTTGATTGCGATGGCGAGCTACGGCGATGTGAGCCGGTTGTCGCGACAATACACGTAGAACATGCTCCGTGCCGGTTGGCCAACTCACATCGAACAGCTTCGTCGCCCAACCCTTCCCAAAAGTCAATCTCGCAACCTCGTTGAAGCTCGACTTCCTTCCTTCGTGCCCAGGTCGCTTCCCCACCAACGTCGCACATCGACTGAGCAAGTACAGCCCAAAGGCCGCAAAGCATCCTGACATAACACAAGTGAACATTCCAGGTAATAATCCCATAGCTGCAAAAGCTGATGGAAATGCCAGTGCTCCAGCGCCGATGACGGTGTTGGCTAGGTTCGTGACGGAAGAAGGGATGGAGGCCTGAGCTTCATCTATCGCTCTTCGTGGTCGTGAAGGTGTCGGAGGTAGGGTCGAGGATGAGGAAGCGGGTGGTGAAGCGGTACCATAGTTTTGGTTGACCATATCGTCGGATGATGAGCTTCGAACTGACGGCGAACGTGAAGCGGGGACTGGCTTATAAAGAGGCGTCCCAAGAGACAAGCGGTCGAGGCGAATTAAACTTATGATGAGCTGGACTCGATGTTGAACAGGTAAGCGAAGATTTTCAGTCTAGTGTCTGCTCGCCATAGCGAAATTGAAAGTGCGCATTCATTCAAATCTCCGGACTCATGCGGGAGCTCCAATCGGATTTAACAGGGAAATATCGCTCAGTATATTTGTAAAATCACCACGTGTCAATATCGCGACTGTTCTTTGTTTACATGGGACCCTGTTGGCCCTGTTGGGGGACACCTAAACAACGGGTTGATTCAAGTTTCTAATTTGATGATATCCCTCTACTTCTAGTGATCCACCACCATGTCTCGCGAGGAGTCTCCACTACCGACGAAGACGATGGGGACGCTGGGTACGCTGTACCTTGTAGGGAAGAAGACTGGGGTAGACGTTCAGAGCTTCCCGATTGATGCGGAGAGGGTGACCATTGGAAGGTGAGTTGAGGCATTCCATTAGCATTCCAGTTTGAACCTTGGAGACCTCTGCTGACCTGTTTCTCTGCTATAGAGATTACGATTGTGATGTATGTAGACTGAATCACAGGCGAAGAATCATACTAACCGAAGTATCTAGATCCGACTATACTTCACAGACGTATCCAAGCTACATTGCGAGATCATCTTCGACCTCCTCACAAGACAGGTTAGGACTGCTTTATTTTCTTGACTGTCGCTGATACAGTCTCGCTAGGCATCGCTTCACGTTCATGGTCCGAACGGTCTGCATCATACACCAGCATCAGGCTCAGCGTCCTTGCACAAACCGCCAGCGCTCATCCCCCTCAGCGACAAAGATACCTTCGTGATCCGCAAGAAGGTCTTCCGCTTCGAACACGGCACCAGTGACACTTTGACTGCCGACCATACACTCTCTTCAATCGCTCCAAGCTCTGAATTTCCTCTAATAACCGACTCTCCCGTCCGGCAGCCCGTTCTTCGTCGAGCTTCACATCGTCTCTCGCTTGTCCCGGCTGGCAAGACATTCGTACCAATGTCTCCCGCCAAAAGGCCTCGGCAAAGCCTGGCGAAAGCGGGTGCGACACCGCGGAAGCCTATGGGGGAGACGGTATCGAGCGAAGAGATACTCGAGGAGCAAGATGAGGAGGAAAACAAGGGCCATGAGTTGGTGGTGGATGTGGTAAATGGTGAAGAAGGCGATTTGGTGTATCTTGAGACGAAAGACGTCGATGAGCATGAGAAGGTCGCTATACAAGTAACTCGGTCTTCATGTCACATGGGGTCATATCACTGACGAGAACAGCCCATCTTTGAGCACAGTTTCATGACGCCCCCACAGACCCGGAAGGCAGCACCTCGCAACACCAGTGCGGTACCACGAACCAGAAAGATGGCCAAGCCTCCCGTCGCGAAGGTCTCGGAGATCATAGTGCCTACTATCGAAGTCCCACCGCCGGAAACTCCCCGCTCGATCCCGCTGCCCCCTCCAGCCGGAACTCCATACGAAGTGGTTACACCTCGAGTTACACCTCAAGTCGTATTGTCAACTCCGCGAGGTCCGGTCTCTCTGCACAAGGCCCTCCTGTTACGTTCAGCACGTAAGGCATGGGAAGAGAGCCGGTCACCAGGCGTCGAAGGGGCTATCGAGGTCGGCGATATCGAAGTGCGGAGGAAGAGCTTGAGCCCGAAACGAGGAAGTCCCAAGAAGAGCTTGACGCCGATGCCTGTAGAGGAGGAGGCAGATCACGAGGATGAGGACTCAGGCCTACCATTCAGTGGGGAGTTGCAGTGGATTCATGAGGATGGACGGGCCGAGGCCACGCTGGATGATTCGGACTCGGACATGGATTCGTTTGAAGCTGACATGAGTCTTGATATTGTGAGTCAGTGCGAAAAGGATGCATTGGGCGAGCTGATATGATCGCAGCCTGGCCAAGCGATCATGACTTTCGATTCGCCGCGAGAGCAAGAAGAGGAGGAAGAGGAGGAAGAGGAGGAAGAGGAGGAAGAGGAGGAAGCGGAGGAAGAGGCGGACGATGCTGGTGAAATGGAGCCTGCCGATGATCACCTCAACCAGGAAGACGAGCCACTCGAGCAGGATAATGAGGCTGAACAGGAGGCGGATATTGGTTATACGGACGAGGCGGAAGAAGAGGAGATGAACAGAAATCAGCACAACACCCCAGCACCAGTAAGTTCATGCTGTCTACTGTGACTCGCCGCTGACGTAGGCAGACTCGCTGGCTCGACAGCTTCTTCACACCTCAGCCCCGCCGAAACGGGATCGACCAGCCTCGTCGGTCGCTCGCCAGTATCGGTGGTCCGCCTGTGCGGTTTGAGCGTCTCCCAACTACACCCAGCCATGCTACCGGTACTCTTCTACGTACCACCCCTGCGCCGGGGACTTTAGGGAAGCCAAGTCGCCGACTTGCAATGCCGGTTCGCCAAGAGCATGAAGAAGAGGAAGTCGAGCCGATCAGTACGCCTGTCCGGGTCGAAATGAATCCCGCTATGCTTGCTGAAGTGAGTTTGACGGGTGGAGTGACAGCTCGTGCTGATGTAGCACAGGCCAAACGCCGTCGGGAGTCGCTTGCAACGCCGCGAGCCCTGCCTCTTCCCCCGGCCGGCGGTTTCAAATCGCCAGTCCGGGATGCCAAGCTTAGCAATCTCGTTGCGACTCCGAGCCATCCTGCCCTCGCAACAACATCGCCAGAACCGATTCAGCATGGCGTTGCTTCCACACCTATCAATGACTTGAAGCACCGTCTTCATAACATTCGAAGGCGGAGCGTGCAACGGCAGGAAGGTCGTCGAGTAACTGTGGGCTTTGTACTCCCCGCAACTCCAACAGAGCGACCGCGATTCACCCAATCAGCATCGTTCACCAGCGCAGGTCCGAACACTCGACGCTTCGTCCCGCATCCACCCGCCACGCCGATCGTCGCTCCGCTACCCGGCAGCGAGGTATCGTCGCTCGCCCAAACGCCGACTGCGGTACCCATGCCTACAGTCTCACTACACGATATCCTCCCTCAGCGGGTTGATCACGGTCAATTCGACCCAAGCAGTAGCCCGCCTGACAACGATATGGTAGACGAGATCCCTGAAAAGGTCGAGTCCGCTTCGAAAATCAACGGATCCTCTGCCACACCTCGCAAGCGAACCCCTTCGACGCCTTCTTTTGCTGGATTCCGTGCGATGATGAAACAACCCGCTCAAGCCAAGACACCATACATGACTGGCATTCGCGAATTGTACCCCACAACTCCAAAAGGAGACGCGTCGCCCTCTCTCGCAGGTGTGAAGGATCTACTACGAGTCGCTGCTGTCCCAGCTACGCCTTCTTTCGTTGGCGTCAAGGGGATGTTCACCAAACACACGGTCCCACCAACTCCAGCTATGGACGGCATTGTGGATCTCTACGCCCTTGATGAAGAGGAAATCGAAGAAAAAGAGAAGGTGGAGAACGAAGAGGAGGAAGAGGAGCAAGAAGAAGTAGAGGTGGCTGAACTGTCGGCTATCGTCGTTAGTGTGCTTTCGCCGGTCTCCAAACCATCAGCGAGGTCCAGGACTTCTAGACTCGCATCCTCCACCTCTTCGCGGTCACAGGGACCGATCAAAAGCGAAGCTCCAACGACGGAAGTAGCAATTGCAGCAAAAGCGCAAAGTCGACGAGGCCAGGCGAAGTCGGCCGCCGCGGTAAAAGAAACAGAACAAGCACCCGAATCGAAGTCAAAGAGCTCCCGAGCTCGTCGAGTGCCCGAACCCGCTGTCGTTGCTGTCGAATCGGCTGCGCAGCTGAAGAGTTCAACTTCAACCTCCTCACGGGCCCGCCGGACGACGACTGAAGAACCTGTCAGCGCGACAGTCCCGCCAAAAGCCATGAGTACGAGCAAGTCCTCTCGCTCATCTCGAACGAAAGCTGCCGAGGCGTCTCAACCCGTGCCTGAACCAAGCAGTAGTCGAAGTCGATCGACTGCGTCGCGGAGCTCGCGGCAGGCGGAAGTCCCTCCGGTATTAGAGGAGAAGGAGGAAGAGGAGAAGGAGGTGCCAAAACCGAAGGGGCGGAGGAAGAATATTCTAGGCGACTCAGACGAGCAGACTGCAGCTCCTCCGCCAGAGCCGTCATCTAAGATTACACGAGGGAGAAAGGCTTTGGCTTCCAGTACTTCGGACGAACCGAAATCTGCGCCAAGTAGACGAACGAGGACGGCTACCGCCGATAAGGAGAATGAGGCGGTGGAGGTTATCGAACCGAAGGTGAACAAGGCGACCAAGCGGACTGTGGCGAAGAAGGTGTCGGAGCCGATTGTTGTTGCTACGGGGACGAGAGCGACGAGAAGTAGGAAGTGATCGTTTCCGGGAATTTTGTGTCTTATTACGACTCCTTGGTCTACGGATGATACCTGCTTTAGGTGGCATTAGACGCCTTGTAATGATATTGCTCATCAATCAATCACTGAATCAATCGCTCAGTAGCTGAAATAACATCCGCTCCGGCTTTAGGGGAATGCTTGCCCCAACCATCCAGATCCCCATGAATATCTTCAATGCATCGAAAACATTCTTGTCGACTTTGAGATCATGACTTAAAACTGCTTCTTTCCGGCTTCCTCGACCTAGCAGAGTCAACCTTCAGCTGAGCGTACATGGGGAATCAAGGGAAGAGAGGATTGGGAATGGAGTGAGTGGGTTCATATATCCTCTCTAGCACTTTTCTTCGACATTCCGAGATTCCGTCGTGCTATCCTCTCTTAATCACTACCGGGTAATGGGGAAGTGAGGGAAGAGGAGGGGAACTCACGATTCGATAATCCGCCTTCGCAAGGTTTTATGATGATCCTTCCACCTAATCTATGCTGGTTCTTCCACCTAATCTAAGCTGGTTCTTCCAGCGATGCTGCGTTTTTCATTGATCTGAGACCTTCACACTCGTCCGTTCTCAGCGCGTTACTCCTCGTGTGCCCTGTTGAGTTACCGCGCTGATCGATATGGGGATACCATCAGGTTGAACTCTGCTCGCCTTCGCCTGATTTGTAACGAAATCTCGCAGGTCATTTCATCGCCACAAGAAACTCTTGAAATCAGTTGGATTTCCTCGTATCGCTCGCCTCGCGGTATGAAAGTATGATGACCACATCGTGAAGCAGTCGTTGAAAGCACCGTGCACAAAGAAATCAACCAATGATTTGAACCCCCCAATGACCGCAAATCTGAACGCCTTTCATCATTGTCGGACTGGCGCTGATCCGAACAGGGATGCCAATAGCGGATATACGATATGATTGAGATGAACGTTACAGTCAGTACGGTCCATTCACATATAAAGTCCATTTTGTCGTTTGTGATACTGTGATGCTTAAATTGGTCTGCGCTTTGGCGGTGAAGAGCACGTGGCATTTTTCTGCATCGATTATTTCTCGTCCTCCTCCTCGCCTGGATTGCGCTGACCTGGTTATGAGAGATCTCGCCTGCCAGACCAAGTTTCAACATGCTGTGAGTCCTGCTTCTTTCCCCATCGCCCCTTCCTCGTCACGCGCAAGGATGATCCAGAATCGCTCAGATCCCTTATTACGATGGTAGGCTGTCAATTTGCTTTTGGCTCTGAACGCTGCTCTTCCCAACCCAGCATCGACCTAACCTCAAGACATTGTTGATGACTTCAGATGCTGCTCTCGTTGTACGTATAGTTCGGACGGCATGCGTAGAAGACTGAGGCCGAAGACGCAAAAGGAAATGCTACGAGCTCCCCAAATCAAGTCTAAGTAAGTTAGCAGCTGCTGCGCTGGTCTGCTAACTCCCCTCTATGGACAGAATTGGACTGTCAATGCACTGCATAACCCCCTCTCGGAATTTTGAGGGCTAGTCGAAGGTCTCACCCTCATCCTCAAAGTTTTGAGGATATGATTGACCCTACATTCTGCTACTTGCAGTCATCTTCCTCTGCCTCATGCTGAACGCCTGGAGATGACAAGAAGGGCGTCGAGAATGGTGAGTCATTCGATTCAAGCTATCCCTCCCTGCTTCCGTTCCATCCGGAACAAACCAATGTTGTTTCTTCCTACGATCGAGTGTAACCCCGGTCGATGCCGCGAAGGCTCCTAAGGGATTCAACGGAGTATCTTATCGCATCTACTTCATATCTCTTGCAGACAAGTTGAAGTTGAGGTTCACGGCTGATGCACATTGTGACAGGATCGTACTGTACCCTCGGTCATCCACTTCAACCTCGAGCTTCTCCGCCTTGTTTCCTGACCGATATCGCTCTAATCCGGAGAGGTTTCAAACTATGGATGTGGGGACTAAGGCTGGTGACAGTCTCTTTTAAGCAAAGGGGGCGGAGGGATAATTGTGCTCAGCTTAAGTATATCTGCATACACCGTATCACTCTTCGCGTCACTATGCATCCCATACTGTCATTATTAAGCGCAAGAACTCGTAATACCACCGCTCAAACTCCTTCTCGAAGCTAAAAATATGCCGAGATGTCCCGGGCTAGCGGTGTATCGGCCTCATTAGCGGCCTCATCATACGGCCCGTCAATCATGAGCCATTTGATTTCGTTAAACGTACTACAAGCAAGAGTTCATCGGAACCAAGCCACCTTGAAAATGATGGGCTCTTCTAGCCTCGTTGTCGGAGCATTCGCTCTGCTCTCCGCTGTCAGCGCTTGGCAACCAGACTACATCCTCCGAGTCTCCAATTCAACCACCTACAGCGATTGTCAACCCCGTCAATCAGCCGTTGTCAACGGTCCGTCCACCCCTCCTTGACCTTCCTTTTCGTTCCTAGCTAATCATAGTCCTCAACACAGGAACGAGCCCCGGTCCACTCCTAACTTTCCAAGAAGGCCAACATATCTGGATTCGAGTATACAACGACCTAGCCGGTGCGAACACGACTATCCACTGGCATGGGTTCTCACAATTCGCCTCACCTTTCTCCGATGGGACGCCTTTGACCTCGGCTTGGCCTATCCCGCCTGGACATTTTTACGATTACGAGTTCCAGCTTGAGGATGGGTTTTATGGGACTTACTGGTGGGTTTAGCGAGCTTTCACCAATTATCTCATCTTTGCTGACCTACGATTTGCTCCGTTAGGTACCACTCACATGTCGATATGCAGGTCATGACTGCGCAAGGACCGATCATTGTTAATCCGAAACATGATTCGCTCTGTCCGGTTCAGTATGACGAGGAAATCGTGATGCAACTTCAAGATTATTATCACGTCAGTCTTGGCCCTCATCATCCTCACAAAGGAGTACGGAGCTGACAGAGGTCTAGGCGGAAGACGGAGCAATCATAGACGGTCTGCTCAACACGACCGTCTTTGGGTGGCTAAAAGAACCACAAAATCTCCTTGTTAACGGGAATGCTCAAGGGCAATGTAATGAGACAGCTCTGCAGCCCGGTCAGACTTGTGGGACTAGCTGTGGGAATAACTTGCAAAAAGTGAAACCCGGGACGAGGTATAGGGTTAGGGTGATTGGTGCGACAGTGTTGAGCTATTTGGGTATGGCGTTGGAGGGACATAATATGACTCTGTTCGAAGTCGATGTGAGTGGCGAATCCCGTTATTCTTGCGACACTGACTTTGGACATAGGGCACTTACATCGAGCCATTGCCGATTCAGGATCTGGAGATTCAGTCGGGTCAACGGTACTCCGTCCTCATTGAGACGATGACCAGTCCGCCAAAGAATGAGTGAGTGCTTCTCAGGGGTCGTTCGCGGTAGTACTGATGGTCACAGCTACTACTGGCGCATTCGGACAATGTGGCGACCAACCCGGGTGAATGGATCTGCTCTTTGGCAATACGACGAGAACGAAACTTCGACGATTTTCACTCAATCCAGTCCCGTCTCGACGGATCCGACCCCTGAAGACCTGAATATGACGGTCATCCTTCCAGACGAGCAATTCGGCTGGGTATCACAGGACATTGTCCAAGTCAACAAGAGCGAGTACCCTCCCTCCGACTCAGAGGTCTCCCGAACCATCTACATCCACGCGCAACAGCTCGTCGACGCGAACGGTTTCCGATGGTCGGTCAGTAACTTCCTCTACAACCCAACGACGAACCTCTACAACGGCTCGGAAGCGCCTACGATGCCTTACTTGCTTCAATTCTACTCTGAACCGGAAGCGGATAGGAAGCCAAACTACTCGATTGCTTTCGCTCATGGTGGATATGATCCGGGATCGAATACTTGGCCGGCTAAGTTGGGGGAGGTTATCGATATCGTGATCCAAAATAATGCTGGGCCTACTTCGGGCCAGGTTGAACAACATCCTTGGCATCAGCACGGGCAGAAGTACTGGGATATGGGGATTGGGATGGGTAACTTCTCCTATGCGGCACTTAACGCTTCTCTCGCTTCGAGATCTGGCAAGCCATACCTTCGGGATACATCCGTCGTGTATGCTGGTCCAGGGGAGGCGTATAATGGCTCGATGATTGCCGATAATGCCCCTGGTGGTTGGAGGTTGTTGAGAGTGAAAGTGACTGACCCGTAAGGCAAATCTTGTATTCGCCTTCTACAGCTGACAATGGTCGCAGCGGAGCGTGGTTGATCCACTGTCACATGGCTCCTCATCAGATCATGGGAATGCAAGCGCTCTTCATGTACGGGGTGCGTCGAGTCTCGTCACAGTTTGCTTAAGACCTCGCTGATGAATTGTGTTTCATCAGGCTGAAGACCTTGCTCCACTACCTCAAAGTCTTGTTCAGGAATACACGACGTTCGGAGGCGGTGCATATGGGGATCAGACGTATGAGGGGTATCAACCGCAAAGCTATTTTGAGCAGGTTAGCAAGCAGGAGGAAGCGAGGAAGAGGGAGGTGAACAGGAGGCGGTCGGGGAAGTCATGGATGTCTTTCTGGTGACAAAAGGCTATATTATCCGGTAAAAAGCAGCCTCCACCTGAAAGGTTGAAATCCCCACCAGCCAAAAACGTATTGACGCCGTTTCAAACACTTTTCTGGCCTTCTGCGCTTAGTCTTCACTTTCGCAGCGGGATGGCCGAGCAGCAGGTGCAGTTGACCGATCTTGATCCGGCTCAATTGCAAGAAGTGAAGAAACAGCTCGATCAGGTGAGTTTGTGCTACCATCTCGTTCACCCAGCTTGCTTCAATCATTTGTTTTGTGGGACCCTATAAAGTAATCTGGAATCTTTATATCATTCATTGTGACCTTCAGCCCTTCAGCAATGACTGATACTATCTCAAATGTAGGAGTTAGACCACCTCACAACCTCTTACTCTCAGCTGAAACAAGCCCAAACCAAATTCCGATCCTGTATGAACGACATAGGCGAGCTCACCCCTTCCGTAAAAGGTAAAATTCATTCACCGCTTCTTCACCTCTTCTTCCCCTAAGCTCTGCTAGCGAGCACCATGATGTAAAACATATGGGAGAGAAAGGGCGACTCATGGCTGACGATCGAGGACGCTTGTTAGGGAAAGAATTGCTGGTCCCGCTTACGAGCTCGCTCTACGTCCCGGGGAAATTGACGGATGTGGAGAGTGTTGTGGTTGATGTTGGGACTGGATACTATGTCAAGAAAGTATGTCCTCTTCCCCAACTTATCCTCACCTCATCTCTCGATACCAATCGTCATACCTCTATCTTTTAACCACGTCGTCTTCTCAGGCTGATAACCTTTGCTCTTGCCCAGTCCAAGACCGAAGCTCTCGCCCATTACACCTCCAAAACATCATTCGTCCAAACCAACCTCGATACCCTCCAAAAGACCATCGAGCGGAAACAAGACAACGTCCAGAGCGTCGTCGGAGTACTCCAGATGAAGATGCAGGAGCAGTCCCAGCCACAAGGGCAGGCACAAACAGCTTGAACACAATGAAGCTATAGACGAATACACAAACACGTATACCATGCATGATGTCACCCCCTCACATTATACCATGCATGATGTCACCCCCTCACATCGGTACACCTACATTCAATCTCCGACGCATCCGCCAGGCGATCTCGATGTAAGCTGGTTCGGTCTCGGGTGTGACTATTCCGTGACGGATCAGGAAATCTACGAGGATGAGACCGCAGTTGGGTTTGAAGTCGCCTGTGTGGAGTGCGTCGACAAGCTTAGGAATGGTGAGGAGCTGGAAAGTTCAGTGATGCAGCTTCTTCGATAATCCAGCGGATGAGAACGCTGTTCGAAGAAGCCGACTCACAGCGAATGACTCCACTTCATCGTCGTGAGGGTGTGGCCGGACATAGGTTGAATTAGATCGTGGTGGAAGGGGAAGGTCATAGGTGTATCTACAAGGGATCAGCTTGACATCCCTCTGAATGCTTCGCTCCTGTGCTAAGTTTATAACCCTCACTCTATCTCTGGACGGCTTGATCAGCGACAGCAGGTGTATTAGGAGTGACTTACCTGGCTGTATGTACCCGTCATCGGTGATGTAGAAGTACGTCATCACGCCTGTATTCCTGCGCCCTCTCAGCTCCCAAGCACATATTCGAGGAGAAACCCTCACCTGATTCGATTGCGTACAAGTGATGCAGGCAGACTGGCTTCCTCGTCACATTCTTTGACTATGGCATCGATAGGAGTCATGCCAGCTGGTATGCCGCCAGCGACGGACTAATCGGATGAGCAGCAGACAGCCTCATACGCTTTGACTTACGTTGTCTAGCCGTCCTGGCCACCTGCACAGCTTGTTTAGCACGACCATGAGAACGTGGTAAGAACTCACGTCGCCTTCGTCTTAGCTCGCCGTGGTACCCAGACCTTCATATCGTTCCCTTCCCCTTCATATGCTGCGACACATCAGCTAATCCGCCTGAGCTGAAAAGACAAATCTTACCTGTGAGGTGCACGCCGAAAGTCGCAAAGCCAAAAACAGCGCAAGCAGCTCTTTCCAGTGGGAAAGCCCCATTCGAGAAAGATCCTCCAGGTTGATCTCGTATTGCCGAACTCTGAGTGGGTGCATAGACCATGTAGCGCTCATCCCTCCATCCCGCTCAGCCATCAGCCAGGAATGAGAGCTCCGAGGAATAAGGGTGCTAACCTGATAAAGCTGGAGCAAACTTCCCTTCATCCCTCCACGTCTCCACAGTTTCTTTCATGACCCTCCCCATCTCATCTCTCCCACCCTTCACCACCCAATCAGCGAAGAAGACACATATAACCTCCAACTCCAATTCGTCCTCGTCTTCGACACTCGGTCGAGCGGAATGATGGAAACGCCATGGACAGGTTTCGTCATCCCGCTCATCGGATTGAAGTTCGGCAAGTACTGATGGGCGGAGAATGCCGACTGAAGGAAGTCTTGCCTGAAAGTCGGGGAAGGTGAGGTGGAAGGGGGTGTATGTTTCCTTTGTCGAAGGGTTGGAGAGCGGGTAGGGGTCGTGCTTTGGGGAACTAGGGAAGTTGTCTGCTGCTAGGATTATGGGCAGGAGCGAGCGAGGTAGTGTCATGATGAGTGAGAAACTCCAGTGGGAAGGACTTGAGTCAGAACGTCATGATCGCTGGACGGTGTTGCGATGAAACGAGACATGCATCGAATATCAAAGTAACTCCCAGAGAAGTGGAGGTTCCATCTTTGTGGCACCTTTTTGGTTCCGCGATCCTAGGAGCTTCGTCATCTCAGGGTCAAATAAGGCTTGAGATCCTCAGTTCTGGAACCCGGGACGTTCGATGGGGGGGTCTGTGGGTACAACTACGTACTCCCCTAAATCGACGGGAACTGAAGCACACGTAATCGGGAATTTAAGCTACTTTACTTTAATGCCCGGCTTGTGGCTTTCCAGGGACGAGATGTTTTAAATGTAGCTTGTGGTATGGTCCAGGACCTGAATGCAGCGTCAACCCCCGCTTCTCCCATCGATCCATTGCTTATCTCAGCATTCTTTGTCCCGTTTCGTCCGCTGTGTAGCTGTGCTGCGACATCGGGGACGAAGGTCGAGGGCGAAGCACCACGTAAAGAACCAACAACAAAAAGGCACTGCTCTGACGCTCTCGACGTCGATCATTCATTACGCAGCAGTCAGCGGTATTTTGTAATCGACTGATACCTCCGAGACCGATACATCGAGAGACCAAGAGGTGGACTGCTTCCGTCGGTGAAGAGGATTTCGTTAAACGTCTCGTGAGTCATACAAGCTATAACCTCATCATCATCATATTTCATCACCCTCATCCATCGTCATATCACCTCTTCCTTCCACGAAGCTCTTATGAGGGGTTCAATCGTTCAATTCCGGCTTGTTCTCCTCCGAGCGCTCAGCTGACGGTCTTTTCCCCCATCACATGCGTTTCAAATCACTTGATCGTACCTAACCCATACGCAATTATGGACTCCGCCGATCAATCTTTGGTACAGACACCTCGCAGTGTACGTCATCGAACCCCGCTCGGACCTCCTTCGATCTTGGTCCCAAAGGCCCTTCCTTTCGGATTCAAAGGTTAGTTCCCCCCATCAGACAACAGAAGATGACCCTTCAGATTACCCTAATCCCCGGACGGACACGGCATTTCTCAATTGCGCTTGTTTGGTGCAGCAATCAGTCTCACCTTGATCATCCGTCACCCCATTCCCTCAACATACGCTTGCCGTTTCGATACTTCGGCTACGTGCGACGGTGATTCATTGAGCGTCTTTGCGTCACAGGTCTGTCACCTCCGTTCATGGCACAAACAGAAGGGTTCTTCTGGTTCTCGGCCGACGTATCACAAAAGATGGATGTCATCTTCTGCTGAATTCGAAGGCGTTGCGTCATGTCCGGCAGAGCGAACTCAAAGGAGGAAGCTTAATTTCAACGTCGGAGTTGACTGATGTGGAATGCCTTATCCGCCTTCTACAGTACTACTGTTCTACGATGATTTGTGCTTTGTCGCCTCTTCTTCCACATACCCAGCATCTCTGATCTCTCGCTGACTCATCATGCGCGGTTTAGTAGCTCGCAAACTCCACTTCTCGACAATGTCGGACTCCCGTATGGGTCATGCGTCCCATCGACATCATCCCCATCCTTCCCACTCTTACGCAGTCCACGGTGCTGGCCCTTCTCACCCCTCTCACTCAGCCCACCCTTCCTATAGCCACCACTCATCACGACACATCTCGAACGGACCTCCTCAATCGGTTGTTATGGGAGGTCATGGCCAAAGTATGCCAATGAGCGGACCTGGCGAACCCATCGGCCCACCTGCCGTTGCACCGATGGGCAACGGACATGCGCAAGGTCCCTTAGGCGCTGGATCGGGAGTGAGCCCTTCGGCGAGAGCGGCAAAGGAGAAGATGGACAATGTCTTGTCACAGCTGGCTTCTGCGAATGAGAATACGTGGATGCTGATCGGTGAGATGAAGATTCATCCTTTCCCTCGGTCTGTAACTGACGGGTCTCAGGCGCGGTTGCGGAGCAGATGCAAGATCAAGATCGAGCACTGGCGGCCTTCGAGAATGCTCTTCGCCACAACCCCACCTCCATTCTCGGTCTCAATGCCGTTGCGTCAATCGCCAGGAGCAGAGACAACTTCGACAAGGCGATCGAGTACTTCCAGCGGATTCTCAACATCAAGCAAGACAACGGGGAGGTGTGGGGATCTATGGGTGAGCGCCGCTAATGATCGGAGCATCGCAGCGCTAATGAGGCGTTTAGGTCACTGTTTATTGATGAAGGACGATCTGCCGAAGGCTTACACCGCATATCAACAAGCTTTGTATCATCTTCCGAACCCAAAGGTGAGCGAGAGACTACATCTTGCGGAGTGAGCCGCTGACGAGCCAAGCAGGAACCCAAGCTATGGTATGGCATCGGTATACTATACGATCGGTACGGGTCTTTCGAGCATGCAGAAGAGGCGTTCTCGAGCGTTCTCAAGATGGACCCGAGTACGTCATTCCGAAACCCCATTCTTCCCCGGCTGATGAAAGGATCAGACTTTGAGAAGGCGAATGAGATTTACTTCCGGCTTGGGATCATCTATAAGCATCAGCGGAAATACCCGGCAAGTCTGGACGTGAGGTCTCGAACAGATTAGTCTCTTTCACCAATGGGCTGATCGTTCGCAGTGCTTCCGATACATCCTTAACAATCCACCTCGACCACTGACATCTTGGGATATCTGGTTCCAACTCGGTCATGTATACGAGCAGGATCGCGATGTGAGAATTTTTCACTGGGAGGTGGGGTGCACTGAACATTCACAGTACGAAGCGGCGCGAGATGCGTACATGCGAGTTCTAACACATCAGCCTGACCACGCCAAAGTCTTGCAGCAACTCGGTTGGCTTCATCATCAGCCGGGAGCACCTTTCGCCGATCAAGACAAAGCCGTATCTTACCTAACCAAGAGTCTTGAGACGGGTAAGCTATTCCTGAAGCTCGTCCAGAATCTGCTGAAGATTTCAGATGGCACCGACGCTCAAAGCTGGTACCTGCTTGGACGTGCCTTCATGGCCGGTCAGCGATACAACAAGGCTTACGAAGCTTACCAACAGGCCGTCTACCGCGACGGTCGCAACCCCACTTTCTGGTGCTCGATCGGTGTACTCTACTATCAGATCAACCAGTACCGAGACGCCCTCGACGCCTACTCTCGCGCCATCCGACTCAACCCATACATCAGTGAGGTCTGGTACAACCTTGGCAGTTTGTACGAGTCGTGCAACAACCAAGTCACCGACGCGATCGACGCATATACACGAGCGGCTGATCTCGATCCTACCAATGCGACAATCAAGCAGCGACTCGGTATGTTGCAGAACGCTGGATCACACAATACTCCGCTACCACCTGTACCAGGACCGGTGGATGTACATCCCTCACAATACAGCGCTACTCCAGCTGGCGGCTATCCGCCAAACGGGTCGCCTGCTGTATCTCCCGGAGCCGCGCAAATCCCTCCACCCAATGATCCTCGCGATGCACCTCAAGGAGGCCGTGATCTCCCTCCACCACCTGAAGGGGGCGAATTCAACCGGAACCATTCGCCAGGTCCCTTCCGCGGAGGTGCAGCTCCTCCTCCCCTACAGCATGTCGATGAGTCTAGAGGCTCGATGTCCCGCCATGCACCGCTCGCGCCTATGGAGACACAGAGTCCCGGTCCGAGAGACGCGCGAGACGCGCGAGACCGCGAGCGCTTCCGAGACGATTCCCAGCGGTACGAGCAACGACCTGGAGACATGCCCCGCCGACCTAGCGAGTCCTCTGGTTCGCCTCGAAGACGTCCGGACGGCTTTTCCGGCTATCAGCCTTATCCTTCCACGCTCGGTCCTTATCCGGGTGATCGGGAAGGAGACGATTTGGAAGGTAACCGTGACAAGGCTCGTCAGGGACCATTCGGCTCGTACGATCCTCGTGCACCGTCGCCACGAACGCATGATCGCGCGCCACATCCTCCGCAAGATCCACGCCGTCAACTTTCCTCGCGTGTTCAGCCAGACTACAGAGGCGACTATGGTCGACCTGGCGAAAGCTCGTATCCGTTCTATGGGCAGGACTCGCGAGCGCAAATGCCTTTAGGAGTCGATCCCCGCGATCGAGGCTATGACAGGCGACAAGATGAGCGAGGTGATCTAAAGGCTCGCGAGCCGACACCAAATGGTAACGGTATCCGTCCACCATCGATATCACGTGAGATTCGGCCGGATGACACCCGTGCAACAAGCCCAGCCGCATCGACGGGCAGTCGAGCGGGGTCGAAGAGGAAGATCGAGAGGAAGGAAGATGAGAAGGATGGGCAGAAGAGACCGAAAGATGAGAAGCCGCTAAGCAAAAGGGGTAGTGGAGACAAGAAGGCGACCAAGGCTGCCGCGCGGGGAGACGAGGACGTTGGATCATCGAGGGATACAGTCGCGAGCAGCCCGCAAGGATGGACAGTCTCTAGCACTCCTCTGCAAACACCCCAACAGCCTTCAAAGCCACGCAGAGAGGTTGATGACGGTGCGTTGCGACCTCAGTGCATAGTATGAGCTAAAATTTGCCTAGATTACGACGAAGGTGCTGCAGACGCTCTAATGACCCTTCATGGCGATCGTCCAGCTGCAATCAGCAAAGATGATAGCAAGCAGACGGGCACTCCGCTTAGCCCAAGCGCAGCATCCCGCGCTAGTAGCAAGCGCCCCGCTTCACCTGCTTCACCTCATTCGTACAAGAAGGCGAAATCAGATGGAGTCTCGCCTAAACCCTCACCGAGTGGATCCGGTTCGGACCGTGTGCGTACGGTTATCGAGGTCCTCAATACCCCTCGGATCCAATCGCCTTTGTCTCGTGCGACTTCATCAGCGGCATCGAGCAAGCATGCGGAAGTGCAAGAGAAGGCAAAGATGGCGGCCAGCTCCTCCGCCGCTCGCTCGCCGGGGAATCCATACGTCCCGGCCGCTGAAGCCAAGGATCCGTCACAACAAGCCAGGCAAGCAACTCTGCCTGTGCCGCTGATACAGACGGATGCCGCGGCGGATGCTGTGTTGGAGGCGAGTGACAAGGAGGGTGATGCGATGAGAATGGACGAGGCGATTGAGACGAGGGAGGCGTCTGAGGCAGCCACAGGGGATGGAGATGTGGTAATGGCGGAAAGGGAGAAGGCGTGAAGCTGATGGAGAGCATCTCCGTTTATCGTTTCATATCATAGTCTTGGAATGGTGTGTGAGAGAAGTTCGGCACAGACTACATCGCTATGTACAGATTGAAAGGATGTTGTCGCGTGCCATTCAGAAGGCTAACAGGATGGGCTTTTGACCTCCACCCGAAATCCATCCAGAAATCGATCATCCACTTCAGCCGCCTTTTAGGTAATCTCCCTCGTAGATCGACAGTATGCCTTTTCGCCCTGTCTCGCTGTCCTCACCCGGGCCCTCGAATTATGTCCGATGCCACTTCTCATCAACTCGAATCCACTCCGCCCGGACGCAAGGTCACTACGAAGCTCTGAAACTCCCTCGAAATGCAACGAAACATCAGGTCAAGGCGAAGTTTTACGAGGTGCGCTGGCTTCGTCAATGACAGCTGTCATTGTGGGCAATATCGAGCACGACCACTGACTGGGTGTGGTCTGCAAACTTAGTTGTCAAAGAAATACCACCCTGATGCTCCGGATGGGAGCGCTGACCGGTTCGTCATGATCAACGATGCGTACGGAGTCTTGGGAGATGATGGGCGAAGGTGAATCAAACATCTCTAGATTCTCAGCGAGGCTGCCACTATACTGATACTGCGGTTTTTCTTCAGGCGGCAGTACGACCGATCCATCACTTCATCCCCTTCAACATCCTCCGCATCTTACCCCTCTTCAACCTACGGTTCCTACTCCCGTCCCTCCCCTTCCGGACCCCATCGATCTTGGTCAACTCGTCCTCCACCTCCGCATAACGCTCCACCCCCACCTAACGGATTCACTTACTCCCCCTTCGGTCGTCGTACACCACCAAAGTTCGGAGGAGGTACTTCAACAGGATACGGTCATGCACCAGGTTATGAACCAAACTTCACTCAGAATCCATTCTCGAACCTTCGGAATGATCCGATATCAGAGGCAATGAGGAATAATCCGTTTGGGAGGAGACCTAGTGAGACGGATGGGTTTGAGGCTAGGGAAGGGAGTTTTCTCTGGAGGTTCTTTGGGGTGGCGATGTTGATGGCGGTTGTGTTGATTGCTGGTGGTGGGTTGACAGCTAGTAGTGCTGATGAGGGGGAGGGAGAGGGGGAGGGGGAGGGGGAGGATGCAGATCGGCAGGAGAAAGTCGGGAAGGACGAAGGGCGTGAGCGGAGACGGCTGGTATCGTTGTCGTCTGGACGAGGCACGATAGGGAGAGGGCGGAAGCAGCAAACTAAACTGTAACACCGCGACGAACGGCTCGCCGAAGTCTGAGGTCGACTCAGGAAGATTCCAACCACGTCCGCTCGGCAGGAACCACTGCCATCGACGGTGCCGACAAACGGGTCATACCGGCAGATGGAAACGATGGATACCAGTAGAGACCGCACGTACGGTTGAATACTGGAAACAGCTCGCCTTGGGAGGGCAGTTATCGGCCATTGAACGATGCGAGGGTGGAAGTCTCGAACGGGAGCTCTGCTATGGAGGTGAAAGGGGCATATCCCCAACGTGGTTCGAGGAGACGGCTAGATGTGCAAAGTGGAGAGGACAATGCATAGCGTGAGGATTAAGATGCGGAGCTTATCCCATGTTGAATGCTCGCTGTTGATATCATCCTTGGCTGAGCTGTGCAGCTAGCCTACCGCCTCCACCTCCAGACATGATAACTGCACATCCGCGATTGAACATCAGACTGGATAGAGCTATTCCGAAGCTTATTTGTGGGGATACTCGCGCTAAGCTCAACACCATCAAATATTCTATCTCCTGCGCGAGCTGGTCCACGCGTACAAGGTGGCCGGAAGGCTTACATTAAGACCCGCCGCATGTACCGCACAGTACTCGTACCGCACAGTACCGCACAGTGCGCCATGCCCACCCATGCTGGGGTCAATGTTACATATATCGTCCATATCCTTAAAGATCGACTCCTCCTTTGTACATTCCATCTCTTCCGTCCAAATCGTCGCAACCGTATCCGAACCTTTATAGATCTTCCTCCCTCTCGCAACGTTGACGAAACCCAGCTTCTCCTATACTCTCCTACTCGCTGGATTGATCTCGAGCCATCCTCCCGTCAATTGACCTGGATGATTTCGGATGTTGGGATGACATGAGATCGATTTTCGACCCGCCGCCTGAACCCACGGAAACACAAGTAAGTTCGATGTTGAAAGAGAGCAGGAAAGTTAGGCGAAAAAGGAAACAGGTAGGAGGGACTGACGGTGATGATACCTTCCCCCGAGTAATCCGTATCCATCAGATATGAGATCATGTACTGCGCTTTCTCCGGTGGTAGAATCGCGTTCTTCTCTTTCAACTCGTTGGCTCGGTTACCCAATTGTCGATAACTATCGAGTTTAATCACCAAAATATCCGATGAATCCTGGTGATTCATTTTTCAGCCATTCAATCTTTCGAATCACTAAGTTGAGAAAAAATCATCGACATCAGTGGAAAGAAACAAAAGCAGGTTTGGGGGGAGAGGGACGGGAAACACAGGTACTACATACAGTGAAAAACTGAATCAGCTTCATTATAACCTACCGGAGAACCGAAAGTTTGGTGTGATTGCTACTTGTCCCTCAACCCATTCCCTGGCAAGTTCAGACGTCATATGATCATGTTGATATCCATAAGTTGCCATCACGCTAGGTTGATTGACGACATTCGGGATATGATCCACATCGGTGGGTAGAAACTCCGTCAGGCAGAACGTGTCGTATGGTGGGTCGAGAGGGATGTGTAGGTGGGCATGGGTGTACATCTTGATTTGACCATTGCGCGATGAAGTGAGTTTTTTTTTGGTGTGAGTCGGTTAGGTTTAGGACGGGATCCAGCGATGTCCGCCTGATTATTGGATTTTCCGCCCGTAACTATATACGAAAGGTCTCTTCTGTTAAGATTCAATGAGCGTGCATAGTAAGAACACGACTAGGATTGTACGGGCTAGTACTGTATACAGTTTCGGTGACGTGGCATATACTCGGGATCAATCTCCAACATCTTCGAGAACGATAACGACGAGTATTGTACCTACTCGTCTCGAGGCCGTGAGGTCTTGTCATCATCAAGTGATATGGGATCGAGGAGAGTAAGAGGTCGTGTAGCCACCCGATGACACTCGACCAAGCTGGTTCCCATTCAACCTCATATCTGCAAAGGATGGAAGAGGATGCAAACACTGGAACGATCGCCAAATCTCAATCGATCCGCTACATCCCCCTCGACCGACCCTTTGAATCTCTCTGCCTCACAGATTTCCTCCCCACCACCGATGTACAACATATTCCAAGGATCATGAACCAACCATCCATCCTCGCGACTTCCGGTTATTGGCATGAGGCAATGACACCTCAACTCGCTGAAGAATGGATGATCGAACAACGGTTTCTTAATCGTCATTTCCCTTTTCCCGGTGAGTGAGTCTTAAGTTCCCCGGTCCCCCCAGACTCGAGATCAGATGGCCAGAGCTCAAAAGCTGAGACTGATTATACGGACTACTCGCTAGTTAAGGTGTTTGGTTGACTTGGTTGACTTCGGTCTCTTTCAGTGATCCGAAAGATCTCATGGTTAGAAGATGAATCACCAGAAATCATCGGTTACTTCGGACTCAAACTCGATCATTTCCGTCTCTTCGGTGAACACAACGGTCCCAACTTGAAGTCCAAGAACGATGGTTTACCACCGGAGGAAGCTCAGTATATGATCTCTTATATGATCGATATAGCGTGTTCAGGGAGGGGTATAATCACGGTACGTCAAAAGACTCCTCCACATCCGCCCCAAACATACAGACGGGCTAGACGGTCGTTCCTTCTGATGATCGATCGGTGGTCCAGGCAGCAGGGAGGAAGGCGATAGCTCATCATCCATATATCCGGAATCGACCGGGTTCACTCACCGCTAGTTACCTCAAGGGAAATCTGGCAGGTCGAAGAGTACAAGAGAAGTTGGCATTTGTCGAGGTTGCAAGAGTCAAGGGGAAGTTGAAGGACTCGATCGCAACGATTTGGATGGGAGAGGCATTGTGTCGGAAGGAGGAATCGATCTTCAGGGAGATGGATGACCTGTGATGGTAAAAAGACGTTTGAATTGGACGATTCATCCTGGAGGCATGTCATGGATTAAATTATTGCATCTGCTACAGTGCAAATTCGTCTGATAAGAGGATTAGACATCCTGGCTGGGGATGATAGCTTGCGATGGAGCTGTGTAGGCAAATCGTGGCAAGTCATGGGACCGCGTTTCGAGACGCGTCGGTCAAGTCGATCTGACTCGGATTCCTGACATAGTCGAGACCGAGCTCCTCGTCACCCAGTTGCGAGCGGTTCAGTCCGCGCTTGATCGTTGGAGTTTTATGGGACTGTTGCAGATCGTCAGTCAGCTCAGGCATCATGTGCGGACGAGGAGAAACGCACCTCAGCGTAGGTACTGGTATCTACGGTAATCGCGTCCATCTGGATCGTGTCTTGGTGCGGTCTGTCACTTAAAGGGAAGGTATTCTTCTTCTACATCAGGGGAAAACGGAGTCAGGTCGTGTTTCCGAAGCCATAAGAGTCCGGGAGCTCACATGGAGGCTCGTATCTCCGAGAAAACTCGTCCCGTTCTGCTGTAACGTGTGGCTCCAATTTAATACAGCTGTGCGTATCTCCATCAGATATCTGGCGCAAACTCGGACAGTCAAAGCGCTTACCCAGCAAGCTCACGACGTAGCACTTGGGATGCCAGATCTCCCAAAAGATATTCATGAAGCTGTCCGCCGTGATACCGTAGGTGATCATGAGGGCGATGGCGCTGTGAGAACGGTCAGCATTGCTTCCCGCCACCACTTCATGTTGTTTTAGACATACACTAATGTGGGAACCGCTTGACACTCGATGCTGATCCTGCTCAGGAGTCGTTGATCATCAAGACTCACATGATACATCGGCATGACCCACCTGAGCAGCTTGTTTACGAGCCAATCCGTACCGCTCCAACCGGTTCGGCTCTTCCACAGGCCATAGCAGATCATCGATGTGATGAGCAGATCTGCGGCGAGGCATGATGCGAGCTTCATATCGCCATTAGCGGAGAAGTCTCGTCGGGGGCAATACGACGGACCCAGAAATAGATGTAAGCGTGGAGTTTGCGGACCCGCTGTATCGATGAATCAGCTCGATGTGGAAGTCTGGGCGATCGTTGACTCACGCCAAGCTGGAGATGACTTGCAAGCTGCTGGCCTTTGATGAAGGTGGAGAGACCGCCGGCAAGTGATGCGAGCCTAAGCGAGATCTTCAGAATACATTGGGTTATACGGGTTGACGACCGCTCACATGAAGGGCAGAACGATCACAATCACCCACTTGGCGTCTCGGTTCAACTGGTAGGCACGATGGAGATAGAAGGTCTGTGGGTGGATCAATTAAGCTGCATTTGGTGAAGTCAAAGGACCGACTTGAACGGCAAATACCGCCAAAACTTCAAGGAGCGCAAACCACTCCAACCCTTCGTACTTCGTCAGCTTACGTCTCGGTATAGCACCTGGACTCACAGTTGAGCTCGACGAAAGTTACGTACTCGCCGAAATGGTAAACGAAGAGGTGGAAGATGAAGGCGATAGCACTATAGGGATCAATATGAGTGGGAGGGGATGGTCGCGATTCTGGAAGCTTACTAGCAGGTCGTGGCGGTGGAGACCACGGTGATGAAGCCCTAACAGCCGCAGTCAGCTTTGATAAATCGCACATGTGCAGGCGAACCAACTCACCACGATGAGTCTCACAAAGAGTCGGTCCTTTCGGGGGTAGGAGAGGTAATTGATGAGCTGGTGCAGCATCACGCCGAAGAGAATGGCATCGAACACCAATCTGTACCTCAAGCGTCAGGACCCGGCGAGCAACGGATGAGAACCTCGACTCGCCCTAGAAGGAAAGGACCGAGGTTGAGGCCCAGGTTGGCGGAGAGCTGGGCTTTGATTTCAGCCTCGAGAAGCTGAGCCTGCATCGTTGCATTAGGCGGAACCGTGACGTTCATCATCGAGCTTGACATCGTTCGTAGGAGTTGGACCCGGTGGAGATGTTGCTGGTTTCAGTTCAGGTGAAACCCTCACCAATATAAGGGATTTCACCGGGAGGGGAGAGAAGGTGGGCAATGATACGATGAGAAGCGAAGGGATCATGCTAAATATGTCACAATGGGCATTGTCGAAGGACGTCCCTTGAGGGAGTCTATCGATGACGATTGGGGTTCCTCCGCTGATGATGATTGAAGTCCGTCCTCTCCAAGGCAATCCCCGGCGCTGGCAGATGCCGTCATTGCAGTACGTGTATTGGGTTACCGGCATCTGATGAGCCGTTTCTCATGATGAGAGAAATGTGTCAACTCCCGATCAAGTGTACATAGCAGATTGTCGTTTCCTTGTGTGATGTCGTGATTTGTGGCGGACACCACCCGTCTAATAAAGGGAAGTTCCCTTGGGGTCTACGGGGGCTCATCAAAGGCGGAAAGGAAGGCTTCGGAGGAGATCTACCCGAAGAAACGATTCGATCCAGCTTACAGATTAATTCTCCCAGTCACCCGGATACATATTGCTATGAAGTTGGAAGGGTGTATATCCGAACGATAAAGATTTTTCGGATGCACCACTTCTGACCACTCAGTTACCCCTCGGCAACCGCCCCTCAGATCTCTCTGCACTGTCTCTCCAGCCATGCCAGCGCGCGCTCATCCTTCCAGTCTTGTAATAGAGGCGTGACCTTTTCCTTCACCTCAGCGTGGTAGCTATTCAACCATGCCTTCTCCAGCATTGTCAGTACGTCCATCTCAATCAAGCTCGTTTGCATCGGGCACTACCGAAACGCATCAGGTCTTTAGAATAAAGGGAGATGGAAAACACCGCTCACCATGGTAACATGCTCCAATTCGAGATACCCTTTATTCCCGAAATTCTCCCTCGTCTCCGCCATCCTGATCACGTCCATATTTTCTATCCGGATCCCAAACTTCCCATCGGCGTAGTAACCAGGTTCATTGGAGATGACCATTCCCGCTCGAATAGGGGTATCATTGGATGCTATTCGTTGATTCAGACCCTGAGGCCCTTCATGCACGTTGAGGAACGATCCGACGCCGTGCGATGTGCCGTGGCTACGTGCTATGAGCTGCAGGGTTCTATACGGTACTACAAGCGTACCGATAGTCAAGTCCGTCAGACCATAGAGCTTTCCGTGCGACAACATCGCTTGATATCGTTTCGGTAAGCTCATCAACAACGACCAGTCCGCTTACAGAATATAACCTATTGGAGTATCTGTCAGCTCCATATCGCAACACGAGGTAATCGCTAGGTACCTGTTGTACCTTGCGGGAAGATGACAGTATCAAGCGCTGTGACACAATCAGTGGATAGCTCCCGGCTGCACCGATCCGGCTCCTCACCTATATGACCCTGAAGCTAAATCGCGGATGGTCAGCTCATGCAACGCAACGGGTGAAAACAAGACACACCACACGAGTGAATGCTCGCTTCTCGTCTTCGGCCGGAGTACCGAAATGCTGAGGCTCGTCAGTATCCAGCGTGGTTCCGGATTTCCATGCTCACCCATGTCCGCGTAGTATCAGTTGTTCCTGTCTCACTAGATCAGCAGCGTTCTCGGTTACGGGCAGGGGGAAAAATACCATCAAGATACTGAGCTGAATGTCGACTACATCAGCACGTGTATGTTCTGAGACATGAGGCCTCACCGCCTGAGTCGCACAGATAGATTTGTTCCCGATCGATCACCGAACTACCCTCTTCCGGCGGCATGTAGTGTATGACCGCTACCTCCAGCTTGAGCGGATACATTGTGTTGTGGGAACCAACTGACCTGCGTTCGCTCCGGTAGAGGAGATGGTATCGAAGGACAATCCCATGAACAGCTTGTTCTGCCTGAATGAGGCTCATCAGTCTCGTAGCTCGACGCAACGGAATCCCATACCTTCGGTAATTTTCTAAAACCTGTGCAACGTCGTACTCGGTCCATTTCTCTCCGTTATGCAACACCTCTTCGAGCCAAGCGAAATACCGAACGAGTGCGGCGCCATCACGGATATGACATTGTCGGAAGCCCTCGATCTCGGTCTATATCGAGTTCAGCAAGCCGCGAGAAATCCCTAACAAGGCTCACCGCGTTCTTCTTCGCCTTCGCATCTTCCACCATCGATGGCTGCACTTCCACATTATCCTGGAAATCAAAGCTCAGCATCATCGTTAGAATCGGATGTCATCTGCTTACCTCTCCCAAGGCTTCTGCCACTGCCCAGCTCGTCTTCTTACCGGCTAATACCTTATCCGTCTTCACCACCTTCTCGCCAGGCTCTTTCTGCTTCTCCTTCGTGGATCCCTGCAACTTGTCATCCCCGTTCGACGACTTGGCGCTATCCCCCGCTTTCCGCCCACGCTCCGCCTTGACGAGCTCGCCGAAGCTCTCGAGGCGTTTCCATACTTGCTCGTACTCGAGCACGGCGACACCGTTGGCATGGAGGTATTCTCGTACCGCTTCGTTCAACGAAGAGGGGTTTGTGAATAACGTACATTCGTCAGCTGTGACAATAGCGTAGGCGAAGAAGACCTAGAAGTAACCAGGTAAGGAAAACCCTTCGACGCGAGATTAACGAAGGTCGTGCTAGACTCACCGGATTGTACGGGATATCGCTTCCTCGAAGGTTGAACAACCAAGCCACCTCATCCAGCTGACTAACGACCATACCCGGTGACCCAGCCTTTCCCAGCTTCTCCCGCATCAAACTCAGCTTCTGCCCCACCGTCTCACCCGCATACTGGTTGGCAAGCTGGAAGATATCGTTCGCTGGTCGAGCGGGACGTGAGGATGACCAGATCTGATCGATGAGGTTCTCCGTTACTGAGACTAAGGTCGAGGTCGCTGGGGATTCCGCGAAAGATTTGTGCAAGAAGTTGGCACCGGAAAAGGGGATCAAGGTAGGGTCAATACCGATACGCGATGAAGGGGAGAGCTCCTGATGGATACCGTGTAAGCAAGTTCCATGAAGATAGGAGCCTTGCTCGCCGTCTTCAGCCATTCCTGCCATGTCGGTATTTCGGGTAAGCCCTGCTTCATCAATGACCAGCTGTACCGATCAAAACCGTCAGCGATACTCTTTGTCACTCAGGCTGCCGTCAGGTCTCAGCAGTACGTACCCTTCGCCTAGCTCCTTCTCCGCTTGCAGGAAATACCGTCCATCGGTCCAGCACAGTGCAGTCTCCTTTGTAATCACTGCACAGCCTGCGGACCCCGTGAAGGACGTCATGTATGCACGACGAGAGTCACATGGAGCGAGGTATTCGGATGCATCTTGGAAGCTTGGTCAGCTTGTAGTCGGGCTTAAGCGCGCTCGTTCGAAAGGGTCTGATCGTAAGCTTACGGGCGTCCTCGGAAGGTACTACACTGAGATCCCCTTCAGTTTCGACCCTCTCATCGGAAGACTGATAGGCTCACTAGGCATCGATCTCTCGCTCCTTCATCATTCCCCTTAATGCTTCGAGCTTGCCCAGTGAGTCGAGTTGAGCCATGACTACAAGCGCTTGGAACGGGATCGTCCTTTGGCAGCGCGGAAGGAAGGAGATTATTGTCGTTTTGAAACCCTGAGGGTACTCGATATCTTGAGAGACAGCTTCGACCTATGTACAAAGACCTCCGGACTAAAGCTGGAAAGATGATCATACAGTCGTGAGAGAGGTATCATTCTGCATCTAGGGGGGCGTGAGGGGTACGAGGCATGGGTTAACCTCCACTTCGGTCCGGGAAATGCGGTCTGAAGGCAAGTGATTTGTTGACCGAAGAAGTGATCTGTGTTCAGCATGCATCTTCAGAGCAGCGCGAGAAGTCGGGAACGATATAGGGGCCGCTGAGGTCCGTTGCTGCTGATACGATCCTCGTCCGAAGAGGACTAGAATGCGGACCATGACATCTCATGTACGGATCAAGATAGAGCGCTCAGAGCAATGAGGAGATCCGGATCGTTCCCTTCCCTCCTACATACCTTATCCCGATTCTCCCTCACCATCTTCTTCGCAAGACGCATGACCTTCCCCCAATTGATCGGTGAACTCCTCATTTCCGCTTTCCACTTCACCGTCAACGCAATCAAGTAAACCGCCGTACTTGGCTCCCCAACCCTGACGAGGTATTCCTTCCCTTCGAACAGCTTATCAAGCACTTCCCAGCCTCTTTCGAACTTCTTTTCGCTCACCGCTCGTAAGAGATCTTTCCAGGTGAATCACCACCTTGACTTGCGTACCACCAATCCCGGAAAAAACGTTACATCGTATTAGCCCGAAAGACCATCGTTTCGACCTGCTTTATGTGTCCATGGGGATCGGTCGGAGCGAGTCGTGTTTCGGATGACGTTCGGCGAGCATCATGAGGATCGCTGCGAATTTAACGTAGGGGGGATCCAGCGATCCCGAGAGCTGGGACTTGATCTTGCGGGTTGATATACGTGAGGTACCATTCGTCATCGATCCGACCTTCCAAGTTGAATTTGAAAATCTTTGGTTCGAATGTGATTCCGTGACGGAGTCGGAGCTTGATCGGGACCCAATGGACGGAGCTCCATGCGGTTTGGGGATAATATTAGAAGGTGTATGTCATGGCGGTGATGACGAGCCGTATCGATCTTTTGCGCAGCCGTGACTAGTAGATTATGGTTTTGACAAAAGGTGAAAAGTGCGATTTTCAGGTTTGCTTGGTCAAGTTAGCATCAGCAATCTTTATGTCATCGCATGTCGTTGAGGCCTGTTTGGTCCGAAGTCCTACTGTTCTTGGTTATCTGATGATCAAAACCCGTCAGGGACGGCTGTTGAGTGACGTGGATCACCTCCACCTTGAGTAATCCACAAGAAGCCTGTCCAGTTTACACCTATCCTGTCCACTGTAAGACAGCTTGTCGAGCACCCTCGCCGAGGTAGAACAAGATGCACTTGGTCACCGTAGCTACGTGAGTGGGCATCAAGAGGTGACCCCGTCAGCGGGACTGACTTTCGTTCTTATTTCCATGATACAGCTGGTAAGGTTCCTCCCAGTTGACACCAAGCCAGAGTCTCTGACACGCCTTTCACGATATAGTCAACTAACGCAATGGTCATTGGACTTCACAGTCTGTCTAGCTTCTATCGCTAGAAGAGATCGACTGACTCCTGGAAATAGGGCAACTGTGAACGTATCCTTCGATCCATCGCTATAGCCAAGTCCCGTGGTGCAGCGATCAGAGTGGGACCGGAGCTTGAGATACCTGGCTATGGATGTCTTGATCATTTCTTGGAAGGCCGGTACTCCTTCACATGCATCTCGTAAAACAGTACTAATGGCGATATTAGGCGATACAGTACTCCATTCATGGGAGGTATTGGCGAAGATCCTACAGAGCGAAGAGGCGAAAGGGATCGTTTGTGACATAGGGATGTGAGTGAAATGAATCCTTCTCTTCGAGGCCTGCACTGATGGGTTTCCCTTCGCGAGGTAGGCCTATCACACATAAGAACAGTGCATACAACTGTCGAGTCATCGTACATGATGGGAAGATCGTGATGATCCGGCCAAAGATGTGGATGGCAAATGACGGAAATTACGTGGGTCAATCACGATGTCCCGCTTCATTGAAGCTGCTGACTTTGCCTCCTAGCGGGAGCTTAGATACTTCACGCCCTGGCATGGGCACCGAAGAGTAGAGCCCCACTCTCTTCCAGGCATGATTCGCCGGGTCACTGGTCAAGTGAGCTGAAGACCGTTAAGCGAGAGATAGCTGATTGATGCAGTCGACCGTGCCGTTTGGAGACGCTGTGATCGCAACGGAGGACACTGTCATAGGAGTCGAGTTGTGCGAGGAGCTGTTTACCCCTGCTTCGTGAGTCGGAATATGGTTCAGCCAAGATAGAGGTTGAAGTGCAGGTAGGCCGCACATAGATATGGGCCTGGACGGCGTGGAAATATTTACCAATTCCTCAGCTAGCCATCACGAACTACGGAAGCTCAACAAACGAGTCGACCTCATCAAGGAAGCGACGGCGAAGGTAGGTGATGGGTATGGACAGACAGCCTGACACTTTAAGGTCGGCGGGATCTATCTTTATGCAAATCAACAAGGCTGCGACGGGGACCGACTGTATTATGACGGAGCCAGCATGATCGCACTCAACGGCCGAATACTCGCCCAAGGCTCTCAATTCTCCTTGTCAGAGGTCGAGGTCGTCACCGCCACAATTGACCTTGAGGCTGTCCGAGCACATCGAACAACGAGCAGTCGAAGGATGCAAAGCGCCCAAGCAGAACCTTATCATCGGGTGTGGATTGATACGAGGCTAGATGGTGGAAGTGGCATCAGGGTTGGCGAGGAGGAGACGAAAGCGGGGAAGATTGAGTTTCGGTATCATTTGCCCGAGGAGGAGATAGCGTCAGTTACCCTTCGCCTTTCGTAGCAAGAAGCTGATGTCGCGTCAGGCTTGGTCCAGCTTGCTGGCTTTGGGACTATTTGCGAAGATCTCGAACCCAGGGATATTTCCTACCTCTCAGTGGGGGTATAGACAGCTGTGCGACGGCTGTGATTGTCCACTCGATGTGCCGGCTAGTTGCGGAAGCAGCGAAGGCTGGAGGTAAGCCCCATCTCACTCATGGCTCAATGAGCTGACAAAAGGTAGAGGAGCAGGTCATTGCAGACTCACGGCGAATGATAGGCGAGCCCGAGCACTCAACATATCTTCCCGTAGATCCTAGGGAGTTCGCCAGTCGGATCTTTCACACCTGCTATATGGGTACGGAGAACTCTAGTCCGGAGACGCGGAAACGAGCCAAAGATCTTGCGGAGTCTGTTGGAAGGTCAGCTTACTCGCGATCGCGGCCTTAAGGCATTAGCTGAAGGCGGTCCTTAGCTATCATGTCGATCTGAATATGGATACAGCTGTCACCGCAGTGAAGGGTATTTTCAGCTTTGTCACCGGTCGAACACCAAACTTCAAGGTTCACGGTGGATCTTCGGCTGAGGATCGGGCCTTGCAGAATATCCAGGCGAGTTCAATTTATCGCCGGCACGAACCTACTCTGACAGGGAGAACAGGCAAGATTGCGGATGGTGGTCGGCTACCTGTTCGCGCAACTCCTTCCTTGGGCAAGGGGCAAGGTCGGCAGCCTGCTAGTGCTTGGAAGTGCAAATGTCGACGAGAGCTTGCGAGGCTACCTGACGAAATATGAGTAAGCCGGACCAAGCGTAAGGTCCGAGATCATGCCTGATACTCACGTAGCTGCTCGAGCGCCGATGTGAATCCGATAGGCGGTATCAGTAAGACCGATCTGAAGAAGTTCATCGCATATGCCGAGGAGGCCTTTGATCTGCCTATTCTTGGGAGGTAAGTTAAGGTCCAACTCCATACGGATCTCGATCGGGTTCACGCGCTGATAATACCGCTACAGCTTCCTCGACGCCATCCCTTCCGCCGAACTCATTCCCATCGGTGCAGACAATGCAATACAGTCTGACGAAGCGGAGATGGGGATGACCTATGACGAGCTATCGGTCTTTGGCCGATTGAGGAAGGTGGAGAAGTGTGGACCTTACAGCATGTTTGGCAAGCTTGTGCAGGAGTGGGGATCCTTCTTGTCTCCGACTGAGGTAGGCGGATGGGTTACAGCTGGTCGCGGGAGACTGACATCTAATAGATTGCGGAGAAGGTCAAGCATTTCTTCTCCACGCATGCTATCAACCGGCATAAAATGTAGGCCAGCTTATGTTCATAGAGAAAACGCTTTGCTGATGGGTCACGGCGTAGGACGACAATTACACCTGCTGTCCATATGGTAAGATAGCTTCGAGATCTCAATGGCTGTGCTAACTCCTCTTCAGGAATCATATAGCCCAGACGATAATCGTGAGCCGCTCTTGATCATGACCTGCGTAGACCATACTGAAGCGAGACTTTCCACAGGCTTTGATCTACGTCCCTTCCTCTATCCAGCTCGCTTTGATCACCAATTTCACAAGATTGACATTCTCGCAGAGCAGCTGCCAAACCGCGCGACACAGCCTGGATCAGACAAGGCGAAGGTGGATTGAGGCGTCTGTAAAGTACATGGAGGTGATAGACTGTAGATGCATAACGTCATTCCATATGCGCTTCAATTAAGTAGAGAAGTAAAGTGTCCGAACTTCTGGTGATGTCCGAACATCACGTGGGTACCGAGTACTGTAAGACGAAAATCATCCAAAGTCCCTGAGTTTCCCTGCGTACGAAGCAGCCTTGTTGGAAAGGTTAGACAGGTTTGGCAAGTTGGCGAAGTTCTGAAGATTCGACACATTTGGCAAGTTCGAGAGCAACCCTCCGCTTGTCCCAGTGACCTTGACCTATACCGATCAGCTCGGCAACAACGGAGCCGACTCACCATGATAGTAGGTTCCGCTGGATCCTGAATATCCTCCTCCCTAACCTTCCTCTTCAACGTCTCCATAATCTCCCCAACCATCGGTCTATCGAAATCATCCCTCGCTCTCATCAAAGCCTCGACAAAAGCCAACTGCGGTCCGTGAATCTTGGCGAAAGTCCAATAATCCATAAAGACCATCTGACTGGAAGCTCCCAACATCGAGACGATCATGTCCATTATCTCGAAGTTCTGCTCAAGGTCGGCGGGTTGTTTGTACTGCGAGAAGAAGTCGAAGGCTAATTTTATATCGGATTTGATCTTTTGTACGGCGCTTGGCGTACGGAGTGTTCGGGCTGGTGCGCGTCGGAGAGCTGTTAAGTAGGATATGAGAAGCGCGTCGAGGAGATCTTCGATAAGGATATCGAAGATCGATGGGTTGAGGTGAGCTTGGTAATCACCCATGTAATCTCGTATCGTCTCGATGATCTGTGCCATAAGGGAATCGGTATACCACTGCGGTGTGATCAATGCTTTGGTAGCCGTTCGAAGATCGTTGAAGACGAATTCCACTAAGGAGGAGGTACATTTCTTCGCCACGTCGAGGTAACCGTCGATAGCCTCGTTCAATCGAGCACTGATCATCGCTTTGTACTTCTCGGATACAAGGGGTTCAAGTCGGGTCGAAAGCGCTTCAGCATAATCGGCGGATTTGAGCTGATCGTTGGCGAGCGCAATGACGTATTCCACAAGTCCACCAGGGACTTCTTCAGGCTTCTTCTCCACTTGATACCGCGCTTCTTCCGCAACGATCCGGAGCCAATCTTGTTGCGCCCGACGCATGACTTTGGCTGACTCCGATACGACCCGGCCCAGAACCGCTCCTTGATTCGAGTCGAGTGCGAGATCGCACTGCTGATTGACAAGCTGGAAGAAGTCAACAACCCCCTCCATCCCAAACTGCCCATCATCTGACTGCTCGGGTTCCCGTGTCCGCCACTGGAACTTCGATGTCTCTTCCCGCATGAGGTTGACCGTCCACTCGTCAAGCTTAGTCACGATGAGCTTGACGTAATCTTCGATCAGGTCCTGACTCTTCCCGTCGAGTAAGGGAGGCTGCAGCCAAGCCGACGGTACTTCCAACTCCTTCATACTCTGCCGGTACTCCTTGATCCAAGCATGCAGCTCGAGCAAGACTTGCGCCTCTGGAGCTGAGTCAACAATCTTCCTCAACGTCTCATTGAGGAAACGATGATAGGCCTTGATGAGGAACGGCGTGATTTCGTAATCCTCCGGGAAGAGAGGTTCGACATCATCCTTGATCCGAATGACATCCTTGTAAATAAATCCTAGACCGTCGAAGAAAGAGAGCATATCATATTGGTTGTCCTCGTAGTGATGGTCGAAGGAGGCTTTCACGGAAGCGGTGATGGCGTCGAAAAGTTTGTGTCGGTAGTTTCTTATGACTCGGGCGTTGGCTTGCATGGATTTGTACTTCGATGCTGTGTCGGTGGTTGCAACTTTCCGGACGAGTCGCATCGCAACAGCCTGGCGGGATCAGGGTATACAATGGGGGTCAAGGGAGCTCCAGCGCACCTTCTCATCCTCCCTTCCTTCGACCTCAATGATCTTCAGAAGCCTAACGACAGTCCCTCCGTTCCCCTTCCTAGCCAGATCCACAACATGCCCCGCAATCTCAAACAACCAAGCCTCGAAATCCGCTCCAACCTTATCCAATTTCTCAAACCACCTGATCAAGATCTCCCTCTCCGCCGGATCAGACTTCTTCGCCTGATGCAACGTCTCATTCCGGAACGCTTCGAGCTGTTGGAGTTGAAAGTGGATTGAAAGGAGGTTCGGGGAAGGTCCGACCGGACCTAGTGATTGATTACGGTTTGAATCGAGGAGTGAGGCGATGTGATCTACTTTGTCGGTCATTGAACGAAGGTTGTTAACCATCTTTGTCGTCTGCGCAAAGTTCCGATGTACCGTTGAGACCTAGCTCCGGTCAGGTTTCTCCTAAGCCAAATGAGGACCCGTTCTCGCTCACCTGAGTGATCTTGTCAAACGCATCCCCTGCAACAGCTTCTCCACCTTTCAATTTCTCAACAGACATCATCTCCTCCCTTATCAAAGCTACAGCCGCCCGACTAGCCTGAAGCTTGAGTAGCGCATCTCTCGTTGCGTCAAGCTGAGCCTTGACACCGGAAGCGAGCTTCGCATCGAGCGTTGATTTCTCCTTGAGCAGCTTCTTCCGGTATGCGGCGAGTTTGAGGAGATCATCCGGTTGACGGAGGACTTCGCCCACCGCAGCGGAAGCGGAAATAGTCGCCATGTCGGGCGGAGCTCCTTAACACTTCCCAATCTCCACTAACAAGGCAAAGTGAGGAGGATCAATAGGAAGCAAATGCCGTGAAGATGGGATCGAACTGAAAGCCACGTCATGCCTCTTGAAAGTTGCGAGAAGTCTGTAACGAAGAATGCTTCGAAACTGGTAAGGTTATGAGAGTGAGCCTGCATCACGTCAAACATGGCGAAGCACGCAAAGACCAAGACCAGCAATGGTAACGGTTCTGTGCCCGTTCGTCGAGAGTACACTCGACCAGCTCCTTACCCCAAGAAGTCCAGAGTCGAGGTCAGGTACGAAGGCGGTCCGTCCAAGCCTGTCAACGGGAAACCTGTTGCGGTCAAGATCTCCACTCCACAACCGTCGACGAAAGGGAAAGGGAAAGGCAAAGCTGTCGACAAACCAGAGTCAGACTTATCAACGACCTCAGCTGCGAATCCTTCAGCGACTCGAGCTCAGCCTTCATCATCAACATTCCTGATCATCGCTGGATCATACGAGAAGCTCCTCTACGGCCTTGAAGGGTCTTACCCACCCGGCTCATCAAATCCAACCCTCAAACCGATCTTCATCTTTCCCGCTCACCTCGCATGCGTCAAGGCTATCGCTGCGAGTCCTGGTGGGAAATGGTTGGCTACGGGGAGTGAGGACGAGTTCGTAAAGGTGTGGGATTTGAGGAGGAGGAAGGAGGTGGGGAGTTTGAGTCAACATGAGGGTGAGTGGCATGCACCTTTCTCGTGTGTAGCAAGCTCTCATGTTATGCTCATCCAGCTGCTTACATCTCCCTTAGGCTCGATAACATCGCTACATTTCCCAACACCGTCACATCTCGTTACTACTTCGGTAGACTCCACTATCTCGCTTTTCCGTACTACAGACTGGGCACTCCTCAAGTCACTGAAAGGTCATTCAGGAAGGGTCAACCACGTCGACGTACATCCTACCGGCAGGGTAGCGCTGAGTGTGGGGAAGGACGGGACGTTGAGAATGTGGGATTTGATGCGAGGACGGGGTGCGGCGAGCTTGCCTCTTGGAAGCGGTCAGTCCACCACAGCTATTCATGCTGCTTTCCCCTGACGAGGTCTGGACAGAAGCGGAGCTAGTGAAATTTTCTTCCCTCGGAACCCATTTCGCCGTCCTCTTCCCGAAAAAGATCGAAATCTACAGCCTCGCATTGAAACTCCTTCATACCTTGACGACAACCTCGAGATTTAATAGCCTCCTTTTCACTTATAGACCTTCATCGTCTTCCTCTGAATCGTCGATGGAAGAAACTGAGCTCCTGTGCGTTGGGACGGAGAAGGGGGTGGTCGAGGTGTATCGCATCGATGTTCCCTCTGAGGAAATTGCGGAAGAGCCTACCGAAGATGGGGTGGAGGGCGGTCAGACAGGATCAGGAGCTGAAGTGGCATTGCTAGGTCATCTGATCGGGCATACCAATAGGTGAGCCGATTTATCGTTCTGGTCGTTTTGTTGACTGATATAATCCATGCGTAGAATAAAATCCATCTCATCCCTTCCTTTCGTATCACCATCTCCCAACTCGACCGAGAATCCGCGGCTTACCGTCCTCCTTACGTCAGTCTCTTCCGACGGTCTTGTCAACCTGTACGATCTCGAGATGTTCCTCAGGACAGAACCCAAGGGCTTTGAAGCACGACAAGCTTCTCCTATCGCATCCTACGATACGAAAGGGAGTCGTTTGACGTGTGTCTTCTTGGCCGACGGAAAGTCTTCTATCGTCAGGCAAGTCAGTAACGGTGCTGTCAACTGTCATATACATCCCGAGCATGGGTCAACTGGTAAGGCTGATGGGACAAAGGAAGGAGAGAGCGAGGATGATTATAGCTCGGAGGATCCGTATGATTCAGGTGAGGAGGCTGAGGATATTCAGACGGAGAACTAGTGGCTGGGGTGGAGATCGAGTATGAGGATGAGGACGAAGGGGATGAAGAGGAAGACGCATGATACGACGCGATTGTCTGCATGACTTTAAGTATGTGTGTGAAGGGACTTCAGTGAGGGGACTTCCCACATTTACCGGGGTATTCCCCCCCTACCTGAAGTGCCACAGCCAAACAGATCGGCGTTTCAGAACTGGCTGCGCACTCCTGTCAGGGTCGGGCGAATTCTGTGGCGAGGATATAAATACTTTCGAGTTTCCTTGACCGCCGACCTCGTTTCAGGCCAACTTTTAATTCCGGCGTTCAACCGGCTGTCGCAATAATATTGACTTTCTGTTCCCACCTCCACCTCCAACATTCCTTACCTTCTTTTTTCTAAATACTTATATTGTATTTTTCGTTTCCTGAATACCCATCGAGTTTTGTGTATACCCACTCTCTGCACACCATTAGATTCAGCATATCCAACTCCACGCTCAATCTGCACGACTACCTGAGTGAGGAGAAGTAAAAGCGTCACAGCAGTTTCCTTTGGGCTGATCAGGTGAGTACCCGTCCCTTCGCGCCTCATGTCCGTCTGTCGTTGAGCAGATGACTAGAGACTACATATAAGAGCTTTGAAGTGTGCTGACATGCTTGTTCTTCTTCCCTTATCTTGTCTCACCAATCGTCCGATGTTCCGTAACTTACCCTCACTTCCCGCTCTCGTTCTATCCTCTCTCCATCACAGTCAACGTCAACCACTACGGCCTCTTTCGCATATCCCTGGTTATGTCGTCCGATCCCGTCTCGATCCCGGTCGCACCTACCCCAACAGAACCCTCATCAGCTCACCCCCCCTTTCCTGATCCTGTCTTTCCCGCTCTTACGAAACCCCTCCTCAACCCCTTACAGAGCGAGGGGACTCCTCCCGCATCCACCATTGTCGAACCTCCTCGCAGTCCGAATCCAGCAAATCCGGCGACCGATGATAGGGGAACCAATGTCGAAGCGGGCATAGGTAGTGAGGATGGTGGATCGCTCGCACCGGCGGAAGAGGATGTCTTTGCGAAAGGGGAGGATGGCAGTAGTGGACAGGCTCCTCCGCCTCCAGAGCATGCCCTCCCGCGGTCGCCAATCCTATTTTCTCCCCAGGCTCAGGTTACCCTCGACCCTCTGCCCCCAAACGCACCCATGCCCCCGACGCCAAAAGCACAGGATGAACCGCCGCCGGTCCTTGCCGCTGGTGACATTCCTCCTACGGTTGCTGCGCCCGTCGTCATCACCGCGGAGGACCGAGAGGCGAAAGGAGACGGATCCACTACACCCGCTGCAGTATCTACGCTTCCCAATAAGAACCAGGACATCCTCCCCGACGCCTTTCCCACTCCAGTTGGCACCAGTTTTGATCCGATCGGATCATCAGGACCTGTCCCGACCTCCTCAGACATGCATGTCAATTTGGCACCAGACCAAGCAGGTGGACAGCAATCGGGGTCGGGCGAGCCCATGGAGGTTGATGCAGTTGGAGAGGAGGATAGCCGGCTAAGGGGGAGCTCTGCAGTCGGGATGGAGTCCAGCACGTCAATGAGCAGCTTGAAGCGTGCTGGCGAGGACCTTGAAGGAAGGGACGAGAAGAGGGTTAAGGAGGATGGAGAGTGTCGGAGCGGATCTGCAGTTCAAGCTTCAGTACCACCTCCAGCGGCGTTCGACGGTGCAGCACCCGCTGCTGTCCTTCCCTGGAACGTCTACGTACCGCCACCACCTCGTCCCGCTGGACCGACAACTCCCCTTACCATCACCCAACACAAACACCTACTCAACGCCGTTAGATCACTGAAGAAAGCGAAGGACGCGCCCGGTTTCCTTGTCCCTGTCGATACCGTCCTCTTTGGTATTCCCCATTATCACCAGGTCGTCACAAAGCCCATGGATCTAGGTACTGTTGAGACGAAGCTTTTCGTAAGCGATCCTCGCGGACCACCGAAGGACAAGAGCAGGATGAATAAGTGGGACATGAGCAAGGGTAGCTACATTAGCGTGAGCGAGGTGGTTGAGGATGTGAGGCAGATCTGGGAGAACACGAGAAAGTTCAACGGGCCCGACCATATTGTTTCGCAATCAGCAAGTAGGCTGGAGGATACCTTTGAGAAATTGCTCAACAACATGCCGGCAGAGGTGAGTCATGATTGCTTGACAGGATTGCAATCGAGACTAACTCCGCTTAGCCTGCTCCTCCTGCCGCGCCCCCTTCCGCTCCAGCTCCAGCTCCACTACCGTCACCCGTCGCCGGTCCATCGACGACGCCCACTGCCCGTCGAGCGTCCGTCTCGCAGCCTCCTATCATTCGCCGCACCTCGGATGGCCCCGATACCCGTCCGAAGCGCGAGATCCATCCTCCGCCTTCCAAAGACCTCGCATATGCCGACGGTTCAGTCCGGAAACCAAAGCGACGAAATGATCCACAATTGCAATGGGCGAGTCGGACTCTCACTGGCTTCGAGAAGTCTCCGAAATACTTCGATGCCACCAGTCCCTTCCTATACCCCGTCCATCAGATCATCGCCGAGCTGCCCGCATATGCTACCGTCATCAAGCGACCAATTGATATGAACCAGATCAAGGAGCGCTTGAACGAAGGGAACTACGATGATGTCTCTCAGGTCAACGCGGATCTCCGGCTCATGACGGCAAACGCCATGAAGTTCAATCCGCCAGACCATGCGGTACATCAGGCTGCGCGGCAGTTCCTGCAAGCTTGGGATGAGAAGTGGAAGGCTTGTCCCCCGAAGCAGGAGGTGAGGGATGCGAGTGAGGATCCGCTTGGGGACTACGATGTGGACTCGGACGAGGATGAGTGTAAGTGAAACGCGTTAGCTGAGATCGCTTGAACTAACTCGTTCAGCTCCCCTTCTGCGAAACCTGCTTGCAGAGAAGTTGGATGTCGAGCGGCGCATAGCGGAAGAGAAAGCGAACATCGCGAGAAAGAAATCAGCTAAAGCCTCAAGACCTAAGCAGAAGAAGGCGTCGTCATCGCGGAAGCAGTCTGTCACAAAGGCTTCACCGGGTCTCAACGGCAATGTTCATTCGAGGAAGCCGAGGAAGTCGAAGGAGCTGGGCTATGACGACGAGCCGGACAGTGAAGAAGAGGCTGCGACGATGACCCTTACACAAAAGCAGGAGCTAGCGGAAAAGATCCAGGTGGCTGAGAACGTTGTTCTCAGCAAGGCGATACAGATCATCCAGCAAACTACTGCTTTGGGATCGGTGAGTCTCTTTTATCCCCTACATCGAATATATAGGCCACACGCTGATACGTGTGACAGAGTGACCAGGAGATCGAGCTTGACATTGACTCTCTACCCCCGCGTACCGTCTACAAACTATACAATCTCGTCTGTCGCGGAGGACGCAAGCCCGGTCGGCCGAAGAGCTCAAACTCGATGGTACAGGTGAAGAAGGCGGCGCGGAAGAGTCTGGGTGGAGTTAGCCGGAAACACATGAACGAGCAGGAAGAGGCCGAGAGGATCAGGAAGATGGAGGAGCAGCTTCAGTCGTTTGAAGGAGGTGGACCGGCGGGTTATCAAGGTGGAGAGGAGACTGATAGCTCGGAAGAGGAGTCGAGTGAGGAGGAGTAAGCAATGATCAGGTTATTGGTGAGGAAAGGATGGGCCAAGGAAAGAAGAAGTATGATTTCCGATCGCATCCGTGTATGTGTCGTTATGCGCGGCGTCATTCATATGCATTCTGCAATACAAGAATACACGAGGACGGATTGAGCATGACTTGTAAAGGTGGAAGATCATTCGTCAGGGCAAATGGTGTCGATGCGACTACTGGCCCTCCAAATCACCTGGACCAACTTGTTCCCCCGAGCTGCGGCTCTACAAATCTCTCTCTCTTCCTCCCCCTTTGCAGCAACTATATCTTGACCGGAGGGAGAGGGGAGGGATCAGACTTGTCTTTTGGTTTGACACCGGCACTTAGGGCATGTGTAGTCAACTGCACGGACTACTCCGCCTCAGACATTCATGCGTCACCTATGCCGACACGAAATGCAACCTATAGGAGACCACTGAGTCACGAGACGAGAATCTAAACAAAGGCGTCGCCCAAGCGACTTCTCTTGATAGCGGCAACCATCACTCCTTGACGACTGACACGACCAATAGACCAGCCCCCCGACCTTTGACCTGATCCACAGCACATCAAACATTCAACCGACCAAGACAATTTCACCCTCCCTTAAACAAGACCTGTAATGAGCGATCACTCCGGTCCCGGCGCTTCATCTAAGCCTCATTAAAGCCCCTGTTAGACTCATCTCTTCAATATCCACCGAGGCCGGAAACTTCGCCCGCCGTCGAATGGATGATCCCCCTTCCTTTGAGAGGAATACATAAGGACGCTCGACAGGTCGGATTGTCCTCATCAGCTTCATTCGCTTTCTCTGTCCTCTCTTGTGCTTCTCACTTGGACGTTTCAAGCTTTCTCTGTACCTAACTGCTTCACTTAGAGTCTTTACCTGTCGATCATTCATATTCTTGGATCTTCGCCCTTCAGTCTGATACTCACTCAACAGTCCCGCTCAACCCACCCAGCTCAGCTCAACTCACTTCAGCTCAATCCGACTACTAGCCAGCAACATGCCCGCACCAAGCAAGATGCTCTCCCTCCTCCTCGCCCCAGCCGCACTCGTCCATGCCCTCGCACTCCTTAGCGCACACGGCGATTTCCAGGTATTCGCCATTGCCTTCGTACGCCTTCTCATGCTCATCTCCGATTACCGATCGTTCTGACCGGATCCATCAGCTCGATTCGACTACCGGAGGGTACGGTGAACACTCGCGATGCGATCGGCCTTGATCTAGGCTTGACGCTCAACCTCGGCCTCAGCGTGAGTCCTCAACCCTATCAAGTACGTAAACCTGACCTATCGAGTAGCTCAGCACTTCCAAGATCCAGGCGATCAGCAAATGGGAAGTCGACAAATGCTTCTCCGCATACCGTTAGCTCTTCTGTCAGCTCCTCACAGTTCACATGCTGAACCCTTGCAGACGACCAAGGACTCTGTACCGAGATCAGCGCATACCTCGCCGCGATGTACTACGCCTACGAGTACGGGTGGTACGGTGCACACCTTTTCGCCATCCTCGGCTGCTCGCCTCTCCCACTCGGATTGGCGATAGCAACTGATTGCTCTTCTAGCGGACCGAGTCAACAAGTGGCAAGACGCTATCACTTGCCTCTGCCAGGCTCCTGGATGCCCAGCCAACACTTGTGATACCATTCATTCGCAGGTAGGTCCTGCCTCTCAGCTGGTCCAATAAGGCTAACGAGATCAGTGGACTGGGTTCTACGACGCTTTCACCGGTCTTTCCTCGGATGGTTACGCTACAGAGGTCCGTTCACTGTCTTCAGCGCAGATCGGCAGGACCAATCTGGTAATAGGCACTTCATCTCCAAGCGGCTGGCATTGTCGCTCTCATCGATGCGACCGCGACAGTCCAAGTCAACAAGCGGGACCTCACCATCACTGGTCAGGGCTCAACAACGGCTTCCGGGTCTGTTGTGGTCGGCCACGACAACATCGCTTCCAAGCTCGAGGCTCAAGGTAACGGCAAGCTCTACATTGCACGTGAAATCTACGCCTCCGGTCAGGGCAACGTCAATACCTTCAACAAGCTCGACCTCGGAGCCAATTCGCTCAAAGTCGCCAGATCATCAGCGCGTCAGGCTCCGGCTCGGTCGTTTCTTCCGACTCCATTCACATCGGCCATGGTGTCGCTGCTACAGGATGCATCTTCCGTCAAGGGACAAGGTGCGATCGAAGTCGCCCGATCTCTCACCTCAACCAACCAGAATGCTGCCAACGTCGGCAAGCTCGTGCAAGCTCAAGGTGCCGGTGCTCTCACCGCTACGAAGGGCTTTGTCGCTGGAGCTGGCGAGGAGGCGGTCAAGAGTCCCTTCAAGGTCGACGGAGCTGCAAAGTACGACATGTCCCACTGAGCGGGGTCTGAAGGAGTCATGGATGGGGTTGATGTTTCGTCCTACTTTGTTCAGTTTCACCGAAAAGCCTCCGCGTCTCTGACCGATTAATAGACCCGCAGGTGGCTATTCTCCCGAGAACCGCGGAGAAAGTGGGAAGACCCTGAACAGTCAAAATCATGACGACCTGGCCCCCAAAATCCAAAGCTTCTCCTCTTTCATTGAGTCTCACAGTTTGAGAAATTTAAGCAGATCAGGCTTCAGCAACCATTCTTCCTACATTATTTCGTTCCGCTCGCCTACAGGCAACTCGATCTACCATGTCCGGCGTTCCAAAGTCTTTCGATCTCAACAATGGTTTGAAGATGCCTTCTCTCGGTCTCGGTACTGTGGGTGAAAACAACCAGATATACATGGCGCGGAGCTGATCTTTGAGTTCCTTTGCTTTTCATCACCCGATGGATCTTATCTCGTTTTCAATGATAATCGGCTCATCCCGTGATCTTACTCGATTTCGCTCCATTTCACTGCCCCTCCCACCTCGATCTCCTGAACCCTCGACTCCCTATAGTGGCAATCCCCGTGAGCTTGCACTCCACAGCTTCGGCGCCCTTCTGCAATCGTTGTTATCTTGTTGACCCGTAACTTCACAGCAAGGGCCAAGTCGCCAAAGCTGTCGAGCACGCGCTCAAGGTGAGCTCCATGCTACCAATGCGACTGTCGTAATGATAGCTGACAAAGAACCACGCAGTCTGGCTACCGCCACATTGAGTACGTATGTCAACAGCAAGCCCCAGTTCCGACTGACCCTGCTCAGCTGCGCATGGGGCTACCAAAACGAAGCCGAGGTTGGCGAGGGTATCCGTGCCTCCGGCGTTCCCCGCGAGGAGATCTGGATCACGTCCAAGCTCTTCGAGTACCACCATCACCCGGAGCACGTCGAGATGGCGCTCAAGGATACGCTCAAGAAACTTGGGACGGATTACCTTGATCTATACCTCATGCACTGGAACGTCAGTCAACGTCCTTCCTGCTTGAACTGTAGTCGAAGCTGATTACAATATCCGTAGATCAACTTCGAGGTTGATGCTCCGAAGGGTGTTTTGCCATTGAAGGAGCACTGTGTCAAGGCGCCCAATGGGAAGATCAAGCTCGACCTTGCCCTTTGCGAGGATGTCACCCCGACCTGGCGCGAGATGGAGAAGGTGGGTTGAAGCTTCTGCTCCAAATGCGCTTTGCATGATCCATAGCAATCGCTGATACTCGTCCTAGCTCGTTGACAGCGGACTGTGCAAGTCCATCGGTATCTCCAACTTCAACATCAACCGAACCAAGAAACTCCTCAAGGACGCTCGCATCAAGCCTGTTGCCAGTGAGTCAACTTTAACGTCATCTTACTGCTTATGTATTGATACCGCCCTTCAGACCAGGTCGAGCTCTCTCTCCAGTGCCCCCAGGTCGAGCTCGTCACTTGGCTCAAGAAAAACGACATCGTTCCCGAGGCTTACTCTCCTCTTGGCGGTACCGACGGAACTCACCTTCGGGAGAATCACATCATCGCTGATATCGCGAAGAAGCACGAAGTCCACGGCGCTACCATCTTGCTCAGTTGGTTGTTAAAGAGAGGTATCTGCCCGGTTCCAAAGAGTGTCACCCCTCACAGGATCGATGCCAACATGAAGAGTGAGTCGAACCCGCTTAGGGATCGAAGACATGACTAAGAGTGCTTAGCCGTTGACCTTACGGACGAGCAGTACGACCAGATTGAGAAGCTCGCTGAGAACCACCCACCCAACCGTGTCTGCGACCAGTCTGAGAGTGAGTCACGCAAACCAGGCGTGAAACTCAAGACTGATTGGCGTTACCTAGGCTACGAGCCGTACTACGACATCTACCAGGAGAAGGACCCCAAGTTCAGCGACAAAGTGATGTTCGCAGCGGAGAACAAGGCGTGATCAGACATTCGAAGGAATTATTTATCAGATGCATCATCTGCATTGCATTTTGATCAACAGTGCTGCCGTGTAGAGTCCCGTTACCAGCCTCGGCTTCGAAGCAAACCTGACAAACTCCTTCCCGAGGACTGAAGATAACCCATCGTCCCACCTAGATTCTGTTCACCTCCCTTCAGAAGTTCACCCATCGCTTCGTGCCGTCCGAGGTGAAGGTCGAGCGCGTCAAGTGCAGCGGGAAGATGCGGGTTCTCCACCGTTTTGTCGGGCGAAGCGTTCGAAGTAGCTGGATAAGGTTGGAGAAGCCTTGATTCTACCGAGAGGGTGATGTCAGCGAGAGATATCGCCGCAACTCTCCGGCTACAGCCGGCCTATCTGATGAATAGACCTACCAGCAGCGAGATAAGCCAAAGAAACCCCTAATCTTGAAGTATACCATTCCGGCTACAACATATCATCAGTAAATCCTCAAGAAGCTAGAATCCTAAAGGTGTTGGAATGAGAGGAACTCACGCCGGCACCGACAGGCTCGTTCATGATTCCTTTTCGGAGACCTAGATGTTTCTCAGTGAGGGAGAGTGCTGTATCTGCTATTCGCCAAGCGTAGGATAGGGGTCCTAGGGGGTTGAGGGTAATTAGGGGGAGGAGATGGGCCGGCTCGGAAGGTGTAGGTGAGAAGGAGGTGTTTGGTTCAGGTGAAGGAGAATTCATGTCGGGCAAAGGGAAGGTAGAGGATGAGGGTGATGAGGATATTTCGGATGAGCCCGGTGGGGTGTATAGCGGAGTTATACGGAAGGAGCGTAGGAAGGAAGTAGGTAAGGTTGGGAGGGGTATCGATGAGTTTGATGACGGCGATGACAGCAGTGCATATGCCTGAAAACACTGTCAGCCTGTACATCGAGGTGAGTCTACAGTCAGCTGTTTTGTCTGGCGGTACATACTGACCTCGACGAGGTGTTCTGCGACCTCAGCAGAGTATACCAATCTATCCCGAAGCATACCTTTCACGCCGCCCGCAGCATCGCTTCTTGTCATTCGCTCTTGTCCTTCTTTCTCCCAAGCTTGAACCAGTGAGTTTCCTGGAGCACTGACTCCGTCGCCGAAGAGTGTATCGATGATCCCCTCAGGAGATGGGTCGGGCTGATAATCCGGATGAGACTGTTGGAGGGAACATAAGGCTAGGGCGAGGGTTTGGCGAGTGAAAGAGTGTTTCGGGAGGAGGGGAAGGGAATGTCGTAGGATCTTGGAGCGTAGTAACATTACAGTATACGAGGAGTACGGGTCGAAGAAATCAGCTTGAAGGCAAAATAATAATAATCACGTTGAGATCAAGATCAGGCACAGCCAAAACCTTCCCGCCGGAAAAAGTGAAAGATCAAACCAACACCTACCATATGCTTATAGTTCTTATTCTGCCAGACGATGTCAGCGGCTACAAGGAGAGGCATCAGAGGTATCGTGACTACGACGTGCTCGCGATGTGTCCCCAGAAGAGCTGCATACAGTTCATCGAGCACCGCAGTTCGAACCCGGGCCTTACTACCAAAGCGAAATCCCATCATTGTCCGGAGGAATAGCACCATCCCCCCTACGCATTTCGTTGACCGCACAGACGGTCTACAACCCCACCATGGACCTCGAGCTAGGTTGACTCATGACTGTCGAGAGCTTTCCTCGAAGTTAGAGGGATCAAACGTGGTACTAGGAGGATGGCTCGATTCCCAACGCCGAGCTTCCACGTCTCTGCATTTCTTCACCTTGAGAGATTCAACTTCCTCCGTCCAATTGGTGTCACGCGATGCGAAATTGTCAGAACGACTGATGGCGATGCCTCTTGAGTCAGTCATCCTGGTGGAGGGTGTAATTAGGGGCAGGAAACAGAAGGCCAAAGCCTCGAATTCGGCGGGAGCCGCAGCGGACGAGGTGGAAGTGGAAATAACCGGGATCACTCTGCTCAACCCTGCTGATCCGAAGTTGCCGTTCTACCCCAATCAAAATGAAAGAGTCAATGACGATACTCGAGCTCAATATCGCTTTCTCGACCTTCGACGAGCGGAGCTCGCCGAGAACCTCAGACTGCGGAGTCGAGTGGGCCATATAATCCGCTGCCACCTTCACGGTTTAGGTTTCACGGAAGTCGAGACTCCTATCCTCCTCAACTCCTCACCCGAAGGAGCACGAGAATTCCTAGTCCCCACTCGTCTCTCATCCGGCAGTACTTCGCCATCCTTCTACGCCCTTCAACAATCGCCTCAACAACCTAAACAACTCCTTATCGCTTCGGGAGCGGTACCGAAGTACTTCCAACTAGCTCGATGTTTCCGAGACGAGGATGGGCGGAGAGATCGACAACCTGAATTTACGCAAGTCGACATCGAGATGGCTTTTGTAGAAGGTGCTCCTCCTGAAGGAAGCGGCGAGTCGAGCTCGACGTGGGGGATTGGCGGGGGAGAAGTACGGGACGTTGTTGAGGGTTTGGTCAGGCGGATATGGAAGGAAGTCAAGGATATGCGGCTGGATGAGCCTTTCCGGATCATGCCGTATAGTGTGGCTATGGACGTGGTGCGTAGTCGCATCCGCTCCTTACTTTCCCCTGTTCTGTCTGGAGTGCCTCGACTTGCTTGTCCTTCCTCCCCCTTCCCCTCCCT
>JAABUH010000159.1_pt1 | contig 101942 bp, 130 predicted proteins | sample 5559121 | NCBI WGS metagenome assembly JAABUH01 (sample SAMN10711871, study PRJNA513364) | rock metagenome | isolation source: Antarctica rocks | place: Antarctica: Victoria Land, Battleship Promontory nord | collected 2015-12-28
AGTGGGTCGAATGCTTCGAGTGAGTCGGACGATTCGGACGACTCGGACGACTCGATGGCGACCGACCTCGCTTAATCTTGAGTGGGAGTGTTGGAGGGCTCGGATAAGCTCGTGTCGCGTCGCGTGCGTTCATAGTGTGATTTGTTCCTTTTCGCTCGTCTTGCTTTTATGCATTCTCTATAAACCTACAACACTTATATCCACATCGCCTGCGCCTTCCAGTCATGATCCTTTCATAATGCTCAGCTCGCTCGATAAAGTAGACATACGCAATAAGCGTGTAGAAACCGCAGTAGTCTATCCACATCCTTTGTTGATAGTTATCCCCGTCATCAATCGTGGATTTTGCTAGGTTATCGTCGTCATCTTCATCTATGACGAAGGCGGAATAATGCATCTCGCCAGTACGTAATCTGTGCTTAGTGAATTAGCTGAAGCTGGGCATGACGTGTTATGGCATGCACTTTAAAAACCCTGCAAAGCGACTTCTTCTGTATTTGAAAGAAGTGTCAGATCAGACAGGCATGCCTCCTCGACGGCGGGTTTCCCAAGTGGTTCAGACAGGAGTACCCGAACGGGAAGTGCTAAGTGATCTGAACAAACGCCCGGATATAAGGACTACTAAACGGACATCCTATCGGTCCTTTTGTCGAGTGAATTTGTCACCAGCTCTTATACCTTATCGCCAGACTTGTTGGAGTGTTGGTCACACATGCTTGGTCATCATGCGGGCACGGAGATCGAGACCGCAGGAGAGACGTAGTTCGTGCGAGACGTATATTAGACCGTAGCGAGCTGTATGAATGATCAAGAGAGACCTGTACAACGCCTGATAAGCTTCATAACCCAACATGTTGGAAGGTTCGGATAAGCTCGTGTTGGGTCGCGTTCGGTCGTTCACTAGTGTGATTAGTTCAATTCGCTCATACTACCTCATGCATCCTTCATAAACTATAACAGTCCATTCGTCAGAAGAACGCTGGCTCGCGTGAGCCCTACCAATTACGAGAAAACCTGTCAGAGCTGGTTCGATTGGGTACGTACCTCCGGACAGGTCAGGCAGGGGACGTGATGAAGCGAGAATGGACAGAGAGATAGATCTCGAAGGGAGTCCGTGAGGCCGAATGCACCCATTTTACATGTGTCTCTCTCTGTAACCCCAAATGTCCATGCTCATACCTGCCAATGGTTTGTTCCACATCGATTAGTCGAGGCTCAAGAATTGTCCAAGTCCAGACGCGGCATTCCTGTTAAATAGGTCAACGTGGGGGATGTAGTGGACTGGGAGAAATGTAGCGAACAAGATGAAAAGCGTTACATAGCACGGTGTCAACCTAAGCTTTTCCAATTTACAAAGCCCAGACAGAAGACAGCAAGCGAGTCGACGGCGAGCGATGGGGATGCTCAAGACTTGGTAGCTGACGGAAGCCAAAGTATACCTTTCGTTCGATTTTGGTTTGGGGAAACCCCATTGGTTCAATCCCATGTTGTTTAATCGATTATATCTCTGAGCTTTGATAGATGATGGCTAGATCTGGTTCGCTTGCTGAGCTTCTCGTAATTCAAGGAAAAGTAGCAAACGGACTCTTCATCATCACTGTGATTTCTAAGCATGCTGTGAATACTCAATGGAGCCGATTGAGGAATGCCGCAAAACAGACAGCTGTACTCTACTATGGATTGTGATGTGGGTGATTGGGCTGTAGTTGGCAAACAGTGCATCTTATATCATTAGCTTGCTTTTTACCAGCGCTTCTTAGAAGCATCTACACAACCCAATGGAGTGGATGGTACACTAACAAGTGCAACGCTTGGAAGATATCCTTTGTCAGGAGCACTTCCTTTCTCTGAAGGTCTGTTTATTCCGTCAGCTACTATGCCATCATGCGAGGACCCGCTGTCGTGTAGGGTTGTTTCATAGAGGCCTGAGATTAACATATGAAACAAGACCATATTCAAACATGGAAAATGCAATGAGTAAAGATTTCAACGCTTTTTCATTTATCTGTTCGATATTAGTATACCGAGAAGCGTGTCAGAAATGCGATGCTTCGATCCCCAAAGAGCTGGATGCAATGCTTCGATTCCCAAGACGCTCGCCCATCAACTATTCAATGAAGCTTACGATTCGTTCAATGAGTATACGTCCGATCTCGCTGCAACAGCACTCCATTCATCAAAACGCCACTTGACTCGCCTGTTCACTCCTCGGTACCGCCCCTCCCCTTGCCGACATCGATCCATAGTACCCCTCCATCTCACTCTGAGATGCTCCGCTACCCATCGTGACCTTCGGATCGAGAGGTACGTTATTCGCCGATCGAGTTCTGCCGAGCGCGATCTGACGACTAGGTAGTTTCAGTCCTCGCAAGCCTTCTCGGGGTGGTTGACCCCATCCAGCCGAAGGTGGCTGATATCCAGCTGATGATGGGTTGGGCAGGTCTTCGGTACTGCTGTCCGGACCACCGTGACTGCCTCTGGTTCGATGTGCCGGAGAGGCGGAACGAGCGGATGCTGACGGTATGGGCGCAGGTGTAGCGTTACCTGGGTTTAGGCTAGATACCTGGATGAGGATTGCACATTCACGAGTAGCCTGAGTCAGTCGGGAACAGCTCTGTCGTACTCCGGACGGGAAGTCATGGGTAGCCGAGATGATTTTGACCATTTCTGATACCCTGACTACCGCTTTGATGAAGGCCTGTGTGTCGTCCGGTAGTGTTGTAAACGGGTACATGAGGGGATTCGCCCGCAGACCCATCGTAGACTCTCGAAGCGTGGTGGTGACCTGCTCGGCCTGCGATAACAGCTGAAGCAGCTCGGCGTGATGCTTTGCCGATATAGTAGGCGGGCAGCGAGAGTTGTTGACGGGTGTAAAAGGTGGCCCGGTCGACTCGTTCTGGCTATAGTCGCTGCTCTGTGAACTGCCCTTCGCGTGACTAGCGAAGGGCGGGGAAGAAGCGCCGACGTCTTCGGCCAAGCGTAACCAAGCGGTGAAGGCCAAATCGGTCGCGGTTTCGATCACGTCGAGTAGATCCTCGTCGAAGAGCGTCGCGGATGCAGGCGTGGGCGGTCTGACATCCACGGACAGCTTGCGATGTGCCTGCAGACCAGTCGACGACGACAGAGCATGACTCGATCCCGAGGAGGACTGAGGTCCATGACCGCGCCTCTGTGCCTGAGAAGACGAGTTCACCATTGTGATCGGCTGCGGCAGTTGTGACTGTTCTGGCGGAGTAATAGGAACGCTTGCCGCCGAGTTGGCAGGAGCGGCCGGATTGGTTGAAGGTAAAACGGAAATGAGCGTCTCCTCTCCCGCTTCAGACTCCTCAGTCTGCTCCTCGAGCACGATCTGTGCAGACTCGGAAGGTCGGTGACGGTGATATGTTGCGGACTGCTCATCGCTCCGCCCCCCTCCAGGCGCGCCCATGAGCATTCCCTTTTCGACGTCCTGCGTAGAGAAAGATCCCGCTTGTCTCCGGGACCGGGTCCGGACGCCGTTGAGACCGGAATGCGGTGCCGGTGACTCGTCCGCCGTCTGGTGCAAGGGTGAATTACCGACAACCGGAACGTATGGCCGTGGGACGGAAGGAGGAGAATGTGATTCGCCTCGTTCGGGAATAGGGGAGATGGGAATGCGTCCCAATAGCGAGCCACTGGGCATCATCTTGTGTCCTCCCATGAGAGCTCTCGCGACGGCGCCCTGACCGTCGACAACGAGAAGCGGTTTGATGTCATTTAAATACGGCGAGATGGACTTCCAAGAACATGCGACCTCTGCCATTGAGCCATATATCATCAGTAGCAGAGTACGAGTATATCGTACGTCGCTACCCTTTAAGGCCGGCGTTTGAAGCCGAAGCACCGCCACAACCTTCGCGAAGACCGCAACACTCTCCTTCGTCGCATCGACAACGCCTCGGATTGCGTGGACTGGCGGTGTATGCCGGCGGGACATTGAGTCGAAGCGATCCAAAGCGTTTATTAGGTTGGTCATATAGGTTCCAGCAGGCTCCATGAATCGCTTGAAAACGGCCGCGATGCGCTCGTGAACCGCGAAAAGAAGATACTGTCTCAATGCCGTGTGCAACTGGGAGAGGGCGAAGAGAACACCACGAATCGCATCAACAAACTTCAGCAGGGAGGGAGGGATCGCCTTCGAGATCGAGGAAACAGGTAAGGTGCTGAGCCGCCGGAAGTACGAATTGCGTGAGTCGTCGACAAGCGGGCCTTCTTGACTGTTTCGCCGTTCCGCCATGTCGAGACCCATGCCGCTTTTCAATCTCCTCAGCATCTCAACGGATCCCTTCCGCATCATCCGACCTCGGTCCTCTGAGATAGGGCTAGCTGTGGGAGTCTTGACCATGTCTGAAGCCCAAACATTTCCTCCTGACTGAAGAGATCTGCCTGGAGCGTTGATGCCGAGTCCAAGGGGTCGCATCTCTTCCAACCCTTGACCACTATCTCGGCGATCCTGGATAATCTTGGCATGGCTCTGCCTCAGATCGGGCAGGGATTTCTTCGCAGTCAAATTTGCGCTGTGTCTTTGTGTAGCGGTATAGCTTGCCCCGCGAGAGTGACCAGGAGGGATAAGGGGCGGAGGCGGAAGGGATGACGATGGCGTGCGGGAGTGGGCTGAGGACGACACGGTAGTGGCAGATGCAGGCGGAGTGGTGTAAGAGGAAGTAGAGGTGGATCTGTCATGTCGAGAGCTACCGCGAGAAGGCGGATAGAGCCTCGACGAGGTTGACCTTTCGAAGGAATCTTCTGACAGCGTAGCAGAGCGATTCCGCATGGCCAGTTGAAGTCGTGAAGCGGGAGATCCTGGTCGAGGGGTTGTCTCGTCACGAAAGGGTCTGATCGTCTGTTGGGAGGAAGGTGCGACCAGTGAAGGCAGATTCGGTCGGGACCAGGAGTTGGCGCTACTCGGTGTGTCGGTAGATACGGCACTTGCTGGCTCGTCCCTGTCAAAAAAGCGATGAGGAATATCTCATGCCACGATGGCTAGCTTGCTCACTCGGATGTAGCAAAAGCATCCTCTTCATTGCGACTCCTCGCCAAAATGCGATCTGTTTCAGCGGCTCGTTGCCGCATCCAGCTTTTCATGTTCTCGATCCACGGTCGCAGATCTTCGTCCCCTTTTGACTTGCCGCTAGCGAGTGAGGCCGCATCGCCATTGCTCTTTGAGGCACTCGAAGTCGCAGCGTTGTCGATCAAAGCACCCAGTACTTCGCGAGGCTAAGGGCGATCAGCAATCAGCACAACGTTAATATCGATCACGGCACCTACCGGCCATTCGATAGGGTTGGCGTCGACCTTGAATACCTTCAGGTGGTTGAAGGTGGTCAAGTAAGAAGGAAGGGTGTAGATCCGATTAGCAGTGAGGGAAAGGACTTTGAGCTGCGCCAACTGGCCAGGGGTTTCTGGGAATGCATCGATCTGGTTCTTCGACAAGTCGAGGATCTCCAACGCGGCCATTTCGGTGAGCTGAAGCGGGTGTGAGTTCGATCCCATTTTTGTTAGGAACCCGGCTTACCGCTGGGGGGAACTGGGAGAAGTGATTGCCTTTGAGGTTTAGGTATCTCAGTCGACTAAGTCTAGCGAAAGACGGCGCGATCGACCCATCCCTCAAAAGGTTGTACGACAAAGCGAGTCTACTCCAAATCAGCTCAAGTCCAGGTCATTTCGATTGGTTGAACCCACCGCCAAACACCTTTATGATCCTTCCCTACTCCCTTCCTAAACATCTCCACAGCATCCGCCCCGATCCCTTCAACCTTCTGCCTGCTGAGATCCAGCGTATCCCCTTCATCTCTGGACCTATCCAAAGCGTCATGAATGAGCTTCATCGTCGCTCCCATCACCTCTCCTTCCGACCCTCCACCATTCCCATTCGTGTCCCTCCCTCGTAGCCCGCTGACAGCTTGCGAGACATCTCGAGAGGCTGAAGCTGGTGACGCGCTATTGGACGAAACATGGGAGAAGGAACGTGAGACTTGATGGATTGGGTATGTCGGCGATTCTCGTGGACTTGATTGTGTGGTTGACATGGATCGGAGGCGGGTGGCGAGGTGATGTGGGTCTGTATCGACGCGGAGGTTCGGATTGGGTCGGGATGAGGAGGAGGCCATGTTGCTGGGTCCCGAGAAAGCGGGTGATGGTCCACGGGACATCACGGACGAGACTTCTGAAGGTAATCTATGTTGCTCGGGGGTCTATCCCACTGGGATGAGTGACGGGGGAGAAGGTCTATTTTGTCGCGGTCGTGCTGTTCTTGAGAGACGTTGACGCGGAATGTCGTTCCAAAGGGAAAGGATGAGGTTGTCCTGCTTCTCGTTTCTAAGGAGGAGCGGTCGTTCATCGACTAGCGACGAAGGTTCGCGTTCGCGCTCCAATATGACGACCTAGCGAAGGGAGTGAAGGCGTACACAAAGTCACCAAGAAGTGACGTGCAAAAGGAAAGGAGGAAGGATGAGCCCGAGCTTTGGGTTTACGAAACGTCGCGTGGCGCTCTCCTTCAAACCTGAAACCGGGCTCGGAAGAGGATTACGAGATAGGAGCAGATCGGTAGTGCGTAGCTGCTCTTCTTCCACGGTCTACAGTATGTGAGGTGTTTCGACGCTATGCATGCTTTACCTTTGATCACATGCCTTAAAATGGGTTATCAAATCCTACAACCAATGCTCGAGCCAGATTACGCGCCAATGCTAGCCGGACCTCTTCCAATTTCCGCCGAGCTAATGCTATACCAGCTTTCTCGTCTGCAGATGTCTCGCCTTTCCGCCGTATGTACTGGGCTAGCTGTAGAAGGTACTCGTTTGGGGCGAAAGATGCGTTCGACAGCACTTCTTGAAGTACCCGAAGTAGCTCGAAGGAGTCGTTTGAGGTGAAAAGGATCTCAGTATCTGCAGCCATCAGTTGGTGTTCTCCTTTGCCTAGAAAGCAAGGCACACCTTCCAGGAGGCCAACGCTTTCCACTAGAAGAACAGCCCAGAACCCGACAGGAGCAATACCGGAGGTGAGAAGATTGACTAGACGTGCTGCCGCTCGATCTCGTGCTCCTTGCGCCAAGAATAAGAGGTAGTCGCGGAGTTCCGAGAGGAAGGTGAGGCGTGAAGCAAAGACCGAAACGGCAGTCTGGCCAGGGAGGTCGAGCGGGAATGTAGTGTTCGTATCTTGAAGCTCCGCCAGCGCAGCCGGACCCTCGCTCAGGAAAGTCCGAGGTAGTGTCTCGACCAGCTGGAGAAACTCTTTGGCTCCCTGATTCAGGTAGGCATCAAGTATCTTCTCCGCTATCCGGGACAGAGCATATCCATCGTCTGCCTGCTGGCACATCGTGGCGGCCAACCCATAATTGCCTCTCCGCATCAGTCGATCCGCCATCACCTTGCTGATCACGCTCCATTCCTCGTCCAATTTCAGCTCCCTGCAGGCTTCTAGGACTTCGGTGAAGTGCCGGAACTGAGCTTCAACTCCATCCTCCTTCGCGTCACCATTGGCTTCCTTGTTCTTCCCCTTGACATCGAAATCAAGACTGACTCGCTGGATATGCATGCGAAGCCGACTCCGTCCCTCATCTCCAGCAGCAGCCAAGTAGTCGCAGATGATCCGCCAGAGAGCAGGGTGTTTAGGATTGTTTTGCAACAGCTCGGCGTATTCGAGAATGAAGTAATCACGGAGTGAGGTTTCGAAGCGTGCTTCGTCGTCGGGGATCATGGCGAGTTTGTCGAAGACGTCGCCGAGGTGCGCAGCGAGCCAGATATCGAGATCGTGACATCGGATCAAAGCCTGAGCATCAGCTACACGCTCCAAGCCATGTGCCCACCTTAATAATTGCTCCAGAACACAAATCCGATTGGATCGCATCGTCAAGGATCGTCGAATCAACCGGTATCTTATCAACGATCCGCTTCACCACTCCAGGCAGATCATCCCTTCTCATTCCAAGATCCACCAGAACTCCCCAAGCGCCGACCGCTTCGCGCCAGTCTGCTGCCTCTTCGAGCACTCTCTCCGCTTTGCCTTCCATCAAATCCACCACAGTCCTGAAGTCGCTCTCCCATCCCGCCCATTGATTATCTTCCAACCATCTACCTCTTTTCCGTCCTCCAAGGGTAATCGCCAGCTCAGCTCGGAAACGAGCGAGCCACATCTTATGCGCTGAGAGAAATTGGTGATCTAGCGGGAACGCAGTAGTATTGTGCGAACGGGGAAAGAGGGACAGGTGCGTCGAGAGGAGAGATGCGAGCTTTGATATCGGTCCATGTGGGTGATTCGATAGTGTGCGGAGGAAGGAAGAAGCTGGAAGGTGGAAGCCACGTAGTAGACATCGAGTGATGTACGGCCAAAAGGAAGGGTGTTCCCATGTTTCCCGTGTCTGCATGATCTCGTTCCCAAGGCTGTTGTCGGGAGCTGAAGAACGTCAATCCCTGCCTCATTGATGAAGAGGGGACCTACCTGGATCAACATCATTCACCCAGTCTAGTAGCTCTTCTCCCAGTAACCCTTCTCCACGTTCATCTTGAGGTAGGTACAGGATCTCCGCCAAGCGAAAGATATGGTAAACAGCGTCGAACCGAGCCTTTGTTTCCGCCTGGTACCGTCAGCCAAGTCCACACGATCCCACCCACATCGATGTCAGGCGTGCTTCTCAGCTTCGCCAGCTCCTCGATGTACATCATCACCAGCCTTCGCATATGTCCCACAGTTTCCGCTCCTGGAGGTCCTAGCAGTCCATCGAGCATCAAGTTGCCCTTCAGATCCCACAAGTCTGCCGCGTTGAGCGAGGGTAGCCGGATTGAGGAAGCGACGATTCGTTGTAGCGATGTGAATAAGGTGTACGTCGCAGTGTAGAGGTTGATGAGGGGATCGGAAAGAACATGCTGGGATGTGAAGAGGAGGGTGCGGTCGGAAAGGCTAAGCTTGGGGTCGGAGAGGCTCGGAGGTTTGTTGGGATCTGTCGATGGCTACAGGAAGATGAGCAAGGAACAAGGTGTCGTATTCATAGATTCTCACCTTCTTAGCCAGCCAAGCTATGATTTCCCCTCCCACAGGATTCACACCAGCCATCATCGTCCTTCCCGTAGCTTTCCACTTGGCTTTCCCATTCCTCGGCCAAGCACCTGGCTCTAGGTATAGCACGTCGACATCGTCTTCCTCAACGCCGTTAGGAGCATCGGCATCAACATCCCGATCCATTCGCTCATCTTGAATAGAATCTACAGCTGGTGCAGGTGATTTGTGTTTGAAGGCGTTCGAGTTGTTGGAGTTGAACGGTGGAGGCTTCGAGGAGGTAGGTTGAGAGCTAGGTTGGGAAGGAAAGGAGAAGGGAGATTCGGCGGCAGGAGGAGCGAAGGAGAAGCCTCCTTTTGGTGGAGCCATAGGTGGTGAAGCTTCCCGCTGTTCGGGAGGTTTTGATGATCTGTTGGAACCAAAGACACCCAACGAACGCGAAACTAGGGATTACGTAAGATCACGGATCTGCATCTGAGCGGAGGCATTCGGACCGGAAGAGGAGGAATGACGAAGGTTGGAAGTCCTCAACCGAAGCCCGCCGGAACACTATCACATCTGAAGGCAGCTGCCCTTCAACCAGGCTCGGCTTTTGACTTTATAGAAGGTCTTCAAAATGGACGGAAAGTCAGCTACGAGTGCGTTCCCATTCTCCTCTTGATTCCAACATGCTCTTCGAAGCTAATATTGCCTAGAGTACGCAGCATGGAAGGAGCTCCAAGAACTACACTCCTCCAAGGCGTCCAAGCTAGTCCTCAAAGAACTCTTCGCAGCAGACCCCTCTCGCTTCTCCAAACATACCCTCTCATTCACTTCATCCGACCCATCCGTTTCTATCCTCCTCGATTACTCCAAGAACCTCATCGACGATGAAGTTCTCTCCTCCCTCTTCGAGTTAGCCCGCGAAGCCAACGTCGAGAAGTTCCGAGATGCGATGTTTTCCGGAGAGCATATCAATACCTCCGAAGGACGGGCTGTACTACATATCGCTCTTCGGAACCCGCTACCTTCGAATGGTGGATGGGATATAAAGGAGGAAGGAGCTGGTGAAGGGGTTCACGCTGTCCTCGCGCACATGAAGGAGTTCTCCAACTCGGTCCGGTCTGGCGAATGGAAGGGATACACCGGAAAGTCGATCAATGCCATCGTCAACATCGGTATCGGTGGATCCGACCTTGGTCCCGCAATGGTGTGCGAGGCGCTCAAGCATTACAGCAAGCGCGATATGAAGATGCACTTCGTCTCGAATATCGACGGGACCGACATTGCGGAAGTACTGCAACAATGTGACCCTGAGACGACGCTCTTCATCGTTGCCAGCAAGACGTTCACCACTCAAGAGACCATCACCAATGCCGAGTCCGCAAAGGAGTGGTTCCTCAAGACTGCCAGTGATGTAAGTTATCAGCAACTTTCAGCGTTTTCCGCTCTCATATATCGCAGAAATCCCATGTCGCAAAACACTTCGTCGCCCTCTCGACCAACACAAAAGGCGTCACAGCCTTCGGTATCTCCGAATCCAACATGTTCCAATTTTGGGACTGGGTCGGTGGACGATACTCTCTCTGGTCAGCTATCGGTCTTTCCATCTGCCTAAGTATCGGATACAACAACTTCCAAGAGATGCTCGATGGTGCACACGCCATGGACAAGCATTTCAAGTCGACAAAGCTTGAGGAGAACCTGCCTGTTATTCTTGCTTTGGTTGGGATCTGGTACAACGACTTCTACGGTGAGCAAGCCTTTTCTGTCAGACGGTTATCGCTAATAAGATCAGGCGCTCAGACTCAGGCTTTACTGCCTTATGATCAGTATATGAAGCGCTTCGCCGACTACTTCCAGCAGGGTGACATGGAGTCGAACGGGAAGAGCGTGACCAAGGACGGCTCGCGGGTGAAGTACGAGACGGGTGTAAGTTGTTTTGTACCTGACAGCACCAAGCTGACCCTTGCAGCCGATTATATGGGGTCAAAGCGGTACCAACGGGCAACACGCCTTTTATCAGCTCATTCATCAGGGTACAAAGCTCATACCGTGGTCAGTCCAGTGTCGTTAGCAGCTCCAAAGCTGCCTGTTTGACTCACGGACTGACACGAAGCACAGTGATTTCCTTGCGGCTGTCGAGACCCTCAACCCCATTTCTGGCGGGAAGCATCACGAGATCCTGCTATCCAACTTCTTTGCCCAGCCTGAGTACGTAGTTCTGTCCGCCGTTTCGCCTCGTGCGTACTGATTCCGCCAGGGCTCTTGCTTTTGGAAAGACCGAGGCACAAGTCGTCGAAGAGCTCGGCGCTGAGTCCAAGAACGCTGCACTGGTCAAATCCAAGATCTTCGAGGGCAACAAGCCCACCAACTCGATAATGTTCCAGAAGCTGACTCCCGGGACGCTCGCGGCGTTGGTCGCGATGTATGAGCACAAGATTCATGTGCAGGGAGCGATCTGGGGGATCAACTCGTATGATCAGATGGGTGTGGAGTTGGGCAAGGTGGGTTGACGGGATGAAGTTCATCGTGAGATCGCTGACCTAGCGCGAAAAGGTGTTGGCAAAGGCCATCCTGAAACAGCTCGGCAATGAGAAAGATGTGACGGGACATGACAGCTCGGTAATTCCACAGGGGAAACGGAGTGGCAAGTGTCTGATGAAGACTTTCAGACTACTGGCCTCATCCACCACTATCAGAAGAACAAAAAGGCGTAGGGCGAGATCAGGCAAGGTAGAATCGCAATGACGGAGATTTCCATTCTGTCGAGCTTGATATGCACGATATATGTCTTGCGATCATTCATGCGTCAATAGTCTGCTCAGGATATCGCCAGCTTGGGGCTTCCAACATCTCGAATACATCTCTTATGAACCAGATACAAGATCGCCGATTTCGTTGTCACGTGATGTCGAATCGGGTGGCGGATTGTTGTCGAGACTACGAGAAGGCTCTGAAACGCTTACTCATCTCTGTTCACATCTCGGTTGAATAAGCGTGCGTATTTTGACAATAGCTCAGACGCTTCCGTCATCCTCTAATCACCACTTTTGCTTATAAGATCGATCGTCGCCTATTGCCTCGGTACTCACTGCTCTCAGCGCTATTGGTGGACACTCGAGAAACCATGTCAATTCCAGCACCTCCGAACAGCAAGCAAGAACTCCTCTTCCTCGGTAAAGAATGCCATCATCCTGCATGTCATCTCCACGACTTCCTCTCGTTTTCCGTGAGCAAACCTCACCCGCTTGGTCATCTTTCGCTCATCCTTGCTTCAGTGCCCAGCATGCAACCTCTCATTCTGTCAGCCCCACTTCCTCCCCTCTCAACATTCCTGTACCTCCCCACTTCCCGCTTCGATGATCGATCGAATAGCACCGAAATGTCCTTTATGCGATGAAGTCGTCCGTTCGGTAGGACGAGGAGATCCGAACGAAGCTGTTGAAAGACATATTCTGGGTGGGACTTGTATCGGTCTGGAAGGTGGGGAAGCGAGAAGGAGGGAAGAATTGAAGAAACGGAAAGAGAGGGGTGAGATTTGTTGGAGGAAGGGTTGTTCAAAGACGCTCGTCGTGCCAATGAGGTGTGATGTGCGTGTGTTTTCTAAGCCTTATAAGCTGAGAAAGGTCAAGAGCTGATGGAGAGTTAGATCTGCGGACATACGTTCTGCCCTACACATCGACATGCGACATCACACTCGTGCAATGCCAGTCCCTCATCCTCACGAGCAACCACACCTCAGCCCTCCCGACCAGCGGGGAAAGCAGCGATGTCCCGACTCCTCCCACCTTCCATGCAACCTCCCTCATCAAAACCCATTACCACTTCCAAGCCAATCACTACTTCCAAGCCCACTCCAACACCAGATTCAGCCCTACAACCGATCAGTGCGGGTATATCGAACCTCGATGCTCGAGCTGCAGTAGCGACAGCAGCATTGAAAAGAGCAGGTCAAGATATCAAAGTCCCTTTCGTGAAATCAAAGACCGACAAGTATGTCATGCCTCGAATCCTCCCCGCAATGTAGAAGCTGATGCGTACCAGACGTACCGAAGCAGAGCTACAATCAACGATCCAAGCTCTGAAAGCACGGCACGACAAAGGCCTGCTGAGCAAGACCGAGGAGGTGAGATAAGATCCCCCCTCGGTTTCGGTGTTGACCTTCCACTTAAAGGTCAGGTATGCGGAGTTGGTTGGGAAGAAGGAGGCGGCGAGGCGGAAGGGTGGTGGGGGTGGTGGCGGCAGTGGGAAGGATGGGTGTGTGGTATGCTAGGACGAGGGGGGAGCGACGGATCGAATAGCAGCATAGTGGAGCCATTGCAGCATATAAGATCAACATGACCGTCAATGGTGAAGTTTATAGTGTGTCAAGGACGATTCAATCATATCGAAAGTCTCATCGTCCAGCCGTCATGGAGCCCATAGGGCAACGCATCGTACTTGAGATCGGCTTGGACTTCGACATCCCGGCAATCCCCCCACCCGTAAGAAAAGAACCGAGATACAATCCACATAGATGCATTATTACTTCGGATCTTTTCTTCACCCCTCCAGATCTCTTCCACCATGCTTACACTATCGACACTCGCCACACGCGCTTATCATGCTTCCCCACCTAACGGCCACCTCCACCCGCACCTCTCGCCAACTTCTCCGCATCCCGCTGCTCATCCGTGATATCGAGATCATAAAACACGTAAAGCGGACGATGCGGATCGCTAGACCTGAGGATGTAATGCTTGAAGTGATAGCCGGTATTGCAGAATTGGTGCTTTGCATGTACACGAGTTGGGACCGAGAAGATCTGATCGAGCTCTTCGAGGGTGTATCCCATCCGACCTATCAGCTGGACGCTCTCCGACTCTGTCGAGTGGGTCTCACGTTTGGACTCAAGAAGGAAGAAGAGGACAGGAACCCAGATGATAGACAGCGCGCAGCGTACCAACCGAAAGCTCCTTGTAGGTCTGAAGTGTATTCGATGAACAGTGATGGTGGAGATCAAAAAGACAACGGAGTGAAAGCCCGTTATAGCGAGGGGAAGGTGAGACCGACGATGAACTTGAAACCCCACAATGTTGCGGTTGCTAAACCCATTCCGAGTTCACACAGGTACAAGGGATACACTTCGGCGCTATAGGTGAACGGTACTGCAAACTTTCAGCAAATGCCAAACTGTCAAGCGAAGCTGGCTCACCTGGACCTTCACCGGGCGAGTAAGCCATATAGTACAAGTAGATCCCCAAACAAAACAAGCGAGTCGACCATTCCCCGACGGTATCCCGAAGGAGAAACCGGTAAAGAGTAGGGAGATAGACATGAGGGGGAAGGTGACGAGAAGGAGAGGGCGACGGCCGAATCTGTCGATGGTGAGGGGTCCTGGTGCGGCGAAGAGGAAATCGATCAGACCGAGTCTATCTCCATTCGTGAGCCATAACAGATGAAAGAGGTACTAAGACTCACCCGAAGGCAGCGAGAAGGCGGAGATATATCGGAGAATCCTGCTTCGGTGTGAAGATGGTCGCGGTGTAGTAGCTAAAAGATATTAGCGTATGGCCTGAGAGCCGCCCACGTACACGATGACATTCACACCGCAGAACTGCTGACCGAACATGACGATAGTCGGGCCAATCATTTCCCGCCTTTTCCTACCAATGGTAAAGATCTCCAAGAACCTATTGTGACCCCGGATGACCGCAGTCTCCTCCTCGAGCAAGACGAAGATGTATTATAGATCTCGAGCGGCGAGGAGCTCATGACCACATAGACGTAGCATCGAGGCGTATGCTTCTTCGTATCGACCTTTAGAGACGAGCCAAAGGGGCGATTCTGGGAGGAAGAAGACCTCGGCCATGACGACGAGAGCAGAGATACCGGCAAGACCGAGCATGAGTCGCCAATTGAGACCGGTGATGTGAGGCTTGTAGTATGGGACATGGTAGAAGCACAGGTCCGCGACGTATCCGATCATCTACTTGAGGCATCAGCTGGGAAGCTCTTTACGCGTAATACGTACGATGCCAAATGCTGTCCGGACCTGGCGTGTACGTCAGTTAATTAGCTCAGGAATCTGCTCTCAATGATTAGATCCTCACCTGCCATTGCATCACCAGAGATCCCCTAATCTTTGCCGGGGCACACACCGCTGCATACCAAGGTACCGTAGCCGACTTCGGTCCAATCCTAACACCAAGGAAGAACCGAGCGATTAACAGGTGCCGCCAGGTGTTCGTACATGCCGACCAAATACAAGTGAGGAAAATATCAAAGCCGTGAAGAAGATGATTCCTGGGACTACGACGATCAGCACTTGACAGTTTTGTGGCGACTCATCGTCCGAGGTAGTAGTTGAGCGGATCGGTAAGCCACGAGCCGAAGACTGCGCCACAGAGGTAAGGTGCGCCGTTGACGCGACCTTCGATCCAAGTGTCTCTGTATCGACCGGTGATGGTGGGGTCGATGCCAAACTGCTTCGGGAAGTAAACCTGGGCTCCGGAAATGACCTGGATTTCATTGTCAGATAAAGCTTGAAAGAGAAAGTAGATAGATCAAATAAATATTGACTGACTCGTGCATCCCCTGTACAGCCGCAGCGATAGAACAAGCAATGACGAGATGGTACAAGACTTTCGGCTGATCGTACCTTATGAGTGATCTCATTTCGAAAGTCGTTCCTTATCCTCACCGAGCTGTTCTATTGTCTCGAAAGTTCCAGGACGTTTCGTAACCAAAGCAGCTTTACGGAACACCTCTACAAGGAGGTATTCGCCTCAGCCCATTCACCGGCGTTCCTCATCACTTCTTCGTCAGTTAGATCTCCGAGCGGCTTGGCGAGTCGAGCGTTTGTGTTTGCGACGATGTCGGGCTTTCTGGAGGTTTTGCGTTGAAGATCACCGCGGTTGGCCTCGGGTTTGGTCTTTGATGCGCCATTCCCGTTCCTATCGCCTACGACGGTATAATTGACCGATACCTCACGTGGGGTCTTCTCGTTGAAGTCGGTCAGAGGGGCGCCGTTCTCATCGATTCCGGAGCGGTGTTGACTGCAGTGGTTGCTCCAGCAGGAGTCCTTTGGGTAGGAGCGAATGCAGTGACCGCATTGGTAACGTCGACAGGCGGACCGAGGGGAGTGGAAGGTAACCCCACGTCAGGTTCGAAGTGCATAGGAGGAGCCGGTTAGCTCTCGTGGGTCATGGCAGCAGTGGAAGGAAAAGTCGACTTGTGCTTATACCCATGACCACGGGATGATCCAGTAACTTAGGTCTACCCGGAGCGGACATAGCGAGGGGTTTGTGCTCTAGGAAATGGTTGAAAGGAAGGAATTTCAGTCACGCGAGACGCTTCTCGGATAAAGAAAGGAATCCCTATCAAAGTAACCGTATTGAAAGGTGCTTCCGATAGGATGTGAATGTATCGGTTCGGGGGCCTGCCGATTCGAGGTTATAGAAGACCGCCTCGTGAATATAAGGAGATGACGTCGATTGGAGCTCGTGTTATCAGGTCTGCGGGGAGATTTGGGTCTAGCGAGTCAGGCTACGTAAGCCAACGCCGCCCACGTCGCGATCTTCGTCTATCTTGAGCAGGTGAAAAACCCATGACATGCATAAGCCACCAAGAAAGAGCTATGAACATCAAGAAGAACCCATGGCCAAGAGCTATGTACAACAAGAAAGTACCAACATCAGGCAAATACAACTTCTCCCATGAATGTCCTGTACAGCTATAGACTCATCAGCGCTGTTGTTCAGCCAGAACCGCTGACTCACCTCTCGGCTCAAGGCATCCCCAATCTTCCTCCTCCCCTCACCCTGTATTCGATCGGCGAAGAACATCTCAGCTCCTCTGATCTTCGCCTTCGTCTTTCCCTGACTCTGCTCCATGACATCCGTAGTCGTGTGCAGCGCCTCCCATAATGCTCTGGGCGTCTCCCACTCGTCCAATACCGCGCTGACTCGCTCCGCGCTCATCCCCTTGATGCACAGTAACATCCTCGCAAACTTCTCCCGCAACGTTTTACTAGCTGACTTGTCGTTCAGATCCTGATACGCAGCAAAGCTCGTCAAGAATCCTTCGGTAGGGTGCTCCTTCCGGAGGTGCGTTTGCAGGGCAGAGTATGACGACTTGGAGAGGAAGCGAGTTGGGACGATTGAGAGGACTTTGTAGCGATGGGACGAAGTGATGATATCGGTCATTGTAGCGAGAAAGTCGATGGTTTCGGAAAGTCGATGCGTCTCTTTGAGGAGGAAACGGTTGTGAACCTGGATCTGTGACTTCGCAGTCATGATCTGTAGGCCCGAGTACTCCATATGCGGGCCGAGCTGCCAGTCTTCGACGATGTAGAAAACATGGTTAATGCAGGAATTGGACAGGCGGAACTGACCCCCTTAGTCTCACTGTACTCATTGATGAGGACTCACGCATTGCTCGGTGTACCGCCCGTCCTTGATGCTGCTACACAGGTCGTCCAGTCGCTTCCTCTCGACAACGTAATCAAGAACAGCCTCATCTTCCTCCCCACCGAGTCCGTCGACACGTCTCGCTATCCAGCACATGTCGCCCAGCCGCAAAGCACGTGTTTCCACCTTGACACCTTTCGCTTCGAGCGTCTCGGCGATCTTATCCCGGTTCGTCTTGGATTCAACTTCCCGTGTGTCGAGGATTAGGATGACATCGTATGATCCGGCGGGAAAGGTGATTGCGTCGGATATTCCGAAATCAGGAAGAGTAGCAGAAGCAAGGGAGAGTTCATCGGGGTCCAGTAAAGGTGTTGATACAGGGACGTGAGATGAGAGGCGAGGTGCAGGCCGCTTGGAAGGGAATACGGCCGCGGCGGAGAGAGATCTGCTGGGTCCAGACGATGCTGCCTGAGGAGCAGGTCGAGCCGCTCCCAGGGTAGCACTTGATGTGGACACATTGCGGGATGTATCGATAGGCGCTGAGACCGTCCGCGAGATAGGCGAGCTGGCACGGGCCATGAGGAAGGGAGCACGCTTCGCAGCTTGGACAACCACAGGCGGCTCAACCCAGTCGTCGTCGTAGACCTCAGATTGATAGGAAGGGTCCCTCATAGGCGGTACGGGTCGAGACAGACCAACGGCAGGCGAGTCCTCATCAAATCGACTACAATTCGGCGGTGCGCCATCTTCAATCATGTACCCAAATAAAGTTGCTTTGCGTGATCCATCGCGCACTTTCGCCTCAGCATCGACCAGTCGAAGTTGCTTTGCAAATGCATGAGACCGCTGTTCGACCAGAAACTCGATCTTCCGGATGTTGACGAACTCTTCGGGATCGAGGCGGACCATCGCAGAAGACATGTATAAAGTTCGCGAACCGGTGGAGTCTGCTGCTTATCAGCTAAGAGCTCGTAGGAGCGAAGCCGACATACCGATATACCAAAAGAGAAATTTGTCTGATCGTACTGTCTTGATCGAGGTAACTCTCGGCGCGATGGTACTCTCTGGCGGACTGAGCGGATACTGTACAGCCTGTTCGAGTGATTTCTGTCTCGGCACAGACGGTATTGCGGTTGCAGATTGCGACATCCCGACAGCAGAGGTATGAAGGAAAGGACATTTGTCGATATGTGCGTATTCAGGTCTCAAAGCCCTGATAGCACAGGCTACCTCACTGTTCCTATCAGCTTCCGCCTACTCTTCCATGTCTAAGAGAACTCACTACCCCTCCTCTGTCAAGCAATACTTATGAGGATTCCCCGTGACATAGACATATCCTTTCCCAACCAAAGTCTTCATACTACTCCAAGCAGTGAAGTATGTTCCCTTTTCGCTGTGGTCATAGCTAGAGTCCGAGTACTGTTGAGCACCTCGGATTACCTCGGATTTGGTGAGGAAGACTTGAGTGTTAAGTGTAGGTTGATCGATCGGGAGGACTAAGGAGAGGAGGATACCGTAGCCGCCTGAACCTCGTGGAGGGATGTATGTCTTTGGTTTGGTGGTCTTGCGTTTCTTGGGTTGGGAGGCGAGGGGTTCATCGGATTCTGAGTTCGAATCGGTGGTAGGAGCGGCTTTGGACTTTCCCCTCGCCGTCTCTGACCCGATCAGCTTCTTTATACTTCAATGCTGGGAACGACTCATTATCAAGTGAGACGGAAAGGGGTAGCCCATTCTCCTCACAATGCTTCTTCCATTTCGCCTCAAGGATCCCAACAGTCTTCGGTCCGATCCCGTTGAGACATACAAGATCCCTCGGTCGAGGGTAAGAGACCGGACATCGCTCCAGCGAATTGCAAGCTTTCTGATACGTTTCGGCGGCTTTGGTACCGCGCTCTCGAGCTTTGTCACGAAGCTCTTGACATACGTCAGGCCATGTCTCCTCCGCTTTGAAGGCGGAGTGATGGGAATGATAGGAAGGAGACTCACCTTGAACCCAGCTCAGAAAAATTGGGTTTCCGCATGGCGTGTTCTCTCGTGGCATGTACAAGATGTACAAGCAGTGTAGTGGTCAAGAAATAGCATATGTGTATCAAGGAGATTGTAGCGGATCAGGAAGAACGTCGAGATGTGATCTGCAGGATCGAGCGGCAAAGTCAATTCTACGCGTCCAGCGGTTCCTTAAGATCATAATTCTTCTAAGCAGACCGCTACTTGACCAAAATGAACAGCTCAGTCCCGGTTTGATAAATCCAACAAAGGGGAGTCACCTCAGGGCCGGAAACCAACCAGCTGGTGCATACAACAAGTGTCGTCTAGATTAACGTTTACACCATCTACTTCTCCCGCTAACTCTCGGCCAGCGAGGAGCGTTTCCCATCCCTCCTTCTATCTCGGTAATCCATCGCTTATTCCCATATTCGAGGCGAGATGTCCACGAGCGGGTCCAGCAGGGACGTAAGACCGCAAAAGATCCCAGCATATCTGAATTTGCCATCGGCGGCGGACACGAGCACTAGAGGCCGATCAGCTTCTATCCTATGTCGAGTAAGCGGCCTTACCTCCGCAAATGACCGGTCCAGCAAAGATGCCAATCGAGAATATCGAAGCATCCCCAGCCTCATCCCAAAATCCCTCGTCGGGCTGATAGCACCAGTACTAGCCGCCACCAGCGAGATCCAAGCCCCACTCCCGAAGCCATAGGCGACCATGCCAACCACGACTGCTGCGATATCGGAGCAGCGGTCCAGAAACCGAACAGCGAGATCGCACACACGAGCCCCATGATAACGAACATGTTCCATACGCCGATCGCGTCCGCGAGGATACCGGATGCAACTCGGCCGAAGAACGAGCTGGTTTGTAGGATGGTGATGGAGTAGTCGGCGATGTTTGGGGAAAGGTTGTTTGAGGTGGCTAACACGATTCCGTTGAAAAACGGACTCAACCAGCTGGGCAGGAGTCAGTGGTCACCGACTGAGTGCAAGGGATGTCGACCTACTTGGCCATCAGGAGCGACGATCCAATCACAAGACAAGCATAGCGAATTTCCTTCACGATCCCAAGATGGTTCCGAACGGCGGCGGGGTACGAGGCGGTAGTCGAGCTTTGAGTAGGAACCACGTAGGGAACATAAGGACAGCATTCATCCCAGCGATGATTAGCATCGCGTCTCGAAAGTCTAACCAGACCTGTATCAGCTTAGAATTCCCCCTTGAGCACAGAATACGCACTGAGCTCCTCGATCAACCGATTCAAGGCGATAGGGTAGATCACCCCAGCTAGTCCACTACCGCACACAACAATCCCGACAGCAGTAGTCCTCCGTCTCATGAACCAGTGACCAGCTACGGCTGTAGCCGGGGAATAGAGGATCAACCCGGATAGTCCGAAAGCTGCATGGGCGAGGATTGCGGAGCGCCGATGACTTATTATCCGATCAAGGTAAGCATTTCCAGCTTCTGCTTATTCTCTCAATCTGCTACAGACCCAAGGCGCACCTCCTCCCTACCTGACAGATGCAAGTCTCCTTCCAATCCTTATCGTCTTCCTACACACCTCCCAGCATCCTTCGCCAAGCTCTTGAACACGTCAATCATCACTCCAGAGCAAGTCATCAGATTATGTCCTTCCCCCTCAACAATTCGCAACTCAGCTCCCACTGTCTTCTCAAGCCACCTCATGCTCTTCTCCGAGATCTTGTCGTCATCCGTTCCCCACCAGATTCTGCAAGGATGATTCAGGTTGGTATAGCTGAAGCCGGAAGGTCGAGAATCGCGACCTAGTACGACGGACAGCAGGTCTGCGGTAGTGCCTGGCTCGCACTCGGCATGCGAAGCTTGCATAAGAGCTTCCGTCAGAGCGGGTCCCAGATTCGGTCTGGTTGCATCCACGCGCGGACCTGATATCGATCCGGAGGGAACGACAAGTCGAGGATCGGTATCGAAAGTGTCAAAGCCTTCGCTGAGCCCAAAGTCGGCGGTCTCTTCCAGGCTGAGGTTCGGAGCCTTCCGCATCGACTCAGACGAAGAAGAAGTGGATGGTGTGCATCTGATCTCATGTGGCGGACGAAACGGGTTCGAATGAACAGAGTGCGTCCGAAGCAAGGCAATGGACTTCAGGTTCTTCAACCTCGGAGAACGCTCGAGGCTGTGATGTAAGGACGAGATCGACAGTGAAATGGTCGAAGACGGTGATAATGATGGGCTCCCTAAGGCCAATGATGCGCGGCGCATCAGGCTCGGCTTCCGAGTGAGTATCGCCGTTTGGTCGCCCTCGATATCACTCGGCCTGCGTTTGCTCAACTCGTTTGAGGATCTTCGAGCCGCGTTGAACTCGATCGGCTTGTATGCTAACGGAGGTGGCTTTCCGATACGATAGTTCTCCCATCGCCATTCAGCCGCGACCGCGGACTTGATCACCCCGTTCGGCACATATTTCAACCACTTGTATCCTGCTTATATCAGCCTCGGATTGAGTTAGCTTAAGCGCTTACCTCCATCCACTTCCGCGCTAATCCAGGGAGCAAGAAGGTGAAGTCTGCCTCTGACCCTGTCCTCTAGCCGTACAGCCGCGGCACAAGCATACGGCGCCCCTGCACTATGCGCAAGAAGCTGGCAATGACCAATGCCAAGCTGATCCAGCACTCTCTCCACAACGTGAGCCCATTCCGCTGTTCCCCGACGTTCTGGTAACACATTATCCGTCTTCCCAAGTCCCCATCGATCAATACAAATCAAGTGAAGATTGAACACTTTGGCGAGGTCATCGAAAAGAGCGACGAGATAACGCACGCATCCCAGCCCGAGGAAGAGGACTACCGGTCGACCGGACGGGCTACCTACCTCGGCGAGGGAGACTCGTAAAGGTCGTTCTGGAAACGGTCTTGGCAGGTCCATGAAGCGATTGAGGTGTGGAGAGCGAAGGTAGACGGCTATAGCATGATCATCGGTCTCTTGGTCGTCCACAGCTTGTGACGTCGTCTGCTTCTGTTCCGTGGCCTCATAGATGGACATCGAAGCGATCGAATGGGGATAAGAGCTGACTTTCACCTTCTCCCCGCTCGATGGCGATGATGAGGTACTGGAGTTGACAGACCCCTTCTCCAGCTGATCAAGCAAGGCCTGACCTATTTGTATACCCTGCGAGACGCTCTCCCCTGTCTCGAATAAAGTTCGAGTCAGCGTCGAGGCGCCATCAGACCCCGCGATCATTGACGTCGTGCGAGGAGGGACTATCTTGACTCGTACCCCTGGTGACGAGCTGATCCGGCTTGGAACGGTCGGAGGGGACTTTCGCCTCCGAAAAGATCTCGAGCTGGTCGGAGTTGTGCAAGCGGTCTCACTCCTGGGAGTTGCGAGACCGAGCTCGAGGCGAGCCTTGTCCCGGGCGGTAGCTTCGGCACTCGCCATGGCGCCAGAATGTCGACGGACAATCTCATCGATGGAAAGGATGGGCACTTTGAGCTTCGGCGGCGGTGTGAGCTGTACAGGGGGTCCTAAGCTCGGTGCGACGCTTCTACTGCAGGATGTCGACGCCGAGCGCGGTTGGTAGCTATTGTCTCCTGGACTCCGTCTTCCACCGCTAGCCATCATGTCCGTAATCTCGGCTCCGTTCTCTCGACGCCTCCCCAGCATCTCGTCATCTGACCCGTCGGTATCGTTCGACAAGGCCGGTCGATATCTGTTCGATGGTGGGGTGACCTTTCGAGCGCTAGGAGGTGGAGTGGGAAGGTACATCGATGTCGTTCTTGGCTCCAGAAGAAGTGAATCAATGACTCCCGTTAGATGTCCCGTTAGATGATCATCTGCGGCCCATGAGTGCAATTTAGATGTCGAAGACGGACGAACCAGGAGCGCTTTCAAACGATTCCTTGCTGTCATTGTACATATACCTTTCCCTTCCGCCATGATGCCGCTCGTTCCTCCTTTCCGCCTTCCTTTGCTGCCGAGCGACCTCCTCCGCGCATGTCCTCGTTCTCTCAGTACTCCTCATCTTCTTGACGGACCTCGTTCTCTCGGGCAACTTGCTTATGGCTCCAGGTGCATCAACATAGATATGAGGAGGTGTAAGGAGGTCATCCTTGATCATGTAGGTCGAAGGACTGTACTCGGTTGGAGAAGGTGTGCGGGTCGGTATAGCGATGGTGCCGATTGATGAGATGCGGGATTGCCGATGGGATGATGTAGAAGCTGGGCAATCTACGTTGAATCGATCGATTGGTTTGAATCCTGTAGACATCCCTGTTGACTGCCGACCAAGTGGAATGTCCTGATTAGTCGCGCTAGATACCGCCTGGTCGGCAAGGAATGCGAGCTAAAACGAGGCTTGAAATTGCTGGTCGATAAGATGATCGTATCAACTTGGACGAGGCTGAAAACCTTGAAACCTGATCATCAGCAGTACAATCATTAAATTAGCGAAAGGGATGCCTCTTGATCGCGTCACGGAAAGGGATAAAAGAGGTCTGTGCGAAAGGGGATCAGGGTAACGGCGTGTGATGAGGTACGAGGGTGTGAGCGTAGCTGGGGAGCTTTGTAACCATCTCTCACACGGATGTGTGGAATAATGGCTTGCAGAGCTGTTCGAGAGTCCTCTACTCCGTTACACGCAGCATCTTCCATATGTCAGAACGCTACGAAGACCCGCTAACCTCCTCCCGTCGCCTTCCCTCGGCTTATCCGGACATGTCTCCGCCGGGCCGCCTGTAACCTCCACTCCCAGTATAAACTAATTTCATACCCCTTACTACTTACTGCATTCTCCACGATCATCGACTCTATCCATCAAGTGAACCATGTGTGGGCCAAGCGGCGTCACATGTCGAGCTCCTCAATAACCCGAACATACCCTTCAGGCCGAAGTCCACCTCTACCTGGGCAGACCGCTTAGCTCTGGACTGAAAGAGAATCTTGGTCGATCGCAAACCCTTCCCCTAGCCCTGTAAGGCGAACCCGAAAGCATGTCCCTCCAAACATCCTCATCCGACCTAGGCCCATACAAGGCTTCGGACCCTAGCGATCCTGAGAGCCAAGATCGAACAAAGTACCAGAACGCGGACACCATCTTCTCCCGCCTTTCCAGAGGTCTCAGCCAGACTTCTACACCACCTCGAAAGGCGATCCGGAAGGTCGATTTCGGATTCATCCCCATCCCGAAGAGTCGACGACATGATCCGAATCTGAAGCCAGAGGAGCAATTCGGTTTCACATGGCGAATGAATTTGGTTTTCGCATGTGCTGCGGTACGTTCGGGTTTGATGGAACTTTCAGTCACTAGACTAACGAGCCCCAGACTGCATCGGTAATGAACCTTTACTATGTCCAGGTGCGTTACCCTCTGCCTACTCAATATTCTCCCTGACGAATCCTCAACAGCCCATGCTTGTAAAGTACCTCATTGCCTCGTTCTTTGAACCGTTTACTGACTGCCTGCTAGAATCGCTGAAGACTTCTCCGTATCAGACGAGATCATCTCCCGTGTACCCACACTCGCTCAGGGCGGTGAGCAGAAAACTTTATCGTTTTCGCTTGAGCTCACCTAGTCTCAGGTTACGGCTGCGGCATCCTCCTCATCTCACCACTGGGCGACCTCGTCAGACGTCGACAGCTCGTCCTCCTTCTCATGTTCCTCACCACCACGCTCAGCATTGGTCTAGCTCTATCCCGAAACGTCGAAATGCTAGAAGCACTCAGCTTCATCGTCGGCCTTCTCACCGTACGTCGTCCCCACACATATGTCCGCATCCTCGCTGATTCAGAGAAGGTTACCCCGCAGATCTGCATCCCTTGGACCGCTGATCTGGCACCTGCGGACCGGCGAGCTAGAGCTATGTCGATCACCTTGTCCGGTCTGATATTTGGGCTTGTCCTCGGTCGAGTCTCTGCAGGAATCATCTCGAATTTCTCGACATGGCGGAATACGTATTGGATGGCGGTAGGGTTGCAGGCAGGTTGGTAACCATTCATGGGCTATGTAGAGCCGCGCTGACAGAGCCAGGTATGGCGGGTGTACTCTGGCTCGCCTTGCCCGACACCCCAGATAAGGACATCGGACTGTCGTACTTCGGCGTTGTGAGTGAAACAATCCGGTATTCGAACGGATATTGATAACTGTAGCTGCTCTCGATGGGCAAGTTCATTATAACATACCCCACACTCGTTCAAGCATGCCTCATCGCGTTCTTTACGAGCGGTCAGTCCTGTTCATCGCGACCATCATTGACTCGGCTGATCCCCTTGTCCAGGTGTCTTTGCTGGCTTGTAAGGACATGTCGTATTCTTCCGACCCGAAGCTAACTTTCCCAGCTGGACAACTCTCACTTTCCTCCTCTCGACCGATCCTTATAGGTAGGCTCCTGACTCTTTCCTTCGTCTCGCCCCGCTGATCGAACCAGTTACAACTCCCTCGACATCGGTCTCTTCGGTCTCCTCGGTATCATCGGAGCCCTCCTAGCACCTCAATGGGGTAGTCTAGTCGACCGAGTCGTTCCCTGGCTTGGCCAGTTCCTAGGTCTATGCACATCCCTCACGTCGATGATCATCGCACTGGCCGCGGCACGGGTGAACATCGGAGCGATCTGCGTTTCGATAGTGTTGTACGATATGGGCCAGCAGTTGTGTCAGATCTCGTCTAGTTATCGGATTGCTGGGATCGATCCGAAGGCTAGGGCGAGGTTGAATGGGTGTTATCTGCTTTGCGTTTTTGCGGGGCAGGTTAGTCCCGGATCTTCAATCGTCCGGGTTGAAGCTGATCAGGCTTTTGGCAGACATCGGGAACGGCCATCATCACCAAGATATATAATACGTACGGTTGGACACCAACAGGAGCAACGTGTGTCTCTTTCGTCGGAGCAGCGATGCTCGTCCTCCTTGCTCGGTGGGCTACTCCTTCATCTACCCTGATCGTGTGCTGACGGGCTCTAAGGGGACCTCATGAGCTTAATTGGGTCGGATGGAGAGGCGGTACTCAATTGCTCGAACGTGAGAAGTTAACCGACCTACGTCCGCAAGCAATCACGGAGAAGGTCAAGGCGCAAAAGGATAAGGTTGTTGCGGCTGTGGTGGGTGATGATGAGGCCGACAGGGGAGAGGCAGATCATGATGGCGATGATCGGGGGCCGAGGGAGGGCGGAGAGGTGTAATGTATAAACTGTATCTTTATTGCACTACTTGCATGGATCTCATGGGACCATCTTTGGATACTCCGTTGATGCCATCTCACGCATATGGCCTCAGGATGTCTCGGAAGGCTTCCTTGCTGAAAGAGAAGAAGTGTCCGGATGGCAAGGATAGCATTGGATCCGAGGTATCCGTACCCAAACTACAACTACAAGATCATGTCTACCCACAGATATCCATTGTCCATACTCTAATCGTCCATGTATGTCTTCAGCTCAAAACCCTCCAACAGGCAAATCAACCATCCTGGTCTTCCTCTTCTCCGCTCTAACATCCCGTCCATCCCGCCCATCCCCAACTGTTTTCCGTAAGGCCTCCTGGATATGCCGTTCACAATACCGTCCACCCGCTACATCATAGTAGTCGTCCATCAGTTCTCGACATGTCTGTGCACCTGAGACACCGCCTCGATGATCGCATCTCAGGTGACCGGGATGAAATCGTTGCGAAATCGGATGAGCTGCCAATATGCATGGCCCTTCGATCGGTAGTCGACACGAGGAGGATGCACATAGCGTTCCACTATAGCACATCAGCTGCTGTATCTTCACGAATCGAGACGACACTCACTTCTCCTCGTGATAGTGCTGCTGACACCAAGGTTTACCACCATGCACATAGAAGCTATCTCCCTCAAAAGGCTTATCACACCTCGTACAGGTGAAACACGCCCGATGCCATTTCCCCTTCAACTGACCATCCGAGGACGATACCGCAGACTTCTCAATCGGCAGATTGCACCGCCGACACGAAGGGAGGTAAAGCTTCTTCCAATCCCGCTCGCACAGTACCACGCCATCCCGCTCGACGAACCGCTTGCTACCGCCTACCGTCTCGCCGCACTTCTGACAAGTCTTCCGCCGGGTCGAGCTGTCTGAACATCGCTTGACCTCCGGGACCGTCCGACTGCGAGAATGGGCATCGTGAGGAGTGATGGTGGACGCCGATGTCGAGCCTTTCATCCTTTGTTCCTCTGAACCACGTTGAGTCGACGGTGTGATCGCGCCAAAGACGACTCGCTCCCCTTCATCCTCCTCTTCCTCACCGATCTGCTCGAGGATATCCCGGTTCTCCATCCCCATTTCATACCCTGAACCCTTCCTTCCATCGTCGTTGCTCGACCGCACCACATTGGCTCCTCCAGCTCGTTCAACCAGCTCGCCCTCCCAACTCTGACTCGGAGTAACCACTTCTTCCGATTCAGGCCCGCTCGCAAGTCCAAAGCGACCCGAACGTGAGCTTGAGGCGGATGAGTTGGATGATCCTGCGCTTTCGGCCGTCCGATGGCGAGCATGTAATCGAGAAGGCTTGGTGAATGGCATTGGACTTTGAGTGATCACGGGAGAAGCGGCCAGTTGAGGTGTCGCCCAAGGCAAAGCAGACCCTTCTCCATCTTCATTCCCGTCGCTGAAGTTGGTCTGGACGGGACTCGCCACGAGCTGTTCATGATAATCATCGTCGGACACCTGACCAACAAGCGCTCCTACGCGGAGAAGAGGCGAGCTGCTCGGCTTTGGGCTGGAAGATGATTCTACCATCTGCTTGTACCGCTCGAAGAAGGGTAGCTTGGCTCCGGGTTGGTTACCCTCTGCGCTACGAGCCTTGAGCAGCGACACACCGTCCCCTTCTGTACTTGCTGAGTCGCTGATGGCGGAAGAAGCAGAGCCTTTACGTTGAGATACGATGGGGCGATTCGACATGGCCGAGGCGGAGCGCTGCTTAGGGGGAGAAGGAGGAGCGGGTTTGGTCCCATTCATAGCTGAGGCAGATCGCTGTGGAGGAAAAGGACGCATGGCTGGTCGAGAACTTGGACTTGAGTCGGACCCATTCGATGGTGTGCCGCTGCGTTGCCGACCGGACAGCGGGACTTGCGGAAGCAGAGGAGGTTCTGGGGGTGTTAATGCAGATCTCGGCTGTTGCCAAGGGGGAAGTGTCGCCTGTACCGCTGGGGCAGATCGAGGCTGAGGTTCATGACGTGAATGAGGCTCAAAATGTTGCGGTTGCGGGCTCGGTCGTTGTGAGATTGGTTGCGGGTACTGTTGATATTGAGGTTGGGTTTGTTCCTGTTGCCGAGCAGAAGATGCGAGAGCGACGCCTGCTCTGACGCCCCTTGCAGCAGCGGCGAAAGCTCTCCTTCCTACTACAGCCATACCGGCACCACCTCCAGTCGCTGTATCGAGCATTGACAGGTCCGAGACTACCGCAGTGAGGGGTGCGTCGTTCGGATAGGGACCATCCTTTCGTGGGGCCGTCCCGACGCCTAGTCCCAGACCATGTACAATTTGACTCTGCGGGGCCGCTTGAACTGGATGAGGGAAGAAAGGATTCGTGGGCGAAGGAGTTCGTGGGGAAGGAGAGGGTGAGGGATACAGGCCATTCGGTGTTGGAGCGGCGATCGGTGCTAAGCCGGATGGCGGAGATCGCTGTGGCATTGCGAGACTTGAGGGGACATTCCAGATGTTGTTGGCACCTTTGGATGGCGGTCGGGCCACGGAAGACGGATCTGTTCGCCTGGATGGTCCGCTAGATGAAGGGATGGCTATCTGCGAGGGGCGGGGTACGGAACGTGAACCGCTTGATCGCGCTGCAGGACGACAGATGTGCTCGCCTAGCGAAGAGAGGGGGATAGGAGCGGCGCATGATGAGCAAGTGACTGTGGGAAGGACGACGGAGGCTCGGTCCATCTCCTGGGATCGAGGCGCCAGGAGAGACATCGCCGGGAGGATTGAATCGAGTGTGTGTCAAAGAACTATTATACTGGTTCAGTGCTTGACACTTGGTGGAGACGGATGTAGCCGTATCGAAAGGAGTGCGACCAGGAGAGAGAGCCTAGGGAAGGTAATCACCGCGTCAAGCGGGAGAAAGAAGAGCGAGACGAAACGAAACAAAGGTGTGTATAAGAACGGGAAGGTGAGAGATAGGTGACTGAGCGTCATATCTGCGAGCTGTAGATAGCTCTGCGCTTTGCAGCACGGAGTCGAGCGAGGTTGGAGAAGGTGCGCTCCTTGACCAGCCTTCATCGACCAGGGCGACAGAGGGATGGATGATGGGGGCCAGATTGAAATGACGTGGATCTCTTTGAGCGGAAGGGATAATGGTGGAATGTTTCGCGATCGCAAACATAAAATCAAGAGAGGCATAACACTCACATTCAGTGATTATTTCCCCACCACTTCTCAGCTGGGTCCGACGGGGTTGGGGAGTAGCTCGTTGATGATCGATCAAAGCGAGTATGGTCCCGTGCCAGAAACTTTGTTGTACGAGGTCCAAGCACCGCCAGTGTCCCTTCCTTCTCCGTAGATCAAGATTTGTGAGAGTTTCTCGAGCGATCCGCAACTGGATTGAAGGTGATGAAAGCAGTCGGATCGGTTTGGCGACGCCTATCCACCTTCGGGAGGAGGGGTGATGGATTGAAGACAAGGGGTAATTGGATGAAAGGAGTGATTCCGCTGAAGCTGAATGTCCAACGTGTATGTCTATGTCCGAGTAATGACCGTTTCCTTCGTTCCCGGATGTACGTCTTGCCGTGATGTCCAGGTGTCCAACGTCTTGATCCCTATTTTCTCAAGACCGTAATGCGTCGGTGTAACATATGGCTATCCTCGTGAATCCGTCAAGCGAAAATATGACCCCAAGAAGCAAGATCGGTACCTCGGCGAAGGCTGGTATAATCACTAGAGGACCGTCTGGAATGCTCAACGCTGATGACCAACGACCACCGTCAGAAAGGAATCTGATCGACGCGTCAGAAGGTCGATCAGAAGTAAATGAACCCCCTCGAGACCGTCACGAAACAACCCCCATCGGATGGTCAATTCTCAAACACCTCTTGAACATTCAGGGTAATTGAAGCGCTAGCGTTTCAGGAACGAGGCGTTGTTTCATTACGAGTCCATGCCTTGTGCATGGGCTTCACTCGCTTCTGAACACATGGGCAATGAAAACAGACTGGGGACAATCATGGCATCGGCGTTGACTTCTGCCATGTCGGTCTGGAAGTCGCCCCTCTTCGATAGCCATATGTTAGCCATATGAGAAGTGGTCGGAGCGAGCCCAAGCTGAAGCGACGTCATAGTTTCAGCCTCTCCCGCAATGAATCAAGCTGCTGAGCCGTTGTCTTCCCCATTGAACTCATCTTCCACACCCCACACACCCACCGCTCCGTCCTCGCCGGCACTAGCCATTCCTCCGTCAAACCACTTGACATCGAACACCGCTCCCTCCCCATGTCCTTCGAGGACAAACGATGGCCGTATGGTCTTGACTCCTCCTGCTGCATGACGGTTGGTCGGAGCGAGACGAACTTCTCGAGGAGGATAGCATGCAGGAGACGACGGATGATGTATACTTGTTGCGACTGTGAGGGATGTCCCGCCTGAGCTTGCGGAGGAAGATGAGTTGAAATCGAACACCGGAGGCGAGGTGTATGGGGATGAGTATGCGCTAGTCCCGGGAGACCCATTCGTCGGTAGTACAGCTGATGGCTTGGTAGTCTCCTGGTCGGATCCTTTGCGTTCCCAGACGTAGACCAAGCCGTCCTCAGATCCGCCAACGATGAGATCGGTCGAAGCGAAAGAGCATCGTATGAGGTTCTTGGCGGTGTTCTGGTGACCGGTGTATCGGTACAAATTGCGACGCTAGGGCAAACTTTTGAGAATTAAGCAACACAAGTGACGACGACGGACCATGCGAAGGTCATAGAGCCGGTTCGAGTTATCCTTACAACCCGCAAGAAGATATCGCCCCTGATCATCTATCTCGACTGAGGTGACATCGCCAAGACAAGCGGGCATTGTATGAACACACATTCCTCCGACCGCGTCCCAGAGTCTGATTTGCTTATCCTTGGATCTGTAGCCTCTTCAGTCGGGAAGAGAGAACGACGTCGGGCTCACCCAGAGGCGATGGCATTCCCGATCGGATCGAAAGCAACAGCTAGTGCACCTTGACTATGCCCAGAGAACGTCCGGATCTGTTTACTCGTTCCAACATCCCATAACCGGACGATCTTGTCATACGATGCGGTGACTAGTTGATCCTGCAATATCATAAGTGGAGCTTACGGCAAAAGAAAGTGGACGCACCTCACGATCCGGACGCCATCGAACACCGTAAACATCCCCTCCGTCACCGTCGAGCACGGATTCGCAAGTTCCATCAGTAGTTTGCCATATCCGCACCGTCCCATCTCCAGAGGCACTGGCAATCAGATCCAACGATGGCGATACCGCACAATCCCAAATGCGTGAGGTATGGCCATTCAGGACGTGTCGTGTTCTTCCCGTCTTAGTCGAGAAGATGCGCAACGTCGAATCGCTGGATGTATCAGCTCAGTCCGGAAAGAAGCAATGGACAACTGACCTGGATCCGCTTACAGCAAGCTCGGAGTCGATGATATCGACGCATTTGACATTCGCTCGATGACCCTCGACAAGGCGGATCAATCGATTTGGAATCGACCGAGCCTCGTAATCCTTCAACAGTCTGTACATCATAAGCATGGCGATTCGGCATCGTCGAAGCCTACGACTTGACAGTCCATGGAGGTTTTCCCCTCCTTTTAGAACCAAGGACCTGCCAAGCCGCGGCCTGTCCCAATAACACTTTCAACCTGTCCGGCGCGACATGCGGTCTCTCTCCTGCGCCATCGACGCCCACGCCTAGACCACCGTTTCAATTGATACTACACCACTTCCGATCATGACTCACCGTCCCTTTTCCCCCTCGACTCCATAATCTCCCTCCACTTCCCAACCAACCTCTCCCTCTCCGGCCCAAACCCACCCCAATCTCTCATACCTGGCGCATCATGTACCGTCCCCGCCGAAGTCAGGTAGCACAGGTTGTAGAAATCGTATGGCACGGGTTGGTAGTGCTCAAGGGGTTTTAGTCGTTTCGTCAATAGGCTGAAAGCTTTCTGAGATTCCCCTATAACAAGCGAAACATCAGCTTCCGGTTACGGAAGTAGGTACTGTGGTTGAGATGACATACGGTTATCTATATGTTCAAGGAATTGTTGTCGATAACAGAGGTAGAGGAATGCTTTCTGGGTTTGAGGACGGATAAAACCCGGTCTAGAGAGAAGACCTTCAATAGCGCCGTACTCGCCGTCTAACCCGATATGCAATCAGTAGAGGAGCTAATTCGTGACTGCCTATGTTTGACCGGGCTCACCAAGGATAGCCCTCTCGACTTCCCGGATCTCCTCTTCGCGCAGATCATCCTGAGCTTGTCCGAGAACTTCCTCGTCGAATCGCCGGGCTAGAGAAGAGTGATGATTATCCAAATACTGCGAGATAAGTAGAGCGATATCCTGAAGAGACATATCATCAATGAGATGATACTTCTCTCGAGTGAATGTGCATACCCGGTCGAGTTGAGTATCGTCTAGCCTGACATCATTCAGCGAGATGGCAGTTCGGCGAATAGGGGCTTTCTCTCGCCGTCGAGGAGAGAGGGATACATCATCATTGCCTCGACGAGTATTTGAGATACTTCTCGATGGTCCTGCTTCATTGTCGCCCATTTCGAACCAAGAGAAAACCCTGATGACCTACTAGTGTTAAACACTAGCCTCCCGCAGTAGTCAACAAATCTGATGATTGACGGATGAACTGCTTCCGACGGTGGAGGCAATCGGTTCCCGGTTTCCCGGCTGATAAAGGTGCCACATGCGAGACCAGTGAAAGACCGGCATGACCAGGAGCACGCATCATACTAGAAAACGAAATCCTCCACCCTCCACTTCCCAACCATTGGCCCCGGCAACCAGACGTCTCCCTTCTCACCGTTCATATGCCTCCTCTCCCGCTCCCTAATCCGAGCCTTTGCACCAGGAGCCTTCCCCCAGATAGGCCGTCCCACGGTCTTCGTCGAAGCTCTCTTCGCCTCACGCTCCTCCTTCTTTCTCCGTTCTCGCCGTTCTAGGGTCAAAAGAGCTTCGACAGGCGCCCGGAGTCGTCTGAACTCGTTTTGAATCGATAGCAAAGGTTCAAGCGCGGCTTGGAGGCGTTCCAAAATGAGGTTGGAAGGCTCGTGAGCGAGGAAGAGTGGAAGATGGGAATCGAGAAGAATGGATGAGTGCATGATGACCTACACTCCATGTCAGTTTCGTCCAAGTCTGATATTATCTGACTTACAGATTCGAGTGAAGGGATTGTTGGCGAAGGAGCCTTGTTTTCCATAAGCTCGTCTTTTGCCCAGGCTTCGAGCCCTTCACCCCGCTTGATCGCATGCTCCTGGGCCCAGCCAGTGAGCATTTCAAGAACCGTCGAAGCGTCCTCGACCGGCAAAGATCTCCGCAGCTCTAGGCGGTACGTCGGACTAGGCGAAGGTAACGCGAGGATCTCGCCTAAAATCTCCTCCAGTCTGCTTCGATTGTTGGATGATTTACTCGAAGCGGTATAAATGACCGCTTTCAGGACCAATACAATGGTAGACGAGGGGATGGTCTGGAATTTTCGAAGTGCTAGGACAATACCGGACTGGAATGCAATTGCGATCAGCCAAGGCGCTCCTTCAAGCGAAAGAGATGACTTACCCAATCTTCACAGGGTAGTAATGCGTTTGCTACGACGCCACCAGGCCACATCGCGTCTGTTACACGATTCCTTTCCAGCAGGTCTTTGACGATTCTAGCGGCGTATGGTCCTGCTTTTCGCATCCGCTTGGGAGCACCCTCCTCTGCTTGCTCCTCGACGCGAAGAGCCGCTCCAAAAACGACGCTCAGCAGCTTCCTCACGGTAGCTTCAGGTAACAGTTCCCGTATGACCAACCCGTCACTCCGAAGTCGATGCTCGTGGTTTCGAAGCCAGCCCGACCACATATTTGAGGTCCCGTCCGCAGAGTCTACTCCCTCCAGTGTCTTCACCAGTCTCGGTATTAGCTTCATGCATGATTGAGCTTGAACATCGGGCTCGCTTGACGACTTCGGACGGGACTCAGGAAGAGACAAATAGGTGCTCGTAGCCGTTTGGCGCCCGATAAGCATGTTCATTCCAACTCCCTTAGATGGAAGGGCGATCTCGCATGTGTAGATGACACTTCGACCAGACTCCCCGACGTCGGATGTGTAGATGAGGACAAGCCCAATCAGAAAGGTATTCGGACTCGGTCGAGCCAGGATAGACAGATGCGACACAAATCCGGTAGTAGTGCTTGGTGATATCGCCCCGACTGCGAGAATAGCAGGGAGTGTCATTGATGATATCGTAAGCAAGAGGGAGGGGGAGGGATGTGAAATAGGAACGAGTGCGAGAGGTCGAACGGCTGAAGGCAGCGAGAGGACAGGCGAAGTCCGGGAGGCATGCTTAACCTGTGGCAGGTGATCGGGCGGCGTTGAAGCGAAGTCTGAGACGCTGCGGGACAAGAGATGATGATCGAGATCTGGGATTGGTAAGCCCCACATTCTTCTGGGTCAGAAATATGCTTGCCTAGGGCAGAAACCACTCCATCCTCGCTGATATCCGCAGTCTCAAGTCTGTGCGATTGACCGGACCTCCCGATCCAACCTTCTGCACTAAGCACTGCAGTCGCCTTGTCGCTATCGATAAGTAGCCTTAGGACTCGGATGTGTCCTCTATTACCCACGAGCACGGTTCGAGAAGTGCCTCCTGGTTGATCGATGACATTAGCTGCGATAATATTGTGCAACGAAGTGTCTTTTGAGGTCGAAGATGTTACAAGCGGATATTGTCGTAATGATCGATCGAGCAGAGCGAGATTACCGTCTCTGATGACGCAGAGAACTGGAAACTTGGGATGTGAGAGGTGAAATACCGAATGTACGGGATGTTGAAGCTGTCATAGCCGGTAAAAGCTCTTCCCACCTTGTTCACGGTCAGACTTACCTCCACGACTTCTTTCTCCCCATCGTCTCCTCGCCAGATCCATAGCACTTTTCCCTCATCCCCATGCTTGATCTTCTCGCCTCTCTCAATGCCGATGATGGTCATCCGCTGCGGGAGTGGGACATCGGTATCATCCAGATCCATCGACTCATCCTGGGTCTTCTGCTTATCCTTGCGTTGTTTCGAGGACTGAGTCAGTAACGACGGGAAGAAGCTGATGGGACGAGTCGCAAACACAGTGGAGGAAGGAACAGTGAAGGAGGCTGTCGGTCTCAATGTGCTCAGCTGAAACGGGTTAGCTATATCTCACGTCCCGAATCGGCGCAGCAGCTCACATCATAGGTCCATACCCCATCTCCTTGGACGGCAGCTACAGCAAGCTGTCCATCGCTCCCTTTAACAGAATTGAGGGTGACATGAGGGAATCTCGACGAAGAAGAATGCGAGGTCGGGAACGTGGCGAGAGATGTGAACGATGAGATCGACGCCATAGCTTTCGTATAGGTGCGTCAGACTTGAGAAAGATACTGAAAGTTGCGGAACTTTTCGAAATATCTCGCTTACGTAATCTCCGTATTCCTAGAGACGTGGTCCTTTACGAGAGGGGTAGCACGATAAGGACCGAAAGACTCAATTCTGAGGACGACGAGGTGGAAGAGGATTGCAGTCAGAGTAAAAGGTCTGGAGTACAAATGCTGGATATCATATGCTGGGCATGATGATGTTTTCACTCAATCGCCTCACCCGTCCTTTCGCTTTCCCAGCACTTGTCTCGACTCTTCCCCATCTAGCTCTAGGCCATAGTACATGGCTGACTCTGGCCGTGATCAATGCTAATGGTATCTGGACGCATGTCAGCAGATATCCTGCTTGTCAGGGGAAGGGAATGAGATTAGAAATAGAACCCACTGGTCCATATGTGTTGGAGTCTCTCGTATGCAGATACGAGTCGCCCTCAACCCAGCAGTGACCTTGAGGTATCTCGACGGGTGTGGGCGGAGAAGGGGGAAGGGGGCTGACCTGACAGTCGATGAGCGCGGGAGTCAGGATTTGTGAAAAAAGACGGACGAGATCGCCTTCTAATGCTATTATCCGTTTAGTCGTCAGCAGATCGGGGTTTTGCGGGGACCTGAGGCCCGGGGTATCAGCGACCAATACAGTACGACAGCATTCTAACGGAGAGTACAATGGCATACCAGAGAGTAACGACATCTCCTCTACGAAAGCGGCTCAAAGCTATTGACCATCTTTCGAGCAAGACGACATCGTGATGTAAGGGCTTTATCGTGAGATCGGGATTAAAGGTAGGCTGGGATGGTCAGCAGGTGGCAGAACACCGTTTCAATGGGGTCATACCTGCATGCTGCCGCCAGAGATGCTGGCGACGGAATAGATATGGCGGGTGAAAAAGATTCCAACGGGGACCCAGGCGAGGAGATTGCTGGGCGATGGGGCACTGTGTCAGTCCAGAATCATCTTATTGCGGGCCATAAGAGGTTGCGGAGGGGTGGACGAATAAACAAAAAGCACTAGAAAGGGACGGTAGGGGCAGAGACCCACAGAGCTTCTCTAGTCGCATTGTGTCGGAAGAACGCGCGAGCGCTGTACATCACAAAGGAACGATCTCAGGCCCTTCGCCCGGAGAGGTTTCCGCTTGAGCGCCTGGGCCATCCCTCGGTCCGTGAGGACTACCTTCGAGTGTCGCCCTGAGAGCCAAGGTATGACCTAGTCGAAGGAGAGGTTGGAACGCTGACAACAGGTAGATCGTGGAAAACAGCCACATCTCGTCAACATCCAGTGCCTGTCGTCGCATCTCGGCTCTCTGAGGATATTTGGTGCATTTACAAGCGATACTGTAAACAGAGTACGGGGGTATGGCTAAGATCGTCCCACCCATACACTTCGGTCTCGTCGAGGATGGTATGTTATCTGTCATCGCCATGCTTATCTTCGCTGACACCCTTGGCTCAGGCTTCTACCGCTCCGCCCAACCATCCGAGCTGAACTTCTCTTTTCTCGAAAAGCTCAACCTTCGTACCGTCATCTACGTCGGTGCCGAAGGACCTTCCGAGATATTGTTCGTCATCACCTCACCATATCCCATAGTCATGCTGAGATTTGAGATTTCAGACGGTCCTTCCTGGATTCTCAAGGAATCATACTACACAACCTCGCCCCTCAAATCTCCCTCAACCCGCACTTCCCACCACCATACACCGACGGCGGTGTCGTACCCTTCTCCGGCCAATGTCCGTCTCCCACCACCTTCCCATCTTCTAACCAAGCTGATATGTGTCCGTAGACCACCTCCCACCCCTCCCGCCCCCACCAGAACCACTAATCATCCAAGCCCTCACACTCCTCCTACAACCATCCACCTTCCCAACCTTAGTATGCTGTAACATGGGTCGACATCGGACTGGGACGGTTGTAGGGTGCTATCGGAAACTGCAGAGGTGGGCGCTGAGTAGTATATTGGAGGAGTATAGGCGATATGCCGGGATGAAGGTTAGGGTATTGAATGAGCAGGTGGGGGAGGACCTCTCGGTTGGATTGTCATGAAGAGCTGACGATGGAGCTGGTAGTTCATAGAGCTGTTTGATACGGATTTGGTACCGGTGTCCGCGAGCACGTTGACGGCGTGATCGAAGCTTATCGGTTCAGCAAGTAATATCATGGTAGATCACCACAGCTCGCACAAGATAGCGACCCCCCTGGCGAATGGCTCCGCTCTTCAAGCGCTGAAGAAAGTATCGCTCTACAGATGCCGCGCTGGAGTCGTTGTGGAGTACTATGGAAATTGTCTCCCAAGGGGTGAATACAGTAATGCATCAGAATTTGACGACCTTGAGCTTCGTCTTAATTGCCGCCGGCCTCACGACTGGCGGAGCGTCGACCACCGTTACCTCGCTAGGTCTCGCTTCGTTCTCAGTTGTCTCCTTTGGTCTGAGTTCCCCTTCCCTAGCGCGAGCTGCTACTGCCGGTCTTTCTCCATTTTTCGTTGGAGGATGCTTCTTTCTCTTTTCCTTCCCCTCATTTCGAACTTCCTTCGCCAGCTCCCGACTAGTGACCATGAAATCATCCTCGTCCGCTCCAGCTCCCTCCCTCTGGCCTAGCACAAGCTCGCTTCTCCGCTTCCTCGGCCTGTCCTCCTCCTCTTCGTCTGCTGGAGGTTGAGCGTTTTCTGGACAATCCTTTGCTCGATGAGCGGTACTCCCACAGATCTTACAGTTCCCTCCGTTAACGTAAATCCCTCGGCCGGGGTTGGAGGGGCAGACGGAGGATAGATGACCAGTGCCGAGGCATATGAAGCATGTCGCATATGGTGTGGGATTCGTAGGGTCGACAGGTTCAGGACATGCGGATAACGAGTGATCCGTAGTGTTACACCTAAATTTGACGTCGGGTCAGCTTTTCATATGCTTCCAAATATGCTTCTAAAAAGCAGGAGACCTTCACCGATAACATGTCCCTCCAGTGACGTCCCCACCTCTCTTTCCTCCTTTCCTCTTCATCGCTTTCCCGGCACCAATCTTGGCATTCTGTGCATTCCCATTCCCTAGGCCAAGGAGATCAGCAATCCCTGGTCCACCTGCTGTAGCTAGCAGGACATTCGGACAGTCCCTCGCAGCGTGACCGATAGATCGACATGCAAAGCATGTAGTCGTCGCGTGCTTCTCGCCGATACGCTTAACTCGTCGGGACTCAGAATGCTCGGCGGAGAGCTTGGTGCGCTCTAAAAGCGATGCTGAGCACAACTCGATTAGCAGAGCAAGTTCGGCTCACTGGCTAGAGTCGGATCTCGTTCCCATTGCCCGCCTGGATTACCATTCTCATTGCCTGCTGTGACGGCCAGATCTTTCCCTCGTGTGCCGCGACGTTTCCGTTTGGTTGCTTTCGGTTTCTCGGATTCGGCTTTCGTCGTGGTCGTAGTTGACGGTCCAGCTTCATCTGCACCGGTTTCCCTCGCTTCTTTCGCTCCGGAAGGGACGAACGCCTTCCGACGCATCCCAATCGAAGTGAAGCGGGCCATTTCTGTCGTCTTCTCTGTACTCGACTTCAGCCGACGCTAACTTCTTCCTCGCTCAAATCCAAAATTGTTGCCGCGTGGCTCTCGTGCCTGAGCGAGATGAATGATACAGTAGCTTGCAGTTTCCACCGTTCAATCCACTTTGTACCGCTACGACACGATGCGCTCTCAGGTGTCTCAGCTGGTCCAATCGTTCAAAGCGGCGATGGCGCCACTTCAGAGTACTCGGTGCCGCCGTCTTGGTCCATCGATTGCCAGTCCGACCACCCGTTTTATCACCACCACACCACTGTTCCTCAAGAAAGCAAAAGCGACCACCGCTAAACGATCTTTCCAAAAACATAAAGAAGAGGACCCTGACTTCGCTTCAGCTCGATATGAGAAACAATCTGTTACGGACTTGGATGACGTACTTGAGAAGACTAAGCACAAGATGACGAAAGCTCTGGATTGGGCCAAGTCTTTGGCTTATGAGGGAGTTGATAGGGGTCGAGGGCGGATTTCACCGGGTCAGTGATATAGCTGATTAGGAGATTTGAAGCTGAAGGAATACAGCACTTCTCGATTCGGTGAAGTTGACCGTACCGGATATACCTGGATCTAGATCACTCAACTCGGTCGCATCGGTTACAGTGAAGGGGAATGCTCTATATGTGGATGTATGGGACCATGATGTGGGTCAGCTGTTTTTCTCTGTTTTTACCACGCTGGATGACTGCGACGGTATAAGAGAGGTCCAGCTAATCAGCTATCGCTCTTAGTTGACGAAACACGTCGAATCTTCGATACATCAAGCTAACCTCCCGGGCATGTCACCACAACGAGTCGATAATCAAACCCTCCGAGTACCTATCTCTCCGTACGTTCCACCACCCCCTGTACCCGTTTGACCGTCGACTGACACGTCCATGGCTAGACCCTCACACGATCAGCGAATTGCCATCCTGAAACAACTAGGCTCCAACGTCGAGAACGCAAAGAATCAGGTCAGGGTTGCTAGGCAGGAAGGGATGAGTACGTTAGGAGGAAGAGGGTCGGAAGGGACGGAGGATGTACAGAAGTTGGCGAATGATTTTGGAGGGGAATTGGATGAGCTTTGGGTTCAGGCGAAGAAGGAGTTTGATAAGTAGCGGCGGTGTCGAGGCATCATTCCCAAGTCGAGACATGTTCAAAGCGCGAATGTTTGTGCTGCGACTGCCAGATTGTCGCAGCTCGTGGTATCACTCCCGTCTAATGGGAAGCCATGCATAGTAATATCTACAAGCTCACAAGAATCTTCGAAGCGCTCACATCCTTCGCCAGAATATCCAAAGCCTTCTGAACTGCCCCGAGTCCCTTCCCAACGACCTGCGGCATGGGCCTACAAAGGAAAGTCCCATTCTCCAACGCCTTCTCCAGGAAATCATGGTATATCGCCGGACCCATCTCGTTCTCCTGTAATCTCGAACTCCAAGCCGGAACATTTTTCACCCCATCCTCCTCCGCTTTGTCCGCCTCGAGTGGAAGGACGCCGAGACGGTCTTCAATCCGAAGGAATTGGCGATCTCCCTACACGCCTGCGTTGAATCGGGTTTCTGGACACAGTCGAAGATCCCGATGATTTCCTTTCCCTTTAGCGCGGAGGTGATGTTCTTCGTGACCCCTGAGTCTGATCGATCGAAAACACCGGAGAGGCGCCAAGCTCTTTGACGTACTCGAAGTCGTGTTGACTGACCGCCGTAATGATTTCGTAACCGCTCGCCCGTGCCAGTTGGATAGCAGAACTTCCTACAGAAGAACTACCTCCCAAGACAAAGATCACGCCATCTCGCTTGGTCGGCGGTGAAGTAGGACTCGGTAAGGGGATACCGATCTTATCTTTCGCGAAGAGACCATCTGCGGCTGTACTCAGACAGAGGGGGAAAGAACGACGGCCGCTTCGTAGGGGATCAATGAGGGGATGATAGCGGTCGTGGATGTAGGAGCGAGGACATAAGATTGGAATGCGCTGGTGGCGGGGACCTTCTCGTTCGGCATCCAGTCTGCATGCCTAATGGTTGCGTAACACATCAGCTTAGTGCTAATCCTTACTTCTCGGTCGGAGTCGGAGTCAGGCCTACAGAGTGAAAGATGGACTTACGCGATAACCCTCTGTCCCTTGTGAAACCTTGTCACTCCCTCACCGACCTCCAGGACCTCATCAGCGACATCGACACCCAATGGATGGGGATAGTGGAGAGGTATGAAAGCGTAAGTCTGCTGCCCCCAGGTCGACAGGATTCACGGCGACAGCAGCGGTCTTGTTGATCACCGAATTCGGGACAACGGTAGGGTAAGGCACATCTCCTACCTCGAGAGGATGGGCTTTGGCCGAGGTGAGCAATGCTGCGGAGTTGCTGGGCATATTCGTGGGGAAGTAGTCGAGATCAGTCTTCTTCTTCGTACAAAGGGATAGACGAGATTCCCTGTCGAATTTGTGGGCAATGGGGTTGGAAAGCCGAAGCCGAACCGGAGATCAATCATGATGTCCACGGAGCCGATGCCGAAGCCGAGCATGGCCAGTGATTCGTCACGCCTGACAAGTCCTTTATCAAGACGTCCTTTTGTGTTGGGAGAGCTTCTTCTATTTGAACCCACAACGTTATATGGTAGGGGGTGAGGAACGGTAGAGGATGAGAAGGCGAGAGTAAAACAGCGAGTCTGAATCTGGCAAAGCGAGGCGGAGGCAAGTGAGGCAATCTTTCCGGCACGCACCGCTGGATCTAGATCAATTGGAGCGCAGGAAACATCGGTCACATCTCCTTCTCCCACCACTCTCCCCAGCTCCTACCTCCTTTCTCCTTACCAACTCTATCATTCCGTCTCCTCTCAACCTCTTCTTGCTCAACCTCTCCGTCCCCATCATCAGTCCAAAATTCCTCTCTATCCCGATTCCATCCTTCGAAATCGTCTCTCAATCTATTCGTTCTCTCCTCCGCTGTCTCTTCGGGTGGATAGACATGTCTTTGTTGATCCAATGTGGCTGAAGGGTCGAGAGATGCGAGGGATACGCCGTCATGGGCCGTGATTGAAGCGCGAAGGGGCTCAATCTCCGTATTCGCCATGGCGTAGAAACGGGGTGGGGTGTTGGAAGGAGATCCGTCAGAAGTCAAAGGTCGTCCTTGCGAGTCGAGCGGGTCAGGCGAGGAAACGTTCTTCTGGTACTTGTGGAAGGTATACAATGCGATCCCTATACGGTGCAGACCATAAGCACCCCCACAACGTCATCCGTTATAAGAAGGACTCACCGCAGACGGTGATGACGACACCGATGATGTTCAGCTCGGTGAGCTGGTCGCCGAAAACCCAAGCGGAGATGGAGATGGTGGTGACTTCCTTGAAGATACCAGCAATCGACATCGGGACTGATCCGGCCCGCTGTATGATGCTGAAGACGGGTCAGCTTGATTCCTCGATCTTCACAGGTCATGACCCACAAATACTCGCTCGCGACCATGGCAAAAGCCAATCCTCCCGGAAAGATAATCACCCCGACCGTCAAAAGCCCTTTCGTCCCCTGAAAATGCTCACTCCGGAAAACCGACAACCACCCTTCCAGTGGTATACTCACCACTGCCAACGTCACCGCCATGAGTGGAGCCAACCAGAAGATCGTCGCAAAAGGGTTACTCAACCCCATCGACTTCTTATGCATCACCAACTCGGTCAACGCCCATCTCAATCCGGCCAGACCGGAGGCTGAGAAGACCATGATGACACCCGGGACGGAAACGGAGGTGGTGTTGAAGACCATCAGGAAGACGCCGAAGGAGATTAGGGAGATGACTGAGATTAACCGGAGGGAGTATTTCTCGAGGTGGAAGAGGAAGGCGAAGATTAGGACGAAGATTAGGGTGGAGGATTTGCACATGGCTGAGGCGACGTCAGTCTCCTGAGCAATAGATCTTCGTCACGGAACGCACTGTAGAGGCTGAGGGTGATGGTCTTGAGACTGAAATTCGATAATCCAATATCCCCACCAGTCGACACCGCAGTAGGCAGTATCCGTGAACTATCCTTCCATCAGTTATCTCCACCTGCTCCCCATGGACCGACCCACGCGTAAACCTGCCTCGTCGGTCGTTCAGGAGGTTTGAACCGTTCGGCAAAGAACAACCGTATCATCGCCGCGAGAAGCCACTGGACGATCATATGACAAGTCGTCACGAACAGGGGGTAAGGGAAATTGTAGTATTGTGGGGAGAACATCCACTTATTATACAGCGATAAGAGCGTCGCGAAGCCGTACCTACCTCTATCAGCTTGGCCTTCTTCTAAGCTTGAAGTAGTCAGGCTGACTTACCAGGAAGCGATGAAGAGGGCATTGACGAAAGTGCTCCTCCACCAAATAGCTTTCCTTTGCTCGATACTCGCTAACCTCCTCTCTTCCACACCAATCTCCAGCTCTACCCCGTTTCCACTCCTCTTCCGCGGTGAAGCATCGTCTCGACCGTTCAGTAAAGGTTCTCTCGTCCCGCCGCCATTCAGCGCATGCCTTAAGTCGGGTCCGGGTTCTTCGGTGTATTGGGGTGGGGGTAGATACTCGTTTCCTTCGAAGATGGGTCTTTCCGGCGAGACACTACGCTTCGTAGCCCGCTCGCGAGGTGAAAGAAGTGGGTCGGAGGATCGTCGAGGACGGCTCGGGCCGGGTAAGGTATCCATGATGCCGTTCTTGCGGTGCAGTGGGAATAATCCGTCGAGCTGACTTAGCTTTCTACTTCTTCTTTCAATGCTCGCTCCTAGCTGCTGGAGGTAATATTTGCCAGGTGATCACGACATCGAGTACGGTGTGGCGCCTTTCATCTCGCAAAACCGGATCTCGCAGCCGCAGATGGAAGGGCAGGTGATACAGGAGAACACGATTGGGGACATAAAAAGTTACCAAGACTGATCTACTGTACGCGTGATGGCATGGACAGCTTTTCATCAGAGTTGCTTCCGGTCTACTTCTCCAAAATCGACCAAGAGACGAGTGCCTGACCCGAGGCAGAGGTTTCCATCAAAAAAGTAAGTCTTCCTCCCCACCCCTCGGTCTAGGTATATCCGTCTCATACCCACCTCCAGTCCCCATTATGCCGCCGTTCCCGAAATCAAGATCTGCCAATTCGCCATACGGGTCATCGGTGACAGGTGATCGCGCGTCAACATCCGGCAATGCACTGAGTGGCGCTAAAGCGGGCACTGCTGCTGTCCTGGAAGGTACTGAAGGAGGATTGGTTTTGGTGATTACGGCAATACCCATGCCGTTCGCTGTGATGAGATGTCGGCGGGAAGAGGGGTTCAGCGCAGGTGAGTCCGGGAGGTATCGAGGTCGGGCGGTACGGATGAAGGTATTCGGATTTTTGTGATATATGCTTCCAAGGGTGCCTGTATGAAGCAAGAGCTATTCGTGTTAGGTCAACGTTCTGTACTGCTGACCGTGCACTCACCTGATCAAGCATTCCCTTGTCCATCCTATCCGTTTCTGTCGAGATGACCGGCTTGTCGGACATGACAATGTCTCGAGCAGCGGTAGGATTCGAAGTCAAAAGTCGCCAGTACATGAAACCCTGACATCAATGAGCATATTCTGCAGCATTATCATGGCTTAACCTACTCGATCTCGAAGATCCGGGTTCTCAGCTTCTTCCGTCGCCAGCTTGAGCACCTTCGGCAAAAGCTCCTGCGCAGCACTTGGCCGCCGTATGAACAGTTTGACCGTGGCTGTGAGTAAAGCCAGTTGGACCTATTGGACATCAGCAACAACGCCTTCCGGCAATAAGACACTCACTTCTGCCGGTTCCTCCTTGAAAGTGAAAGTAAAGTCCTCCAACAACTCATCGCTATTCTCGATCCTATCCGCATACTGCCCAACAATCCAGATCATCGCCGCCTTCGGTTCCGGTTCGTCTAGCACGTCTAGGTTCTCGCACAATGTCCCAATGATACTCTCATATTGGTTCGGATACCGTCTGAAAATATCCTTGATCACCACAATCGCCTCCTGGACGACGTAGCTGATCTTTGTCTGCATGAGCGTCAAGAGGGTCGAAATGCACTGGTCCGAAGCGGAGGAGATCTTGATGGCTAATCGACCAATGGACCGGACGGCTTTGCGTACGAAGTCGACATCCACTTCGGAAGCATACTCCTTCAGCTCGGCGAGGACTTCGGAGACGTTCTCATCTCGTGTCAGGCGGTACATGATCTCGAGTTTGGCAAGTTTGACGTATATCGGATCGTTGTACTTGCAAAAGAAGACTTTGACTTCGTTTTGAAGGATGGCTGGACGTCGTTGGATGATGAGGAGGATATTTCGGAGACCGACATACTGGACTTCAGATCCGGATGATAATAGCGTGACTGACGCGGTACTTGTCAGTTCAGCGTGATCGCTCATTGCAATTGCGTTTGCTCACCCAAAGGCGGACCCATCTTCCGCTCCAACATCCGTATCAATGTCTCATCCTCCATATAGTTCATCAAATACAAGCAGACTTTGATGGTCGTCAAGACCACCGCGCTGTTCGCATGTTGCAGCCGGACCGATATCCGCTCGGCTAGCTGTTCAGCGTCCATGTGCGACTGGGGGACGAAGGAGAGAAGAGAATCCAGGATGTAGATCTGGCCCCATCTAGGCGACCTTCAGCAAGTATACCTATTTGGACATCTCCAACTCACTCTGAGCATTCTCCCAAGGCTGCCACAAGCTTTCCAGCAACAGTCGCGTTCAATCGTAATGAAATATCGTCACTTCGGTCCGAAATCTCCACGAGTGATGCAACAGCATTCGCGACAACTGTCGGATTGTGATCTGCCAGCAGATCTCTGTTCGGATACCTCGTCATTGGGCGTAGTCCAACAGGTTGGCATGCTTTCTCACCTTAACAAAGCCACAAAGGCCTCCTTCTCTACTATCCGCTTCCCGTAATCCGAAGCATACAGCTTTGCAACCCTAAGGCGACCTTTCAGTAAGGGTTGGTTAATACATACGGCTAGTGACTTACGCTATTGCCGCCGTCTTCCGGACATATGGATCCTGATCCTGTAAGGCATGCCGTATCGGATCAATCAGAGCCTGAATGATAGGTGGGAGAGGGATTGAAGACATCGTTCGGATAGCAAGACCTCGTATCAGGGGGTTACGGTCGGCACAATCCTGTTCCAAGGTGTCATCAGCTGATTCGCTACGGAACGAATAGCTGGAGGAAGCTGAGTTCGTGCATCCAAGACTGACGGAGAGGAATCCGGAGATAGCGCTTGTCACTTCCTCAGGTCTTGATCGTCCATAATTCACCAGATACAGATACACCACTATTTCCCATCAGCTCATACCCCTTGGCAAGCGAGACGAACCCACTCTTCTTGATTTCCAGTACCTGGATCTGCATGCATTGTACGATATCCGGGAATAACGGGGACACTAGCAATATTTCCGTTAGCTTCTCGACATGAGATCTAGTGGAGGTAGAGGCTCACTGTCATTCCCCATGGTCATATTCGCTACAATCTTCTTTAAAGCCGTCTTCTTCCTCAAGAAGCCCTTGTCGCGCTTGTCATTCGCCTGTCGAAGCTCGTCACGGAGTTCCTGGGTCTTACCCCGGGCTACTCACATCTCAGAGAAAGCGCCAAGGTTCCAGATGAGATTACTGACTGAAGAATTTGGCATCGGCCATGGTGGTATGAGGGACTTATGGCCGAGAGGAGGAATGGGTCGGGAGTCTTTGCTTCATGCAGTATGATCCTTATTCCTTTCAGGTTGTATTGTTCCAGTCGATAGGGATATTCAACGAGTCCCGCCCAGTCGTCAAAGATCGTTAAGGGGTTCTCCAAAATCTCGGGAGTGTTCGTCGTGGAAGAGCAAAGACAATAAGGTCAAACGCGACGAAGCTCTGACAACGTAGGACGGAAGCAAATATGTCGTCGGATTACCAGTAGTCGATCTACTGTCGCTCGATGTATCATACAATATGATACGGCGACTCATACCCACGACACAAATACCCCAAGCTCTCCGGAGAACACCACCGCGTATCGCTGCCCAATCACTGTCTCCCTCATTCACGGCTTCCCGTTTCCGCTCATACTCGACGCCGTCTGATCCCCCTCCTCAACCCTTGGAACCAGGCGAACAGGCGATATACGACAAGCTCGCATCGCGCTTCCAAGGCAAGCAGTTACAGGTCCAGGACGTATCAGGTGCTTTTATTCGGCTGAGCTACCTTTGGAAGCTGAAATCAAGATTAGGCGGTTGCGGTTCGTTCTATGCGATCTTGATCTCGTCACCCGCTTTCAAAGGTTTGAATACGATCAAGCAACATAAGCTTGTCAATGAATGTCTGAAGGAGGATATCAAGAGTATACATGGACTGCAAGTGGGTATCGTCGTCAGGTACAGTCATCTGAAGCTGATGGTCTGATTTGTCGTAGCTGAAAACAATACCCGAAGAGTGACAAGGATGCTGAACGATGCATATGTTGTACGATGAATGCAGACGAAGCCAACCTTACAAACATGGGTCCCTAATCCACTGCTAGCGCCTCCACTCCAGCTGCAACTTCCAATGTCGGCGTCGAGGCCTCTGGAGTCAAAGCGTCATTTCCATTACCATTCGCCTTCGCCCCGCTCTTCTTCTTTTTCTTTTTGAATGAAGTGGAAGATGGCATCGGTGGCGGTCGCGTCAGGTATTCAGCGCCCGTCTCGGTGATACTGAATAGAGGCCATCAGAGACGGCAGATGCCAAGTAGCACGGACACTCTCACAGGATAGTCTCCTCAAACTGGGCGGATCTTCGGCCATCAGACGTCACCGCTGTCCAATCGTCCTTCCAATGTTCTGCGGAGGGATCAGCCTCGAGCTATACAAGCATCAAACCGGTGAACAAACCGAGATTAGCTGTGCCGAGGTTGATCATCGGTTCCTGACGCGAGGGTCAGCGAACTCCATAGCGACGAATCGAATATATACTATTGTAAAGACCTGTCCAGCCTCCATCTTTCCCGGTGTCTTCGATCCACCATAATGTACTATATTAGGCTGGCAATGGAACTATGAGGCCAGTCAGCGACTTCATCAGCGATTCTGCAGCGGACTGACCAGTCTATGTATCCCATGTCCCGTATATCTGCGCACTATACTATATCCCATCGATTTGACAACCTCCTCAATCTTATTCCCGATCTCCCGGTACGGAACGCCCGGTTTACATATCGCCACTGCCTCTTCCATCGCTTTCTTTGTGGTCGCCATTAGATCGAGTGATTCTTGATCGACCTGCCCGACAGGGTAGGTAGCGTTTAGATCGCCATGAAAGCCTAAAAACTATGGGTTATTTTGGAAACATCACCACATGGAGCTGACGGACCTCCATGATCTAGTTTGGTGCGTCAGCAGCACTTATCGGTGACCGAGAAGTCGAAACTCACACAAAGTTACATCGAGGTTGATGATGTCTCCTTCCACTTTCAGACATCATCAGTCTTTTACTTGCAAAGTGCGGAACTCTCCTCACGTAATGGTCGCTGATCTGGAATGCCCTATGAGCACCAATCAGCGCATCGTTTGGAACTCCACGCAGGTAAACTGACATGACAAATGACCTCATTGATACTTGTACAGACGCTCTTCGGGAACTTCACATAATTGAGCGGACTAGGGTAGGAATCTCGGTCGATACACGCCTGGTGACAGATGGCGTCCAGCTCCTCCGTCGTTATCCCGGGTTTGATATGGGATGCCGTGACATCGAGGACTTCACGGGCCAGCTATGCGGTAGAGGAGCTTCAGTATGGGCCTCCTAGCGGTCCTTCAGGGAAAGCAACGTACACGGCATACTACCCGTATGGAATCGATTTCATCCTTTGTCAGGATCTTGACTGCTTTCTCTCGGACCGCCTCGCAAGCTGACATGCCCTGATCTATACCAAGGGTTCGTTTAAGCTCGCTTTCAGGTAGTATACACGGCAACGCACGATGATCTGCATAGTCGGGTCGTGTGATATGAGGCGGTACTATCCGTTTCGCGGATAAAGGGTAGACGGGCCGAAGTGGGCCAGTGAAGTGGTAATTCCGCATGTTCTGGGGTAATGTCGAGTTTTCTATTGATCGATATCAGCTAGGCATTTGACCATTTGGTGGACTTGCTATCTTCTTCAGCTTTGGCGGCTATCGAGATGATACTGTGGATGGTTTTGTGCGTGGCCTGTTATCCATCTACGTCAGGCCAGAAATCCTCGCTCGAGTTAAGAGTTGACATACCCCTTTTAAAGGACGGTGATCAGCTTAAGATCATGGCGGATCGGGAGGAACTTACAACTTTTCTTGTAACAATTCTGATCGCAGAAGAATGATCCAGGTATTCCGAGCCTAGGCGGTGAATATCAGTCTCTATGTATAGAAAAGGCAGGGCATCCTCAGTCTTACTTCTTGCAGTTCGGGCACTCGAGCCGGGATGCCTCCTTCTCTCCACACCCAGCACATTTCGTCATGACCTGGAGCGACTCTTCACGAAACCGATAGCAAGCTTGGTAGTTTTGTGATGCCAAGCATCAATAGTCACATTTCGAGCAATAAATGGTAGTCACATGATCGGTTACAGCTAACCGAATTTTTGCGGACCGTCAGTCGTTCATTGCTCTCTTCTTCGTTCCCCTTCTTGTACATCAGCACTGTACTGGCCCGAGGATGGATTACATAAAACGAGCTTGAGCAAACAGTCTCTCATCGAAATGTCAATGCCATGTCCACTCGCCTGTTTACCCCAGCATTCGCGAGCTTTCGTAAAATACTCTAGGTCATCGTGTCTGGAGAGGCATGCAAGTGATCCGAGGTTTGCGAGGATTGAAGAAAATATCAACAATTTCGTTACCGAGGTGACTCGTCTCTCGTCTTATGTATGACGTTCAATACACTGATGTTCTTAGCAGTTCTAAGCGGATCATCGAACGAAACAGGAGCGGATTCACTTCCCCGATGTCCGCTCAAACACCTATCCTTCCGTGCAGAGACCACTCGGCCATCTCGATTACCCCTTCCCAAGCGCCATTGCATCGTCTCCAGTCTCCCAGCTTTGAGATCCCGTACTCGATCCTCTCACACCTCGAGACTGCCTCGCAGCATCTTCACGCATCACGAACCGTTGCCTTTCCGACAGAGACAGTTTACGGTCTCGGGGCTTCTTCGCTGGACCCAAAGGCTGTCAAGAAGATCTACGAGATCAAGAATCGACCATTCGATAACCCGCTCATCATACATGTCTCATCACTCGACATGCTACAACGACTGCTTCCTCCGCCGGAAGTATACCATATATCGAAGCTCTACCATGCCTTAATCGCCGCTTTCTGGCCTGGACCTCTCACCGTGCTCTTCCCGTCATCGAACTCGCCACCGCCACCTGCGCCTCAAACCAGCGCCATCCGTATGCCTGCACATCCCCTTGCTCTCGCTCTGATTCACCACGCCGACCTGCCTCTTTCCGCTCCTTCAGCCAACTCTTCGGGTCGACCGAGTCCTACGAAAGCGCAGCACGTCCACCACGATCTCAATGGGGCTGAAGGACTTGGTTGCATCCTCGATGGTGGTGATTGCGGAGTTGGAGTTGAGTCGACAGTGGTGGACGGGCTGAGCTGGAAGGAAGCAGGCGGAGGTTCCGTGAATATCCTTCGTCCCGGGGGTCTTGGAATCGAGGATATCGCTCGAGTCGTGGCGGACGCGGATGGGCACGATGATGTCACCCAGATCCTGGTGCACGGGAAGGCATGGCGACGGATCGCGGGGGCTTCATCGTCGAAAAGAAGACTCTCCCTGGCAGTGACGAGCGATCTACCACCAGCGACTCCCGGAATGAAGTACAAACATTATTCGCCGCGAATACCTGTCTACCTCCTAATGCCCAGCACGACGTTTCAGCGCCCATCGACTACAGCAGGAACCACACCGCAAGCTGTGCTTCGGCAGATCGCCGCGAAAATTCGGCGCAACGGGAAGAGACCCCGTCTGGGATTACTGCATTACGAAAACTCGCCACTCAGCCAACGGTTACTAGAGCATACCGAGGCGGATACCCTGCCCATGTCTCTAGGGCCAACTCCTGAGGTCGCAGCGCAAAGGCTATTCTCCGGTATGCTTGAGCTCGAAGGGTCAGGCACTGTCGAGGACGGTAAAATAGGCGAAGGAGTTGATGCGATCTTGATCGAGGGATGCTCGGAAGAGGGGTTAGGCTTGGCTGTTATGGAGCGGATTGGGAAAGCGGTTGGTGGAGCGAGGCCAGGAGGGGGCACAGAGGGTACGAAAGATGGGCTTGAGGAGGGCAACGGTGATGATGGACGATTTTGGGTTGAGGTATAACCGTATTTTTTATATTCTGGATTCCCGCATACTCTGGATTCCCGTTTCAGCTGTTTCTCCCATCCCATGACACTTTCTTTTGGAAAGATACGCTGGACATCAACAGTACCTGCTTGGGCTATTTGAAGTCATTCTTCAAAGTCTGCATACACTGTCTTGCTTTCATGCAACTAGATCTTACGCCCTCGCCTTCGTCAAATCCGAACCTAGCGAGTATCCCGATACTTTCTCCCACTCCATCTTCTGCCTTGTGACCGGGAGAGCTCGTCGCAGTCTAAGGAACGACATATCAGATGACTGTCTCATATCACCTCCCACAGGCTACCGGTGAGGAGACCTCAACGGCGGAATCTGACTTACGCTCTGAAGGCTTTCTCGCCCAGCTCGCCATACACGTCATTCAGCTCTAGATGGTATGCCGTCTCGATCTTGGAGATAGTCGTCACGATTTGTGAAGCGACAGATGGGGATCCATTTGGTTGCGTTGGACATGGGAAATCGGCGTTATGTCTCGTGGCAAGTTGCACCTAGAAGGGAATCAATGAGGAGACCTAAGCCAGGGAAGTGGAACGCACATTGCCCTGTTCATAGTAGTGTACATCGACCAGAATGCTACCAAAAACCTTTTGAGCCGCTTGATCGACGACCCATTGTGTCCGCCATCTTCCTGTCCTTGATAAGCCATGTATCAGCCGGTCCTTCGTCAGGTTTCGAGTTCAAGCAGTCCTGTACGACGACCCGGATAGCAATATCGCAAGCTCACCAGAAGTTTGACGTATTATATCGATTGCCAACTACCTCCAACGTGTACGAAGGGTTCACCACTCTCTCTTGTTTCCGTTCTTCAGCGACTGGTACGACCGACTCCTCCACCCCTGGCACAGCTGCTGCCTGGATGATCGGTTCCTCTTCGGGCTTTGACCCTTCGATTTCGGGCTCCTCCGTTTCTGCCGTTGCTGTCTCCTCCATCTTTGGCTCTCTCACTTCTTCGGATATCTCCTCCTGCTTTGCCTCCTCAACCAGCTCATCAACCTTCTCCAACCCACCCGGCTGAACGACGTCCTCCATCTTCGCAAGCGCATCGATCTCTCCTACAGCAGGCGTAGGTGCCGGCTCGGCGTCCCCTCCGGCCACTTGTTCCGGTACTATATCCGTCACAGGGTCCTCCATTGGTTTTATCTCCTCAATCGCTGCGACAGCTGATGTGGGCGTCGCAGGAGCTGGTACAAGAAGGGGATATTGGGAGCATGAGACGGAACATTGGCCGGATGGGAAATGGTTCTTCGTGTATGCTGATAACGATTTGGCGAGCTCGGATCTGCCTAGCGTCAGACTTACGTAAACTCACAGGACCATAACTCACCGGAATGTCTCTTCTTCCTGAGGCAGCTCGTATGGCTTGTAGTCAGATGCAGTCTATTCCCGCGTTCAGCGCAGGTCTGCTAGGTGTGTAAGATGCAAGGAGACGCACCAGTAGAACATGATCGAAAGAAAAGCTCCGTCCCCCGTCCGCATCCACATACCGTTCCTGCTCTCCACTAGAGGCCGGCAAGACAGCTGCATTAGAGAGTAAAGACTGCAAGCATGTCAGTCAAGGTTTGCAAACGAAGAGCTAATCCATAGCTCCCAACAGACCGGCTGACTAACTCACGGTATGGGCCGGAACACCTTCCAATGCAGGATGCTCTACGAGATGGAGTTGTGCGAGGTTGTACGAGCGAAGGGAAGGGATGATGTGGGGCATCAGGGCGGAGTCATCGGCAATGATCGTTCGGATGTCTGAGAGGGCAGACTGTTCAGTACAGATCTGGTGAAGGCGAGTGGGTACGCACCATTGATCACATCGCTTCAAGCAAAGGTCAGCACTTTAACCCGAATGTCGCAGCCTTTGACCAGCTCAACTCACTTGAGTTCTCCGGGAGGAGCCTGCTCTATCAACCTTGCAGCAAGCTTACATCGTTCCTCCATGGGCGGGTCAGCCATGGTTAATGACTTGTGGAATGTGGTATCGCTCAGCTGACGAGTTAGCACGGGTCGAAGTTAGGTATATCTGACTTCGGTACAGAAATGACGCACAAAAGTCAGTCAAACCGAGCCTGACAAGATCTGAGCACGTGTCTTGAAGCTTTGATCTTTTTCGTCGCCCAATTTGAACAAAACAAATCTCTCACAACCTTCTTCTTCACTCCCCATTATCCCTCGTCTCCGCAAGCTTGAAACTGAAACTACATCATGGGCGGTGGAAACGTCAGTTCATCTCACTTGCCCTAGCGAGTCCGCTGTGCTGCCCGGAATATGGACCTGACAATTCTCGTAGGGAGCAAAAGCTCAACAAGCCCGGGAACGAGCAGCGGCGAAGGCCTCAAAAGGTCCAACCTCACAGCTGAAAACGAACCAGGTCAGCTCTGCGACCTCTCTTTCACGTAGAAGTAGCCCTCGCCAGGCCGCGATATCTCTGGGTCTTAGGGCTTGAGCTGATTTCGGTTGCGAATAGGCTGCACAGACGATCCAATGTGATATATGTAAACAGACTTTCCAGGGGACGTCAAAGCAACCCATGTAAGTTGCAAACCTTCCCATCACAAGTGTAGATAAACTGAGCTTACCTGGAGATAGGCTGCAACAGCACGTCGAGAACAAACACTCTGGGAAGGAATTCCAGACTGCTTTCCCTACTTTCGTCACAGCATGAGGTGGGATTCACCATGGGATAGATCTTTAGGGGAGAGGTTATGGCGGACTCGTTGCCTCGCTCAATGCATTTCCTCTTCAGCTTCTCACTCCATTCGTATGATCGTCTTGAGCGAAGCTGAGTCTACCAAAATGTGGACGGGAACCTTGCTGTACCGACGGATCTGGCAACGCAAGCTGACACCTCGAACCAAAGCAAATGTGATCCATGCGAAGCTGATGTTGATGTGTAAGACGTTGACTCGTAAGTACATGATGATTCGTGACTTCTTCTCCTCCACTCCTCTCCTTGGTCCGCTATCAATACCGCCCACCTTGCCTCGCGATCATCGCTCTGCACCGATGTATCAGCGCAGCTCAGACTCTCATTACAAATGAGGACTGTTATGATTGCTGAAGCAGCACTCACGCTCTCTCTGGGTTCATCCCCAAACCCCCTCCGCCTGGTCCGGAAGGAGGTATCCCGCCATATCCTCCTGTATGTGCTCCGTCTCCGTACCCGGGCGTAGGTCCACCGTGTCCTCCGGTGGGGGGGTATCCGCCAGGTCCTGGTGGATAACCGTTGTGTGGGGTCAAGCTCCCGTAAGTGCTTATTGGCGGCTGTTGAGGTGCTCCGCCATCTTGATGTTCATATCAGCATAACCCTGTGAGATGGATAGCACGCTTACATGGATTCGGTGTCATGCCCAGACGAATGGGCGTCCGCCCATTTGTACCGTACAACGGCGTGGCCCCGCCTCGTCCTCCCATAGCAGGTGTCCGGCCACCTGGCGTCCGGCCGCCCAAAGGAGTCTTTCCCGTTCGGATACCAGGCGTCTTGCCCCCGCTGCCCTGCTCAGCGAGACGAGACGAATATTGCGCCTTGAAAGCGTTGCAAAGCTCCATGACACCCGGGACCTCGGCGTTGTTGAGCTGATAAGCGCCGGGTAGGACCTTGACAGGCTGCACAAAAGCCGTCAGCTCCGGCAGGGAGGCTCGTCTCAAGGTGCTAGACTTACCCAGGTCTGAATAACACCACCATCTTTCGTCGATTTGCTGAGAAAGCATAGCTGCATGAAGCCAGGGCGATCACTGTCGATGCTGAAACCGTACATGCTTCGTCCAGGATGAGCTTGCACGTAGTTCTTGAGATAGGCCTCTGTGTCCAGTGTTAGCATCATACCATCAAGGTTGACGGTACTAACCAAGCTCATGTTCTGCCCGATACTTTTCATGGAGTTGCATCTCGTCAAACTTCCTCGCAATCGCTTTGACGTGATTGATGATCAGGTCGTCCAGATCGCTATACGAATATTTCCCAACCACACGCAGGATCCGTCCGACCGAGTACTCGTTCGGCTTGTCGATTTCTTGCACATCGATATGCTGGTAAACATCCTCGTCAACCTTCCATGTCACAGCGAGGTGATCCGACCCTTTTGACGACGGGCGGATCACAACGTCGCCGCGATGCTGACTTGCCAAGTACTGCTCGGCTTGACCAGAGTTCATAACATGCCAATTTGGATGATTGACGACTCGCTTGACACTGCCTGCTTCTCGCCGCTTCTTTTGGGCTGCAGCACCCTCGGCCGCCGCTTTCCTCGCCAGATCGTTGTACGGCTCGTCGCGGAAGGGTTGCAGGAAAGGTACGGCCTGCTTGAGATCGGATGGTCGGGTCGACAAGCGGACCTGGAAGCGGGAAGGTTCAGGCATGATGACGACCGCCTTTACCGCTTGTCTAGGCTTGAAGACGTCCTCGCAAGAAGCGACCGGCTCATCGTCATCCGCCACGTAGTCCCGTTCGATGATCGCGTCCATACCAGATTCAAGCTGACAGAAGACTCTCGCCATTAAAGCTCTTCGCACCGTAACCGTGATCCGCATACCACGACCGATGGTCCGCTCGTTCTCGCCTGTAATCATCTGGAGCACTTCCCATTCGTTTGGAACGTAGAAAGACGGTCTGCGATCTGCTCGGTACGAGATGAGTTCGGCAATGATCTCGCCTAACGTATGTCGCTTATTACCTTCACCCTGCCGTTGCAGGTTGAAAGCGAAATCGTCAAGGTTGAGCTCCGACAGCTTTCGAACACGATCATCATCCTGCATGAGCTGAAGCACAACTGCTGATTTGTGCTGGTCTGCGACATCCTCAGCATCGAGATCGAGGGCATCCTGACACATCTTCTGAGCGAATTCATAGTCTTCAGGATGTATTCGGGTCATGTCCAGCGGATCAGGCTGTTCCTGCGGGTTCTGCTCTTCAAGGACCATAGTGCCGAGATCGGTTTCAATGCTAAGGAAGCCGGCGACGTTTTCGAATATGGTTGGTCCGAATAAGCCCAGGTCGGAGAATGCGAGTCGATTGAGCACAGCGCCCTGATAAATCAGCTCAGGGGTTATATTCATTGATTGACCCACTACCCGTTGAATACCGTTGATCAGCGAATCCGACTTTCTTGGTCCCAGTCCGGAAATAAAAGGCAGCATCGCTCGTTGGTAGTGGTCGGCAACGCATGAATTGATTTCTATGCCCATAAAGCAGACTGAGTTGACGAGACCGCGTTCAAGATGAACGAGAAGCTTCTCTTGAGTGATCTGAGTCACGACAAGTCAGCTTGATATTCGCGGTTGCCATGCGACATACTAGGTTCTGATGATGCTCCATAAAGGTGACCGAAGCGATTTGTCGTCCAAGCTTGCAGTATGCATTGAGGGGATTCTGCGTATATCGCGCCAAGGCAAGCGCGTAACGTCCGTTTGAAGGCAACGTTGGATGCTCCTTTTCGGCTTCTTCTGAGATCATGTATATCCGTGCGGTAGCGTCGCTGACGAAGATGAGCGGGATGAGGGATGGCGCAATTCGCAGGTCGAAAGCTGCAAGGGCGGAGACAAACTCCTCGTGCGAGCCATATGCGTCCTGGACTGGCGGATTCTCTCCCGTTTTCCGGATAGCATACTCGCGAAGCGATGCCGCGATGTCGTCTCGCAGCTTTGAGGTTTGGACAGACATCCCGCCGACGACTATTACCCTAGGTGTTCGCCTTTCGATCAGCTCAAGGAACGCAGCTCGATCGCCTTGGTCTTTCAGGTTATCGAATTTCGTCTGCGTTCGGATGTTGCCGTCGTCGTCTAGCATAACCGCTATGACAGCGTCGCGGAAGTCGCCCTTCCCATTTGTAAGAGCGAGGACAGAGGGAGTCTCGCCTTGCTCCATGCGGACAGTGGCGAAAGGTCGGACATTGACTCGCTAGCCAGACATGAGCTCTGCGACGATCGAGCAGTAAAGAACCCACGAATTCGAGCTCCATTCGACATCGCTCAGCGACGTATTCCTCGGCCTCTCCTCGCAGGTGCTCTTTGACCCATTTCGCTGCCGCCGGGACGAGATGGGTCCGGACCACATCCTGACATATCTCCTCTCGTAGCTGATTCCAAGCGGTCGAGATCTCCCCGTAGTCCATGGATCGCACACACCGCACGAGAGTTCCGGTGAACTGCTCAACCTCGGTATCCATGACCTCGATGACGATATTGACAAGACCCTCCTCCTCGGCTTTAAGCATGTGCAGGAATTGCGGACTATCCTTGAATAGCCCAATCGGCTTTTGAGTCAGGAATTTGAAGGTCTACAATACGTCACGTTAGCTGAAGTTCCAGTAGCAGAGAGAATCAGCGCACGTAATACAGGTGATACTCGTCAATGATCGTCATTCCCCTATCCGTCGGATTGACGCTGACGACACCGCACGCCTCCATGAAATCTCGCGCTTGTTGGCGAATCGAAGGGTCCTTGGCGAACTCGGAAGTCAGGATCTGACCCGCGGCTGAAATGTGTATCAGTAAGGGCTGCTCCCCCTATCAACAATACAAGGTGAACTTGCTCTTCAGAGCGTCTTCATATGTCGGGAAAGCTGTTCCGGGACCGGAGTACTCCTCGGCAAGATTTGGGGGCAGCCTTGCCGGGTTCTTCGGAGGCACAGGAGTTCCGTTCAGGTCGTTGAAGGTGACAGCGACTTGCGACACCGAGATGCCATACGCCTACCTTTGTCAAGCATGCACCACAAGATACCTTGGAAACGACTCACCTGGACGAGCTGCATGATCGGTCCCGTCCGCAGATCGTCCAACGTAGCTCTCTCCGGAAGCCTCTTCGTACCCTCTTCAATCGCCTCATCCTCCTTGATCCGCCGCAGATCTTCCGCATAATGGTATGCCAGCCAATCGTACCCCTCTGCAGCCGCCTCAATACTCATCATACAGACCGAAGGTAACAGCGTTCCTGTCAGATACTCGTCCACCAAGTCTGGTCGCCGGGTCTTGATCTTCTCCCTCATATTGGTGATTTGGGAACATCGTTCGAAGATTGCTCGATACCGGATACCCAGAGTGAAAAGCTGCCATAGCTCGTCTCGTTCGAGGAATTGGACGGAACTTTGCCCTTGATTCTCCAGCATGCTGAAAGTATCGCGCTTGTAGTGCCAAAGGTAGGGTACTTCAAGGTGTTGAACGAAGATCATGTTAAGAGCTGTGGACACGACATCGAGGAAAGGTTTGGCGAGGTCTGCTCGGCGCAGAGCGGGATATGGATTTGGTTCTGCCAGCGTCGCCTCCGGCCATGCTCCTTCTTGATGCATATTGCAGAAGAGATATTGCGTTCGAAGGGAGATCTTAGTGCAAGCCCAGCCAGCGGCGAGGTCAGGAGGAGGATAGAGGGAATCTGGGGCGAAGACGGGGTTGTCGGAAAGCGTTGAGTTGACGAGCTGATGTCGTTCTGGTCGATCATTCTGAGCGATGGCTTTGTCCTCGTCCTGTAGACGCCGAGCTTTGATCTCCGCGGGGTCGAAGACCTGTGAAAAAGTCAGCGGAAGAGAGATCCCTTATGGCCAACCCACATCTTCCAGCCGCAGATCATTCTTGGCTGTCTCTGGGTCCTCATCCACGTCTACACCTTCTTCCCCCTCGAGAGCCCAATCATAGTCCTGCCCATCCCCGAACACCGCATATATCTCATCCCAAGATCTGCTCAACTCAATCAGCTCCATCTCGTTGTACGATTGCGGACTCACCCTCGGTCCACACCGGCCATGTCTGGCTGAGTCCGCGCTGTCTCCCTTCTTCTCAACTTTTCCTCCCTCTTCCTCTCCCTTCTCTGCTCCTCCGTCTCACCCTGCGCCTGCTCATCCTCCTCATCATCCTCAATAAAGTCTCCCAAATCATCATCGTCCTCATCTTCCGCAGCTCTTCCCCTCTCCCTCTCCTCATCCTCCCTAAACATATCTTGCAACGTCGGTAACGCCTCATCACTAGCTCCAGTCCCACTCCGCCTTCTCAACCGTTTCAACGGACGTGACTTCGAAGGTCCCGCCAATCCCTGATTCTCCTGGAGAAGCTGGATATCGTCATCAGACAACTCGCGCTCCTCCCGACGAACTCTGTCCCTCTTCTTCCGCCGTTTCTCCTTCTTCCGTCTCTGTTCTGCCTTTCCATCGTCGTCAATATCCTCATCCTCATCTTGGATTATGAAGCCTTCGGCAATTCGCCTTGCTTCCTCCAGGTCCTCCTCTGAGGATTCTTCGGACGAGTCTCGGTCATCGCCATGAGGTCGGATGTCCTCGCCTTCTCCCTCGTCTGAAGGTGATCCAGACCGGTCAGACATGGCGGCGGAAAGACGGGATGAGGATGAGCAAGCTCGAGAGACTGGTGGAAGCGAATCTGCGGCGTGATGGATGAGAAGGTCTCCGCCGTCTTCCGACGGACGCGAGGCTGATCAGACGAGCATCAAGTCAAGTCAACTTGAACGTGGACGAATAGTGAAGGCTGATCGAGCGATATACGGGAATATAGGAATGTGGCATTGACGGGAGACTGCCTGAGGGTCCTGGTGGAGGTCACTGTCCACCGCGGTACGGATACCTAGGCGAATCCTTAAATACTAGCACTTTCCCAGACGAGGGCTATACCCGGTTTATCAAGACGAGTTTCAGGCGAATCGATGGCGCCTCGGCTGCTCTCCTCTCCCAAGGAGTATCAAGAGCTCCTCGACTCTGTGGATACCTTCCTGCTCGACTGCGACGGAGTGATCTACCATGGACCGATAGCAGTGAAGGGTGTCAAGGAGACCTTAAAACACCTAAGAGAAGCTGGTCAGCTTATCTATCCGCATGAAAGATGGTCGTTTACGTCGCCAGGCAAGCGCATCATCTTTGTCACCAATAACGCAAGCAAGTCGCGGCGGCAGTACAAAGCGGTCTTCGACAAGCTCGGTATTGAAGCGAAAGAGGTAGGCTGGCAATCTCAAGATCTGACTGATTATTCAGGAAGAGATCTTCGGTTCGGGATATGCTTCGGCAGTCTATCTCTCGAGAATACTCAAGTTCCCCAAGGAGAAAAAGGTCTACGTGCTTGGTCAGGCTGGTTTGGAGGAAGAACTGGATTCAATGGGAATAGCACATATAGGCGGGAGCGTGGGCTTGTCCCCTTGATTGAGTTCCGTTCCAGCTGATGCCTGCTTTCACACAGGACCCGGAGGACCAGGTGTTCATCGCTCAATCCGAGATTGGCCAATTCCAACCAGATCCAAACGTCGGAGCGGTATTATGCGGTTTCGATATCAACCTGAGTAATTACCCCCCGAAGCCCCCCCCCCCCCCCTTGCCTCTCGAGACGAGAAATGCGAAGGCTGATGAGTAGAGGAGATTACTTGAAGTTGTCCAAAGCCTTCAGCTACCTGCGCGATAGCGAAGCTTGTCATTTCTTGCTCACCAACGAGGACGCAACATATCCAACAGGAGGAACTGTCTGGCCAGGTTCGCTAAATTACGGGACGACCATGTTAAACCTAATGAGGACACAGGATCAGGAGCTATGTCCTCCCCCTTGGTCTTCGCAAGCAAACGGAAACCTACAGTCATTGGTAAGCCGAACAGTACGATGATGGATGCTATAATTGCCGAGTGGGCTATCTTTGCTCTGTGCCGTTGCTGCGCTCAATTCATCTCGCGAAGACATCAATTCGACCCGAAGCGAGCTCTGATGGTGGGCGACAACCTTTCGACGGACATTGAGTTCGGTCTGAATAGCGGGGTGCGGACGTTACTCGTTTTCGGCGGTTTGTCCTGAGGCCACGTTCCCGCATGCTTCGCTGATTTAGAAATGACGTCAGGCGTGACGAAGCGGGATCAGGTCTTCGGCCCTTCGCCTAGCTCAATCGTCCCAGATATAGTCATGGAGAGTTTCGGCAACTTTGCGGTCCTAGCGAAACACTGAAATTTCACCTCGAAGAGATTTACAATAGAATCTAGACTTTCGCATTTGTATAGCGCTGGCATACAAAGTAGAACATTTTTCATTCGAAGTCGTCAATCATTCCCATGCTATCAACGACGTCAGCATACCTGATTCTCGATGTGGGTCAAACTCACAGGGTGTATTGCTTGTACACTCTGTCGGCATGATGAGTATCAGCACTGCTCAATACACTCATCGCTTTACTCACGTCATAATCTTCGCGATGAACGCCTCGATATGGAAAATTTTCTTCGATCCCATCCGCATCCTCAACTCCTGCGAAGATGATCAGGCAGATACTCGGCAGATTCACAAAGAGACTAACGTAGTACGCGGCCCAATGTATTATCTGCGGCTTAATCGTATCATCCACCTTCTCCACAAGCCTCTCCGATATCGTCTGCGATACCGTCAGCACAGCTCATCATTCGGATTCCATGGCATACCTTCATGATGACAGTAGGCGGGATACAGTGCGACAACAGCTCATAGATCTTCGCCCTCACTTCCAACAATCGCTGCGCCGACTGATCTTGCAGTATTGAAACCGCTACCTTTCCGCAGTACACCTCCCAGTCAGGCTTCGCCACGTCGATGTCACCTGTCAAGTCGGGTCTTTGCATCTTCATCGCTTCAAAAACGAGGAGAGCTTTTCGGAGATTACCGTTGGATGTGGTGATGATACTTTGACAGGCGGGATCAGGAAGATGGAATCGCTCCTTTTTGGCGACATGGTGTAGCACTTTCGTCATCTAATGAGATAGCAGTAATTAGCGAAGTCGAGGAAAATTGGCTAACTCTTACCTCTGCGTCGTCAGGTGCAGCTACTCTCACGAGCAGACATCGACTCCGGATAGGCGCGATAATCTTGCTCGTGCTGTTAGCACAGAGGATGAGTCGCATGTTGTTCATGTATTTCTCCATCGTCCGGCGTAATGCGGCTTGAGCATCACGAGTGAGCGCATCGGCTTCGTTGATGATGACCACTTTGAACCGGGATCAGCTCGTCTTCACAAACGTACGGTGGGTGTACTCACCCTTGAAGCGTTGTTTGGCGTTGAGGTCTACCTGCTGCGTCTGTGCAATCTCCTTTAGGATATCCTGGATGACAACTCGATCATACATTCCGACATCCCTAAGACAGCTTCAATCTGAAATCTCACGGTTGACAGAGGTTGAGCTTACGAAGGCGTAAGCTCGATATGGTAGTTTGACTGAACGACATTGACATCGAGCTTTCGATTCGAAGGTGTCACAAAGACTCGTTGATCGACTCGAAGCTACTCGCAAGAAGAGGCACGCCCATAATTCAGCTCGATAGCTAGACTTGGGCGCTCTCTCTTACTTTCTCCACCCCGGGTCCGTACAGTTCCCGCAAAGTGCACATGATTCTCGTCTGCGCTCTCAAATCAGCTCTGAACCCCCTATAGCGACGTTGACGGGATCTACCTTCTTACCCGCTCCTGATGGCCCATAGAAGAGAATATGAGGGAAGTCGCCGGATGCCGCCTGGGACAAAGTGGTCAGCGTTATGGTCTCGGTCACCGAGGTAGACCTGCCAGGGATTTGAGGCGTGAAGACAGCTGTCGGTGGTAGTGAAGGTCATCGAGGGAGCGTGGACGGTACTGAAAAGGAACGGATGTCAGTGATTACTTAAGCGATTGAAAAAACTCATACTTTGTCGACCCATAACGACATAGCGTCCCAGGATGATCTCGCTCAGATGCGGAACACCCCTTGATCTGTTGTCGTGGATGATTAGTCGCAGGTGTCGAGACCAGACCTGCAGGTGTTCAGCGAAGGAAGAGGGAAGACGAAAGGTGGAAGTCGACCGGACGCGTACCGATTTGACGAAACGCTCGTGCCTGAAAGATATGGAAACCACACAGCATCAAGTTTGTGGACTGCTCCTCGCGTTTCCCATCATTCTCATCCTGGCCTTACATCAAACCACCTCCGAGATTCATTCCATGACGGTCGATCACACGAGATGAGCCACAGAACGGCATGACAACCCCATACACCCCTCTCCGGACCTCCCCGATCTCTTCTCCACCCTCTCGTGGCCTCTCACCTTCTCCCGCTCACTCCCCATCCAACTCGCTCCGAGCTCTCGAATTCGCCGAACCTGACGGTAAATCAGTCTTCGGCCGGCTTCAACGCTCGAGTACCGTAACAAGTCTTGGCGGCTTCGATTTCCGAGATGGACTGCTGCCTTTGACATTGAGTGGGGACGATGACAGTATAGGAAGAGAGGGCAAGGGGGATGAGAAACATGTCGGACTTGTACAAGGTCAGTTTATCGTTTCCATTCGGTGAAATGAAGCTGAAAGTGACCAGGAATGGCTCTCATCGTCGGGACTCAGGTCGGCTCTGGCATCTTCTCGTCTCCTGGAGTGGTGATCGCCGAAGTGGGCAGTGTGGGAGCGAGTCTGCTGGTCTGGATGATGAGTGCTCTTCTTGCATGGACTGGTGCCAGGCGAGGCGTTCCTCTCAGCTCATGGAAGCTAGTCGTGCTGATACATATGTATCAGCTCATTCGCTGAGCTCGGCTGTGCTATACCCCTGTCTGGCGGTGCTCAGGCTTATCTGGCATACTCAGTCAGTCCCGTTCATTCTCGCTGTAGAGATTTATGCTGATTCCAAGCAGTTCGGTCCCATGCTGTCTTACTTGTACACATGGACGGCAGTTACGACCCTCAAGCCAGGCAGTGCAGCAATCATCGCCCTGATCTTTGGGTGAGTCATGTAGCCAGGGGTACTGACTGATGTGACGCTAATCACGAGTAGGGAGTATGTCAGTCGAATGATCTACCATGCCTTGACGGCCGACCCCGAAGCCATTGTTCCAGAATGGACGATCAAAGTGTGCTGTCCAATCCTTGCGACCGGTTCATAGCTGACTTTACCCAGATCACCGCCATCATCGCCATTATTCTGGTTTCCATCCTCAACCTCATTTCTCGATCCATGGGAACAAATTCGGCAATCTTCATCTCATCCATCAAACTCGGCGCTCTCCTCTTCGTTGCAGTGCTCGGTGTTATTTCTTTAATCCGCCATGGTGCTGGTCCCGCCTTGGCGGCTTCAGGACTCTTTGCCGGAATGTCGACGCAACCGAGCAGTTATGCGATCGCTCTGTACTCTGGTCTTTGGGCTTTCGACGGGTGGGATGCTTGTTGCGTATGCGTCCATCTCCTTGAGCTGGAGGTCTGGCTGAAGTGCGCAGTTTGTGGCCGGTGATATGAAGGACACTCACCGCGACCTCCCTCGAGCCTTGCACTCCTCGATGACTATAGTTATGACTTTATTTGTCGCGGCCAACGTCAGCTATTTCATTGTCTTGAGTCCAGCAACCGTCGCATCAACAAACACGGTTGCATTAGACTTTGGGCGAGAAACGATAGGTCGATTCGGAGCGGTGGTGTTCAGCAGTCTGGTCTCCATCAGCTGCTTCGGAGCGTTAAGCAACAGCTTCTACACGAGTGAGATAAAACGATCCTCGTGGTTGAGCCTGCTGACAGCTTTCCAACTGTAATAGCTGCACATTTGAGCTATGCAGCCGCAAAAGACCATTTCCTTCCGGAGATCTTCGCTAGGTTAAATGGTAGCCGTCGAACACCAGACAACGCCATGGCTCTTCAAGCGGGTCTCTGCTCCTTCTTTGTCGTTTTTGGTGGAGGCTTCCGGAGTAAGCCCTCGACGAAGACTTCGCATCCAGCAGCTGATGTTGTCGCAGCATTGCTTAACTTCTTTTCTGTGACTTCTTGGACATTCTACCTCCTTACCGTGCTCGGACTGCTGGTGCTTCGAGTGAAGGAGCCGAATTTGGATCGGCCTTACCGGACATGGTTGATCACTCCTATAGTCTTCTGTGCTGTGCGTCACTGGTGATTCGACTTCCGGTCAGCGCGGCTCATAATTCTCATCTAGGTTGCGATGTTCTTGCTACTTATGCCAATCTTCGCTGCTCCAGGGGAAGCATTCGCTGCCTTCGGTAGATCCTACCTCTCCTACTTTGCGTCTAGGCTGATCTAGTATTCTCACAGTATTCATGGCTGCAGGCGTGCCGATGTACTATCTGACGGCTCGATCCCGTGCATTATCAACAAATAAAGGGACATCGGACGATGAAGGTGGTCTGAGAGCAATCTTTACAGGTATTTCCGTATCTACTGCTATGGTTAGTAGTTGAAACTTGTTTCAGCTGGGCTTGCGAAGTTCCGGGACGATGTTTCTCGACTCCTGCCTCATACCTGGAAAAAACATAGAGATACGCCCCACCCATCAGCCGTCGAGCGGCATACGGGTCGAGCAATGGACGAGATAGAAGAAAGGCTAGGCATGTTACGGGGTGATCATCTAGAAATGTCGGAGCGATGAAATTTCGTTGTATCTTTTGTGTTTCTCATCACCGCTTCCCACCTCGTTTCCCTCGACCTCTTGACCCGCATCTACCCCGGACACCTATCTTCCCCCTCTGTCGACCTTCCCTCTCCATCGCGATCCCAGCCTTCTTATTCCTCCGCCTCCCTTCCATCTCCCTCCCCTTCTTTCGCTCAGCTTTCGTCTCCATACTCCGACTCTTCTCCTTTTCGGCTTTCCGCTTGTCTTTCTCCTTCTTCGCTTTAGCCTGGGCCTTATGGCTGGAAGCAGGCATGAGAGATGGAGCAGTAGCTACAGATGCGGGATTAGGCGATGCGGACCTGGATGAGCCACGACGAGCGGGGATTGTAGGTTGAAGAGCAGCGGTGGGGTCGAAGTCCTCGGTGATGGTGACGGTGGCGACGTGTTCCTCATCGGAATACTCTGCTTCTTCCTCGTGCGCAGATGACGGACCAGCTTCCGACTCGTCATCCTCTATAGCATATCAGTCTATTTATCCCGTCAATTCTGCCAAGAGATTCACCGTCATCCGTCAGATCCGGTAAACCCATAGCCCGTCTCATATCCTTGGCATTCTGCGCAGCTCTCTCCTTCAGCTCCTTTCTAGCCTAATTATACATCAAGTGTCAGCCCAGAATGTCGATCCTACAGCAAATTTTGCCGTAACTGTCTTTTTGGACTGACCTTCCGCCTCTCCTCCAAATGAGCTTGATGATCCCTCTCCTTAGCTCTAGACCGCTTCTCTTCCGTCCTAGCCTTCTTTCGCCTATGAAATCCGTTCAGCCAATCCCTACGACCCGACACAAATCAGCTACAGCTCAAGCAAGTGAGTAAAGGGAACTGACCGGCGAGCAGCATCATCGAATTTGATTTCTTCTATTCGGTCGCGACGGGCTTTTTTGGCTCGTTGGATGTAGGATTGGCCCTCTGTGAGAAGGGCGATGTTACTCTTGTCGGGTCGGGTGGTCATCTTGTCTGTATTGGATGACAATGAAAATACTCTTCGTATTTCTAGAGGCTAACTAAAAAATCCTTTGTAGGTTGGAACAGAACGGAGTTCAAGCTCTAGTCCGTCGGGAGCAAAACAAGCGCCAATTTGATCGCTTGTACGTGGCAAGGTACCAGTTGTCCTGCGCCTCCTTCCTAAAGGTAAACAAAATCACCCGATCAAATATCCACAATCCCTAATCCCTCCGTTGTATCTTATTCTCCCTTGATTCTCCATGTATAGTCCGACATGGAGAATGAGGTGTACATCGACCTGAACACATCTGCTCTACCTTCTCTATCTCCCCTCGGCGGGTATGATAGCCCAAGATCGTATCCTCCTTTGGAATCGCCGACGGCTAGTACATTCCTCCGAACGGCTGAGACTCTTGATGGCCTAGCGAAACAACTTGAGATCCTCAAGGATGTGAGTGATGGAGGTGGGGAGGTACGATGTCCTTGTGGAGCTAAGGTTAAGGAGAGAGAGAAGATGGAGGATAAGCTCAAGTTATCTGGCGGTAGGATCTCATCTCCCTTTGTATAGAGGACCACCTAGCTGATAGGAGTAGAGATTGGTAGTGCCTTGCTGCAGAGGTACGAAGCTTTAGAGAAGAAGTATCGATGTGAAGTGGAGCGGTATGAACATCAGGTCAGTTTTTGTTTTAGCCTTACATTTCGACGAAAGAGAGATAAACCCGTTCTGATATGGCCTGGATTAGCTCGAGGTGAAACGTACCGCTCTGGCGGAATCGCTTAGGCGTGTCAATAACCTCGAGAAGGCGAATACGACTCACTTACAGAGGTATGCTGAGATGTCGAGGAAGAACGAAGCGGTCGAGAAGGTGCGCGCCCTTTCTCCACCCCTAGCCTTCTCGCAGTGTGAGTTGAGCTGATTAAGATGCAGCGGTATACACAGGCGATGCATACTCAAACCTTGACGCAGCAATCTCTTACGCATGTTCGGGCGGAACTCACGGCGCTGAGGACGACGACGAATCGGCAGAGCTTGGCGCTTGCTTCTGGAGCTGGAGTTGGGGAGAGGTTGGCAGACGCGGAGAGGAGGTATGAGGAGGCTAGGGAGGTCGGGGAGGCTGAGGAGAGGAGAGCGAGGGATAAGGAGCGGAAGCGGAAGAGAGCTGATGCTAGGATAGGTGCGTTCAGACTTATTGATGGTATAAGAACCGCCCAATACCGCATGCTGATACCGGAATAGCTGAGTTGGAACAGCAACTGGCGATACGATCGAGAGACGTCGAGGAGGTCAAGGAAGCCAGGGCGAGAGATGCGCAGGAGCTGCTAGCGAATGCCAAGGATCGGCTGACTATTCTGCATTCCGAGGTACGCAACGGCGAAGTACTGAAGAGAATCTGGTACTGACCTGGTTTACCAGCTTTCCGATACCTTCCGCTCAGAATCCCCCGCCGATGTCCCCGAGTATCAGCGCACTCTCGAAGATCTGGTCGCAAACAATGCGCTGCTCAAACACGATGCCTTTGAATTAGGTCATTTGCTCACTCATTCACGTGAAGAAGTCCGAATCTTACGCGAAGAACTCGACGATCTCCGGTCCGCATCCGGTCTGGCTGGACGCAACTCCCCGCTAGACCGAGTGCAACAGCCTCTTTCGTTGGAGCTGAATCACTCCCCCTCCCGCACCGAATCAAGCACGATCGTGGGGAACTTCGGAGAACGAGCCGGCTGGGCTAGGTTGAGTGCTGCCAGCTCCAGCCGGACAGGTGGGATCAGTACCTGGGAGCATCATCGGAGGACGTCCATGGCGCCCAGTCTCGCTTCGACGTGGACTGCGGAAGGACTCACGTCGCCCGGTCTCGGCATGGGCCCTATCGGGGAGTTTGGCGGTGCTTTGATGAAGGACGAGGCTATCGCCCTCAGTCCGCCACCTATCGAAGGCAGAGAAAGTCCGAAGCCCATATTCAGGACGTCGCCAAGCGGTGGGATTACCTATGTTTTGAACGGAGTGCCGAAGAACAAAGTTGCATTGCCTCGTCCACCCGTTAGGAGAAGCTTTAGCTTGGAACGGCCTAGATCAGCCATCCGCAGCTTCTCGGTAGGTCATTCAATCTTTGCACAACAAAGTATGGCATTGATGATGTACAGCAGGGCGTCGAGTCGATTGCCGAATGGGCGCCAACAGATGACGAGCAACATGCTGATCCCGGTAGCTTTGACGGAGAGCCGAGCTCTCCAGGTGCGTCTGAGTACTTTCGCGCTGCGGAAGCCAGTCGAAAGCGACGATCTATGTTATCTTCGCTCGCGGATGCAAGTTCGCCCCACAATTCGAACGACTACTCACCAAACGCAAGCAACACGCTCGTTGACCAATCCGGTTCCGTCGACTTTCCCTCACCGATGTCAGAGTCGGCTCTGAATACAGCAGTCGATCACAAGCGAGTGCACCGGCGTACCTTACTCCTTCTTACTCGGTCGAGAGGAGTCCAGACAGATGCACCGGAGAGCAGTGGAAAGAACGATACCCGACCCGCTCCAAATGCAGATTTATCCATTGCTTCGACAGACACCTCGCCGGCGAAACCAATCCATCAGTCCGAGACATCCTCTATCCATAACAGGTCTGGTACATTCCTCGCTGTCCTCGATCATATTAGCAAGATCCTCACCAAGCTTCGGAACGCGGATATATCCAACTTAAACAAACGACTAAAGAAGCAGCATCTTCCGGGCGACGTCGGTCACCTCTCTCGCTCGACCTTGAGAAACCTTCAGCTAGAAGTGGCAGACTTACGGAATCATTTCCGAGGCGCAGTTGATGTGGGTGTTGTCAGTCGAAGGGAGATCACCCTCCTCTTGAAGCTCTTCAAGGAAGTCTTCTCAGAGCTCGTCGACCTACAAGCTATCGTGAATGATGTCACTGTCGAGCCGTCACTTGCGAAGAAGCTGCAGAAGGACGCATATCGAGACGAGGAGGAAGTCGAACAAAAGACGACCAAGCACGCTTCCGGTCTTGGTTGGATAGCCGCACCGATTACGAAGTTCTTTGTGACGGCTGCTGGAGAGGCGGTTGATTCTGGACATAATTCTTCTCCTCGACCAGGTAGAAGTCTCGAGAAGAGCCGCTTGCAGCCTATGACGGTCAAAACTGGTCCGAAACAGCTAGCCTTGACATCGGCTACGACAACTCATATCAGCGTTGAGTTTGGTGGATCTGGCATGGTCAGGCGGGCTTTACCCGCAGCTCCGCAAGCAGCTCAACCCGTCATCGAGGGACTTCTGCCTTCACTCAATGGTGTGGGGGACGACATAAAGACGCAACAGATCATTGGCACCGGCTCGAAGTCTAGCGGTGCCGACGGACTTGCACCTCCTACCCTTCGCACTCCAAACACACTGAGACCGTCAAGGTCACGAGCCAATCGCAATGAGCTTCTCGGAATCTTCGCTGGTGCTGCTCGACCCGTGACCCCAACTGGCGGAGGTCCATGGCAGGTTGTCGGCAACGGCGATCCACCGGGTGTAGGAGCCGGAAAGACGATCCGAGCAGCATCCTCGCAATATTTCGCCGACAAGACTATATGTCAGCGAGACATTGCGAATCAGCGCAAGCAACTGTCCGCTGTGGTAAACGCCGTGATTGACCGTACTGCAGAACAAATCGAACGCGAAGAAGTCGCCTCTTTCCAGCCTGCATTACTCGAGCGGACTCTCCGGCCCCGCGGTCTGTCAGACTCCTCGATACGATCGACTTTCGTCTCTCAGGCCAATCCCGGAGAACGGCTCCTTACAGCAACAAGCGTAGCGGTTGGCCCAGCACCTCGGGCCGTGGGATTCGGCTCATCGATCGGAGCAGATAAGCGAGGTGTGCTTGAAAGCCTTGCAAATCGGTTCTACACCTTCCGAGGTCTACCAACCGATATCTCACCTGTCAATCCGGATGCTTCGTCACTCGACCGTGCTACATCTCCACCTCCAATCGAAGTAACAGGTCGTTCGCCAGCGCGACCAATACCTGAGTCAAGTTTATCCACCTCCCGAGAAGGCGCAATCTCACCCGCCACTGTGTTCCCATCCGAAACAGGGATGTTCGGGCTTCTGGCAAATTCATTAGCAGGAGCGGCGGAGATCGGTCAATGAGCAAGGGGTACACGAGGAGGAAGATGAGATGGTTGTGCGACGTTGAGGCATCCGGTGCACGTACCAAGATCGGTAAGGACGGTCAGCGGGAAGGGCGATTGGAGATGAAGGCGTTTGTCGCTAACAGGAATCTACCCTTGTCGGATATATCTTGCATATTTGTTTGTACTCATCATGACATATCCCTAGCATCTGCACTGATGAGCATATCTCTGTCCCTTGATGAATCGTAATACTTCGTCACCTTTCGTTGATCTTTCACATGTCGTTCCCCCAAGGACATTTCTCTGAAACCCGTCTCCATCATGCGGACCTCAATGGGTACCTCACCGCTCACGCTCCTCCGCTTCCTCGAGGAACCTTCTCAGCCAACTTCTTCCGCTTCCTCTTCTCCCTCCGGATCTGCGACTTGCTCATCTTTCCTCCGCCTGTTTCGCCATTTACCTTCCCATCATCATCGCCATCCGGATTGTCAAGGCTATCTCCATCGGCTGATGACTCATGGACCGTATCGAACGCGAGGATCCGCTTCGCTTGAGGGGAATCGAGGGCGACTGGTCCGAGGAGGGGAAAGTTGCCTGAGCCGCCTGGGGTAGATGGAGTATGTGGAGTAGCATTGCCTATTGCGGTCACCTCGCCGGTTTCAGCTGTTCCGTTGGAACCAGTCCGCTCTGCATGCCGTTCGCTATTGATATTTCCGCTCGGATTCGGGTGACCTGTACGACTCGATATATCACCAGGACTTGGCTGTGATCGCAGAAGGAGCGGATCGGAGGACGCGGTCTCCAGAGCAGCTGTGTTACTTTGAGTGGGCTCGAAAGTCGTTTGATGATCCAGACGTTTCTTCTTGCTCCGTCCTGAGAGGAGGTCGAGTACAGAGCTCTTCTGCTTCGTCTTACCCACCGACCGTGAGCGCGACTCCGCTTCCTCGTCGTCGTCTTCTTCTGTCACCCGTCCAGCTTCCCCGGTCGGCAGATCATCTTCACTAGGCTTCCCCTTTGCCAACCTCTTTCCCAATACCCCTAAGCCAGTAGAAGCCTTAGGCTTCGGTGCATCGAACAATGGATGTCCTACACCCAGTCGATCGTTCTCGTCGATACCAGCAGCTTTGAAAGCCCGCTCGAAATCTTTCCGCTTCTCTTCTTCGGATTTCTTTACCCCGAAGTCCTTTGGGATCCAGGAATTGATGGTAGATGTGAATAGTGATGCGGAGAGGGCGAGGGATTCGGGGGCGAGTGATGATGATTGGTTGGGAGTGTTGTTTGACATCTCGTATACAGCGGCATTGAGTTGATCGATTTGGGGCTTTCGGTGTGTCCGCTTTGCGCAAATAATGTATCGTAAGGTTGACGGAAATCTGAGCACCACCGTTGAAGACGCCCGACATCACCGCCACACCTCACATTCCCCGGCTATCTCCATAACCCATCATCAAGCTTCACACTTTCTGACACTTCCACAACCGCATCATCACGACCTTAGCAATCTGCTTATCCCGACGTCGGACCTGCTCATCATGTCCGCGTACAACGAGAAATCTGATGCTCCGACGGCATTCGCCCCATACCTCGATTCCGTCGCTTCACTATTCCACCCGATCGCTGCACCTCTTGCTAACACATATTCACGATTTCATGGGTGGAAGGAGAATATGGGATTGGTGCAACCTGGGACGGTTGAGAACCTGACCAAAGAGGTTTCACGTACGTTCAGCTTAGGTTGGAGAAGTTTCGGAGCTTCCGAGTTCGACTTTACGCTGATCGCACGGCTTGATCAGAGGTTCACCTGGCTAATTGGTTCTTCGATGGAGCTCGAGCAGATGTGTCGAAGGTCGTCTCGGCAAATCCAGCTTTCCAACTCACACACTCCTTTTCACTCGGGTCGGCGAGTAAGCCGGCGAGCTATAGTTTCGGAGCAATATTCGCAAATGCCCAAGTGAGTCCTTGTTCGCCAGAATCATCCTCAGTCCTGTGATGAAACAGGCCGGCAATGATCTAGAGCAAGAGACCATTAGCTGATATGCATCCATTCAGACATTCCTGCAAGGAGGAGTGGACGGGACAGGGATGGTGACGATGCGGGCGAATCAGACTTGGTCAGCTGCAGATATCACGAAGATACAGGGACAGGTGTGTCTCCAGTATGACGACAGCGTTCGAGAGCTGATCCTCATAACCTATAGCTGTACGATAAACCTGGACAATCGATGGTTCAGATCGAGCATGACCACCTCGGACCTCACTACTCCTTCAGCCTGAAAACCATGAACCCTGGCCTTCTCGACGCTACCGGTATTCACTTCGTCTCCCTCCTCCACTCCCTCTCACCTCGATTATCCCTCGGATTCGAAAGCATCATACAGCACCCTCAACCCTCAATACTCGAGACTTCCACCTCATACCTACTCAAACTCACTTCTCTCCCCAACACCTCTGCCATGGCCGCTGCCGCTCTAGCTCCTGCCGGTCAACCGCCCATCCCACAACCTTTTGAACCATCATGGACAGCAACAGCACAGCTTCAGCCTTCCGGAAACATTCAAACGACCTATGCACAACGGCTGAGCGATAAGGTGGATGTAGCACTCGACTTGCAAACGATGATTCAGCCCGCATCAATGTTAGGACCTGCGAAACGAGAAGCGATTGCAACATTAGGAGCGAAATATGATTTCCGGATGGCCACGTTCAGAGGACAGGTGGATAGTAATGGGAAGGTTGGGATGTTGCTGGAGCAAAGGTTCACTCCGGCTTTTGCGTTCATGGTTGGAGGGGAGATTGACCATGCGAAGGTGAGTCGAGCGATCGGAGTTCACGCAGGATGATCTGACAGAAGCATTCTAGAATGCTTCGCGATTTGGTGTTGGCCTCATGATAGAATCGTCAATAATGTGAGGACTGAAAAACCCTCATCCTGATCATTGCAAGGATGTTGATATTGACGGTTCACCTCAGGACACCCGAGGAAATGATGGCTGCGGGAATGATAGCACCAGCATGAGTCTTTCATTTGGACTGTTTTTTTGCAGGGGTCTTTCAATAGAGGGCAGGTGCTTTCATCCCGATAACTTCTGTATAAAGCATGGATCACCTATCTGCAGTACCATGCAAGCGTTGGCTTACATGCATGTCTCGGCAATTTGACCAACATAATTATTATTCTGCCCAACATTATTATCCGCTTTTCTGGACTTTCTCCGACTTGACGACCGAGTGCAATTGACGAGTCTGTAACGTTCGTACGGTTTCCTGTCTCTAAATACCCCTGATCGGCATGGCTCCACCTCGGAGCCAGCGCAAGGAGGTCTCTTCGCCTTCGACCTCGATGAGCCAATATTCCCAGGTTGAGGATGTTTCAGAACAGATCTCCGAAGCGGTCTCTCAATGGGAGTCAAGCGGTCAGGATGCCCTCCGCAATCTCTTTCTTACCCGGATAGATACCTTACATTCGAGTCCTCTTTCATCTATAACCCTTTCACATGCTTTATTTGGTCTTCTCGCTTCCGACCTCGAGCCTCAAGAATTAGCGGATCTTCTCTCATCTCTGATCGGAGGCTTTGCAGAGGATGTTAAGGAGGAGCGGACGGAACTCCTTGGAGAGGCTTTGGTGGACGTCATCGAGATCATTGAGCAGGAGAGGGAAGATGGGGAGGATGTTAGGCCGGAAGAGAGTGGGATGGAGGTGGATGGGGAAGGGAAGAAGTGGAAAGGAGCTGAGAAGGGGCTCGAGGTGCTCCAGCTGCTCTTGGTGTGCTCCTCCCTCAAGCTATCTCGGCAAGCTATTGATGATTGTTGGCAGGCATCCAAGCACCTCCCTTCTCACATTCCGAACCTTCTGCTCAACCCTCAACTCCTGCTCACTCTCAACCTCCATCCGTCCCCACATAACCCCCAAGCCCTTCAGCGCGCCTACGTCAAGCGAAACACGACCCTTTTCTTCAAACAATCGAAATACAACCTCCTCCGCGAATCATCCGAAGGTTTCTCAGGTCTCATCGTCCTCCTCACAGGTCCGGATGCTCTACTTCGACAATCTCCAGCCGAAGAGTCTGATCAATCGAGGAAAGATCGTGCAAAGAGGGTATGGGCGAAGGTCATGGGTTTGATTGGGTACTTCAATCTCTCCCCACCGAGAGTGCTTGATATCGTTCTGGAGATTTCGAGTTGTCAGGTCGCGGTTCATTGGAGGTTCTTTTTGGACCTGTTGAGGTGTTCGCCTTGGGGTGCTGCAGCGGACACTCAGGGGAAAGGGAAGGGGAAGGCTATGGATGTGAGGTGGGTGGATGAGGAGATGTGGAGTATAGCGGAGGCGATGGAGGAAGGTGGGGATAGGGTGTTGAGTCAGGTATTAGGGGTCAAATTCGGCTTCTATCAGGTATGTTGAGGGGTATGATCTGTTCGATGTTCCTCGTTGATCTCCCGTAGCGACCCGAAGGCGGTGACACTCCCATGGCTTTGATATTCATGGCAGCCCTGCTGGTGAAACACAGCTTCGTCAGCCTATCAGACCTCCTGCCCTTCGTGCGTCCGCTTCTCACACCAGCCTTCCCATGTCCCGCTCACTTTAGCCTATCAGCTCTCACCCGATGACACCGAGATGGCCAATGTTCATAAGCGATACCTCTCTTCGATCTCCTCTCCTTCTGGACCTTCCAACGCCCTATCCAACTCCACACTGCTGGATGACGAGACACCAATTTCCGCTACCCTTGAAGGCGGCGAGACTGGCGGACCTCCACCGAAGCCGCCCCCGGAACAGCGGATCCTGCTCCTTCAGGCTCTTTTGGCGATAGGTGATCTGCCAGCCTCGCTGCTGCTACTCGGACGATTCCCTTGGGTTGCACAGAGTCATCCACACATAGCCGACTTGATCATGCGTATAGTCGCATACGCAGTTGAGGATGTGTATAAACCGGTTACAGGCATCGGCTTGAAAGGCTCAGACGAGGATGATCTGGACATGGAGGAAATCGCTCCGACAGCGAAGACCGCTACGAAGGAGGTTATTCCGACTCTCCTGGCTCCGTGTCCACCCGCAACAACGACGAAGGTCTTCAAATTCTTCTACCCTGATTGGCGGGAAGGGCTTGAGAAGTGGACGACCGCCGAGGAGGTTCTCGAGAAGGGTCCGCGATGGCTTTCGCTGGTCAGAGGGCTCGGAGGACGGACGGTCAAGGCGATGGTCAAGATTTGCAGAATTGGAGATGCATACTTCACCGCCCTGAGACGGTCCAAGGAGGCCGATCTGGATTTGCAACGTGTCGCAAAGTCTAAAGAGGAGATCCGTATGGTCGAGGTAGGTCGCGGACCAGCAATCCAAGCTGACTCAATCAACAGCCGACGTTACAGCAGATGCAGCCCTGGCTCGACATTGCTCGGACATCCCTGCTGCCAGCGCTATCGGCATCGGGAGCTACTGCAGCTTTCGACATCGAGCTATGGTTACTCCTCAAGCATTTCCCCTTTCCCGTCCGGTACGCCTTGTACGGCGAATGGCGGGAAAGCACATGCAACTTCCGAGGTCGGAACTCCTGTCCGGTCGCATCCCACGCTGCAGCCGAGAGTACACGCGAGACCAAGAAAGCGTTATCTCGAGTGACAGCTTCACAATCCGCGCCGACTGGACCTGCTATAACCGATCGAGGTCCAGCAAGAGCCCTTGCCAAGCTTAGCCATACGAATCCCTTGGCTTTGTGGACAACAGCTGTGACGCAAGTCAAAGCGTATCCTAATATCGGTCAATTTATCGTCGAGGCGGGTCGCTATATGACCCAGCTCTCGATGGATGTGGCGACCTTCACTCTCGTCGACACCTTGTCGGATGACAATATTTCCCGGCTCAATCCTACCGGTACTGACGTGGCACAATGGCTTTCGAGTATGTTTTCAGGCAATACATCGAGACTTGTGCTAACTCCGTACAGGTCTTGCGAGTTTCGTTGGTGACTTCAATCGTCGGTATGCGAACATGGATCTTGAGCCGATCCTGCAATTCATCATCAACCGTCTGATGCGGAGCGAATCGGCCGATCTGAACATCCTCGAAAAGCTCATCAGCATCATGTCGGGCGTCAATGCGGTCGAGAACGATACTATCTCCGACGATCAGCTTATGGCTTATGGAACTGGACGAGAGATGGTCCGAGAAGCCTTCCACTCGACGATCATCGCGATCTCGAGGCCAGCCGAAGGCGAGCCTGGAGGCAAAGCAAAAGAGGCACCCTTCGACACGGCAAAGAGTACGAAAAAGAGCTTGCCCCGTTTTGTCAACGCTCTTCGGGAAACCAGGCTGTCTATGCCGATCTGGATCGCTCTGGCTCAAACGCAGCAGGGTGCAGCGGATAAGATGGCTTCAGCGCCGATCAAGGCTATGGCATCGATGCAGGACACAGTATGTCTTCCGCTTATGTCTTATCGGTTATCTGATATGTACAGGTTCATGGGGTCTTTATCCAATATGGCGACCTCCTCGCGGAGCAACTCACCGCTGACGAGCATATCAACGCCACGCCCGATCTAGAAATCTTAGTCAAGGATTTCGGGTTGGAGTTCGCGATGGCTTTCCAGATCCTACGACCTAGGTTGCATGCGGAGCTTGATCGTGTCAAGATGGAAGAGAAGGCTGCCGTACAGAAACGTTTGGCCGCGGAGAAGGAAGCGCTAAGTCAGCGGACTGCGTCCCCAACGAAGGACGTGTCGCCGGCCTTGCCGTCACCAAAGTCAGCATCTATGCAGCTTGATGGTGATGAGTCTGGAGACGTCGTCATGGAGGATGGCAAGGAGGTGGTACCGAATGGGACTGCTCTCAGTATCCCTCCACCGAAAAACGCGAATGTGAGTGTGACTGCACTGCTTCTTTCACTCCTTAACGAGATGGATGTAAGGCGCGGCAAAAGGCTTGGTGGCCGTCTGCACTCACCCTGACGATGCAGCAAGCGAGAAGTCTGCTTCCTCAGGAGGTCAACGATATCATGAGGTCAGTTCGGCCTCTCCTTTCCCGCTCGGCTGACAACAATCAAGTGCACCTTTTTTCGTCATCTTTTGGCATCTGTGCATGTCGGACATCTCCTTTTCCTCGGAGTCGTATCAGAAGGCTATCGACAAGATAACATCACTCGAGAAGTACGTCGCAAGCTGGAGGACTACCGCTGTAACGGAACAAAAGGTCGAACGAGCTCGATTGAAGGCACGGGTTGAAATGCTCGCGAAGGAGAGGGACGCACACCAAAATGTTGTCAATGGCTTGAATCGAAGACGATTGCGGCTCGAAAGCTCAAAGTGGTTCGGACGTCGTGAGCTCAAACGATTATACTCATCATCATCGGCTCATCCACCGAATCAGCTATCGCGGAGAAAGGCCTGCAGTCGCGCCTCGGCTCTCAACTCCACCAATATTGCTTCTACCCTCGATCCCTCTTGACTCCTTCCGATGCTGTCTTTGTCGCCAAATTCATCCGCACCGCCCATGATCTCGGAACGATCGGCTTCTCTACCGTCTTTGCATACAACAATGTGAGTACGACTGGTGAGCATCGAGTACTTTCTGACTTGGAGAAAAGTTTTTCAATGACCGCCTTGCTGCTTGTGTCTTCTCCGCCACGACGAACGAAGCTCGTAACTTAGGTACACTTCGTTCAGTGAAACGTATGCAGTCTGATGTGTATCGCAGGTCGATGTCTTTCGGCGCTTATGGCTGACCTCGATGCCTGGCACCGAGATGAGGCACGCTACAATCGGGAAGCACTTGGCTCGTCCGACCAGCCGTCAGAAGGGGAAGCCCAAAGACACCTTCCAGGCATGTTATTCAAACCTAAGCCTAATGCGGACTTGGTTCCCATGTCTTGGCACCAGTTTCGCAACTTCTATGCTAAATGTCATAACACACTGGCTAAGGTCTGTCTCTGTCCCGGACCGGTGTATGGAGCTCACGCTCGCCATCACAGGCACTGGTGTCATGCTGGGCTCAAACCGACTTCATGCACATCAAGAACGCTATCACGGTAGGCTTGCAAGTCATCAAGTGCTTCCCGGTCATGGATACAAACGGCAAGGCCATCGAGGAGGCCGTCAAGGCGTTGGTGGCGGGCCAGAACGGTACTCTTACGCCTGATGTGCAGCATCAATGCCAAGCGTCTGTATCGCAGTCCAATACCATCGAAACTAGCTGAATATGCAACAGGTACTTACGGAATTTAAGTCGACAGCAAACGATCAAACCTCTCATTTCGCCTGCGGTTTTCCACTCTGTGAGTCTCCTGGACCGCTGCGTCAAGTTGCTGACCATGAAACTCGTTACGCAGGCTGGTGCATCTAAGACCACTACTGCAGCTCCAAGTGCTCCAACAAAGAATGCGCCGACAGCCCCTCGTTCTAACGGCGCTGTCACGCCAAAAGCGAACGGTGACTCCGCGAAAGCAGCCAATGGCACTCAGACGCCCCCAGCCGACGCTTCATTACCAGTATCCTCTACAGCCGATCCTCAGGCTCTGCGGCAGAAGCTTGAGCAGACGCGTTCGAAAAATCCTTCTTCTACCGGGATCGTCAAGGAAGAATCAGCGTATACTTCCCCGAAAGGTGTTTCTTTATACGGAGCTGATATTGTGCTTTTAGCGCTGCAAAGAATGCTTCTGCATCCGCAGCTTCCAATTCGGGCGGCTCGCTTCCGGGCGAACCTGGGACGCAGCCTCCTGGAACTTCGACAGTTGAGCCGGCCAATGGACGGGTGACCCCGCCCCCACCCGTGACCCGTGCTGGCCCCCCCGCTACTCGATCGACCCCTACCGCTCCTTCATCAGCTCCGACAGGCCCGGCAAGTGCAAGTCGGGCCAACGGTCTGGCATCTGAAGCGCGCAACATCCCCACTGGGCCATCCAGTCCATTAGGCAACATGGGTTCCACGAAACCCGCTGCGACACAATCGGCATCTATGGGACCGCCGCATTCATCGCTTTCAATTGACGAGGAGCGTGCCGCCGCTCGAGCGAGGAAGTTCGGCATGATATCGAAACCTCTGCCTCCTTCGGCACCTACTGGCCCATCTGCTCAAGTCAAAGCGGAACTACTGCCAAAAGCAGACGCTCCGCGCGCAAAGTCACCGGTTCCTGATCCGCGGCGAGCTTCGCCGCCGCCAAGAACGGCTACGAGACGAAGCGGAAGTGTTGAGAGCCGAGTCAGTGACCGCTCGAAACGCGAAGCGCGGGAGCGAGAGGATCGAGATCGCGATCGCGATCGATTACGAGAGTCTCGAGGAAAAGAGCCGTTAGCTTCTCGTGAGAATGGTATTCGTTCTCGCACACCTTCCGATCGGAAGCCAAGCGATGAGGTCACGGAGCGACGCCGACAAGAAGATTTGCTGCAAGCACGGCACGAGAAGCTGGCAACGGAGGAGAAGAAGGTGGAGACACGCCGATCCTCTCGAGACGGTCATCGTCGAGAGACGGAGAAGGAGAGAGATGAGAGGAAAGCCAAAGAGCGAGAAAGGGATAAGGAGGCTGATCGGGAGAAAGACAAAGAGAAGGCTAAGGATCGTGTTGCACGAGAAAGCGAGGATGCCGGTCTGAAGCGGAAGCGAGATGAGGTGGGTTGGCTCGGTAACATCAGGAAAGATCAACCTCGCTGACAGTATCAGCCGCCGCGACGGATTGACGATCCTCGTGATCGCCATGATGATCGTCGGGATCGACGTGAACCTCGAAGAGACGAAAGACGAGACGACCGCCGGGACGACAGACGGGATGATCGTCGAGACGATCGCCGAGATGACAGACGGGACAGCCGGGACGAGAGGCGCACGGATAGGCGAGACGACCGCGATGGTCACCGACGTGATCGAGAATCTCGCGACCCCAAAGATCCACCTCCTCGAGATACAGTACGTCAGCGAAGCCCGGAGAAGCGAGAGACAAGAACTTCACTGAGGTCCGAGACTGTCAACGGGGATCGCACACCGAAGCGGGACACGACTCCGAAGGAAAGCCTCCCAGTCAAGCCTGAATCGAGTAGGATCAACGGTCAGAGTGATCGGATCGTCGAGCCACCACGTCGGACCCGGTCGTCTGAGGTGAGTTTTGCAGCCTGTCTTACGATCCCAAAGCTGAATAATAACTGTTCAGGCGCCTCGCGATGCACTTTCCTCCCGGTCAGAACCTCCACCGGAGGCTAGTCGTAATCTACCCGAATCCAGTCATGCGTCTGCGGCACGCCCGCTCCAGCATGCACTACCGCCACGACCCGGGACCACCCAGCCTCCTGCTGCGGCGCCGACCCCGCCCCGAACCACTTCCAGTTTGGCTGCTAGAATGGGTTCAGCACCTACAGCCAGCGAGTCGCATGACCCGCCTCCGCGGAACCCATCGCCAAGAACGCATGGGCCACCTGCGGCTGAGTCGCGGACATTGCGGTCGCCGGACCAAGACCTTCCGTCGTTTGACCGCGACATGTCAACGAATGCAGATCAGCGGAAGCGACCTTTTGATGGTGAGTCTGCCTGACCTATTACTAAGGGAACCTGGCTGACAGTAACTACAGATGCAGGCTCGACGTCGCGAGAGGCATCTCCTGGTGAGGCTAAACGAGTCAAGATCGATCGCGATAAGGCTCGAGGCCATGATCGTCGAGGTAGGGAAGCGGGAGGTGGAAACAGGTTGTTGGCGAGCGCGATGAAGTCTGCAGCGCCTGAGAAGTAGAGAATGAAAAGGTTGACGGAGGAGTCAGGAATTTCGTTTCCTTCCCAATCGTATCAGCACATTGCCATCGACTTATGCATAGCATCTACATTGAACCGTGCCATGAGTCATATACTGCTTCAGAGTACCGGTAGCGGACAGTCATGAGCGATATCGCCGAAATTGTCCGGCTAGACTGCATTTCCAAGGGGGCCTTCCGCTGGGAACGGAATAATCTCGGAGCTAGCCGTTGTAATCAGCGACAGCCTCCCGTCAAAATAGTCATCATCGATGTCTACTCCTTACCTCGCAGAGTTTGCCTTACTCCTTGGAATCTCACAATGAGCGAGATACGGAATCGACGTACTGGTCCGGCTTCGGGATCTGGGGGCGGGAACAAAGCTGCTGTTCCAATCGGTTCAGGCGGTCCCATCCGTCGACCCGTTCATTTCGATCAACATCCCGGAGCGCAATGGATGGCATCACCCACTGTTTGGCTCGCGTTTGGTTTCGTCGGGTTTCTCGGACTTGCATATATTCTCTTTTGTGATCTGATAATGGAGGATTTGAAGATCATGAAAACACAACGTAGGTAACATTTCGTCATGCTAAAACGAGATGTATTCAGAAATCATGGGATGACACTGTGCAGGGTATCCACATCTATCCGGACAAAGAGCGTTGCAAAGACATATCGGGAGAAGAGCGAATCGTAAAGGGGGAGATGATGATATCCATGAGGAGTGTCGGCGAGGGATCGCACCCATTGTGCAAGTAATGCACGGTTTTTTATTTCGAGGTGAAGGAAGGTCAGGCTGAGCATGGAGGGTGTTACAGCGCTGACGAACTCGAGAGTTTCGTTCCACTGTGGGTTAAGCGCTACGCCCTTTGTGGGAGTACAAGTTTGACGGGCGGAGCCGAGGGTGGCTTCAACGAAGACGTCGGGAGAAGGGGGAAGGCGTTGAGCTGAGATGACCTGGATACGGATACGGTACTGCTGAGGAGTCTCTTGAACCTTCTGTTGCAGCGCGAGAGGCTTCAGGATGTAACCAGGGCTGTCGACGAATAAGGCGTGGTTCAGAACAGCGCCCTCGTCTGCAATAATTAGCACAACTGAAAGAGGCGGATCATACGCAGAGACTCACCCGCCGTCTGCCAGTTCAGCGCCACGATCTGGCATCCCGCAGACCAATACGGAACCGGATCATAATTCGTGCTTGCGAGCCGGATCGCTTTCGGATAAACCCGAGAGATATGGGAGAAATTATGCTTGACCCAATCCGCCTGGTTCTCCCTGATTATCTTTGAGCCTGTGCGATCAGACACCGAAAACTGATGCCTCGGTTCGTAATTGACGAGTTTCGAGAACCCTTGATACTTGATTCCGGCGGTGTAGACCAGCAGATCCGACAAGCTCGACGCCACGGGTGGCTTCTCATTAGGCGCTGAGATGCTGAGTCGCCGAGCAAGGCGCGAGAATCCTGAGTCCGATTCGGTGGAAGACGCGGTTTCAGGAATAAGTGATTCGAAGCGCGGTGACTTCCCCTCAGCTGGTAGTTTGGCCTAAACTTCAGCGAAAGTCTGAAACGGGAGCTCACCTTGAACAATATCCGGTGCCTCAATTGCTCGGGACTCGGTATCTCCACCGATTTCTCGAGAGGAGCGCTGACGAGTGCATCGCCAAAGACTTCCCTCAGTATCTTGGCAAGTAAATTCTGCTGCTCAATGGAGCAATGCACCTCGGCTGAGATGATGACCGGGTAAGGCGACGAGACGAAGGCGTATTTCTGAATCGCTCGAAATATGTCGCGGACCGGCACCTTGCTTGTAAGAGTCTTACGATGATATACCGCCGGCTCGATGTCGCCATCATGGCAATCAACTTCAATCATCAGCTGAGCTAGATTTGAGTTGTCTCACCCTCGACACAGCGGCATCTGGCAAGAAGAACTCGTATGTACCCCTCGACGGTACTTTCGCCCCGCCATTGCTCGCCAACGAGGTATGTATTGTGTGAACTCGAGATGAAGTAGGCCGGAAGAGGGTAGGACATGTCTTGTCTGTACGTCTGCGCGTTGTCAGAGGAAAGAAGGAAGTCCGTGAGCGACTCGACAGTCCATATATCGCCTTGTCGGAAACGGTCGAAGATGTCCGTGCTTTCTAGCTGTCATAAGCGTATTTGAGGCAGATCAAGCTCACCCTCTGCGTTTGGCGAAGGAACCGCCCAACCTTGGGACGATCGAGTGTACCGTCCGAAGCGAGTTCCCGATGTATCTCCGCAAACTCCGGCCGACACTGCGCGCCTTTCACAAGTGAGCGGAAGGCAGTGTAGTCGAGTGGAACCTGACATTTGTCAGTACTCGTGTGAATCGTAATGGCCGGACTTACGGCGCTCTTTTCCGCTACTTGGCTGGGAATGACCAGCCCAATCTGCCCACATAGCCCCGATGCCGTAGCAAAATCGATTGTCCTCGCTCCTGCAGGCCAGAGTTGTCGTATCCACATGCCGTCCGGATCGGTAGGCGAGACCTGCGCGACGAGCCTGTCCGACGTTTCCGCGACAAGTTTCCTCAGAATATTCACCCAAAGCTCATAGACATCGTCGGTCAGAGCGATCATATGCAGTACCTTCCATTGAGTCGATCGGACGTAGACAATGGTGATCCATCGTGAAGCACTAGGGGTATCGGTAGGAGGTGCATCGAAGCGTAGCTCGCGGATCTGATTGATCAACACTGGTCACTCAGCACTAATCTCCTAATTTGATTCACCTTTGGAATTGTTTCGGCTGGCCCATGAGATCGCACAGCCATCAAGCCGAATGATCACTTGCTTGATCTTCTTCGACGAGATCTTTAGCATCGGTACGCCAGTGACTAGGGTGGGCGGTACGTCGGAGGGATAGCCGTCCGCCATGACAAGGGATGATCCGCATGGGAAGTATGCACTGCCGATAGCTTGGCCGAGCTCAGATAGGAATATGATGTAGCTACAATGAGCTTAGCGTCAGCCTTATGCTTCTCGGCTAGGTAGTTGGTGAAAACGACAAGGAATGGGGAAAACCCTCAGCTGGCCGTTCTTAATGTACATACTGACTTCATCCCCTTAGGGGTCAGTCTTAGCATGGAAATGTAAATCATCTTTGGGTGAAAGAGAATGTAGTATATGAAGAGGGAATCATTAGGAGAGAACAGAAAGCTCACAGAAAGCTCACTACTAGCTCAACCCCAACAGACGCAGCGGCTTCATGTGGATGTCCTGTCGAGCTCAAGCGTTAGTCCAGCATTCTGTCTCGGAATTTCTACTCAAATATGCTTCTGATGGGCCCGAGTCTGGAAGAGGATATACGAGTGGGAGTAAAGATACGGCTCAGTGCGCAACACTTGGCTTGTGCGATATGGTCAATCCGCAAAGCGTCCCCCTTTGATGGGATAGAGGCCAATAGGACTGGGGCGACACGATAGTCATCATCGCCGAAAAGAGAGGGTTTACGGGCGGACTAAGAGGTGATGAGGACGATGAAGAAGATGACTCACAGCCAATAGAATCCTTGACTGATGGGAAAAAGGAAGGTCAAGTGAACAAGAAGCTTGAGCATGTACTCCTCACTTTACCGAAATCTCCACTGGGACACGTCATTAAGAACCGTTATCAGTCGTATATCAGTCGTATAAGGAAGGGGGATTTAGCTCGGACAGGCTGAGGTTTCAGGCCGGAGCTACGCATGCATGCATTTACGTATCATACCTTGCGTGTGAGCTGCAGTAATGCTACAGGATGCGTGAATATGTACTGCACCGAAAATCCCTAGATTAGACAATACTCCCACGCTTCTCCTTAAACTCCAGCTTCCTCAACCTATTCGCTTGCCGCCTAAACATCTTCCCCGATAGCCCATTATACTTCTCATCCGCGACCGCATCGAGATCCTCAAGCTCCTCATGCCTTTCCTCTTCTTGCTCTGCCTCGTCCTGATCGCGCCATCGTTCGAATCGATTCAGCTCCTTCCCTTCGAGCTTCTGCAAGATGGAGCCAATGACCAGTATCTGGGCAAATGTATTCCGATACCTAATCTCAATAAGCTTCGAGCATTGGACAGTAGATACGGACGTACCGTTTCACTCGTGAGAGCATGTCCAACGAGGCCGGCTCATAGCGTTCTTGACGATGCTTCGCGTCCTTGGCGGTCTTATCCTCTTCTCCCCGCCAGATGGCCAGCATGTTCGCATCGTCCCCTCTCAACGCCTTGACATCTCGCACTTGCACTGTTCACGGTCAGCAAAACCTTCAAACCCTTTTCGAACCGACGTGGGGGAGACGGACCATTACGATCCGCCAGAAGTAGTGTCCGCGCAATCTCATGCGGCATACTTTCCAGTAGCATCTGCCTCGCTTCCGCCTCTAGCTGGACCGTCCGATTCAGCAATTGCTTTATCAAATCGACCGCAAGTTGATGCTCGTCTTCGTCCTCTTTCTTCCCGTTATCATCCCCTCCATCACCCTTCCCGTCCTTATTCCGTTTCTTTCCTGCATGATCGTATATCTTGGCAAAATCCTCTTTGATCTTGTCCCTTCCTCCGAGTAAATGAGCTTCCTCTTTCTCCCCAGGCGAACCATACTTCTTGTCTGCTCGTGATGGATTCCGCGACTCCTTCTGATCGCCTTCAGGGGATGTGGACGCTGTCGCCGTCTTTTCAGAGCCTTCATCCTCTTTCGTGCTTTCCAAATCATCCGGATCGTCTTCAGTGCCTCCCTCAGCAACGTCATCATCTTGCGAAGGTTTTCGCTTCGACTTCGCTCCATCATGCTCCTTAGCTGTATCGCCATCGTCCGACCATTCGTCGTCCGAATCATTTGAAAGATTCCGATCAGCTTCGTCGCCATTTTCCGTTCGTCTCCCTTTCTTGGCTTCCGCCTTGCTGTCCTCAACGGCCACTAAGTCGTCCGCCTCATACCCTCCGTTTCGGTCTTCCGTCGAGTCCGGTTCGAGCGGCTGAACATCCACGCCTTGCTTGCCCGATTTCTGCCGCATGTCATTGAACGTTTCGCGAGCCCGTAGCACGAAGTCCGAATGCGGTTGGAAAGCTTCTTTGTTGCGCTCTTTCTCGGTAAGGAACTGTTCTCTGAGCTGCCCTCGCGCAGAATATGTGCTCAACTGACGACTATCAATGAGGGTGTCTGATGAACGGTGGATACGCACAAGACCCGTTATTGTCTGGACAGCGAAGGAGGTAACGATGGGCACCGCCATGAGGGCATATACGATAAAAACGACTTTCCCAGCGGGATGGGTAGGTGTGTAATCACCGAAGCCTTTGACAGTCAGCTGAGCAGAGGTAATGCAGCGTACCAATCGTTAAAGAGAGAATCATGACCGCATAGACAGAGTTCCTACCTTTGATCAGCGGGTTTCCTCCGCCTGTAAGGGATGGGACCTACCCATAGGTCCAGCCTTCGATGGAGGAGAATATTGCCGATCCTACGACCCAGAAAAGTACAAGGGAGACTGCGCTCCACCAAAGATCGTACATCTGGCACATCCTACGGAAACATCAGATCAAGGCAAGTCGCCCAGGTGTAACTCACATCTCTTCTCTGGAATTGATCTGATGTATCAAAGCCATCTCTTCCACCAAGCTCGCCTTCGGGCGAAGCTCGTTCGCTTCGCGATGCATCGCTCCTTCATACCTCTTTCTCCACTTTGATCTTCGGTCTTCCGCTCTGGCCGAGATGAATGTGATGATCAAGGCGATCTCATTACCCAATTGCGAGATGGTGAGGACGGAGAAAGGGAAGACCAAGATCTTGCCAGCGGTAGTGACAGGTGTGAAGTCGCCATAGCCGATGGTCAAGGCGGTCTGCACGCTGAAGTCTGTGGGAACAATCAGTTATGCTTACAATCAGTTATGCTTAAAAGCAGCAAAGACTACCCACAGATCGCATCCGAGTAGGCCCACTTTTCGATCTTGCAGAAACAAAGACTTTGGATGGCGAGGATGGCCATAAAGGCAGTGACGGATAACATGAATCGCCGACCTTCCGTCCGGATCTCCTTCGAATCCTCGTAGGACTTGTCGAAAGCCCCGAAATAGTGAAACAGTAGGGCCAAACAGATGATTCCCGCAGATATGCAAGATACCACCGCACACCAGAATCCCTCGGAGTAGGAGTAACCTTGACCGTTCCGAGAGAAGATACCAAAGACGATCAGGTTGGCCAAGGCGACTCCTGTCTTGAGAAGCCACATGACGAGTGAACCGCAGGTGGCATGTCGCCACCACCAAGCTTTCTTCGAGGAGAAACGGATGATGAGGAGGGCGTTGGCGAGGAGGTTGAATGCGAGGGATAGGGAAGAAAGAGCGAGGCAGGTCTTCGGATCAGGTTGAGCGACGCCATATTTCGAGTACCAGTGTTGCTGGATCGACGAGATGAGTTGATATTTTTCGTACAATCAGGATGACTACTCACGGTCAGAGCAGGGATGTCAAGAAGGGTCGCGAGAGGAGCGAGAATGGCCGCTATTAAGGGGCAGTATTTAGCCATCCCTTGAAGTTTGATGGGAAGTATCCACGTTCTCCAGACCGGCTCGCTCCATTCGTCCTCATCCTCTTCCTCCCCTTTAACTCGATCCGTCTTCGACTCCTGCTTCTTCCGCATCTTGCCATGTGGGATCGTTGACAGGAATCTTAGAGCTCCCGCTCATCTGCGATATACGAGCACTTTGCGCAAGAAGTGATTACCTCAGAAAGAAGCCGCAGCCCTTTTTGCCGTAACTTATGAATGTGTGTGGAAAATAGACATTTGATTACGTCATTGAGATCGTTTCCGGTGCTTCCGGCTTGCAAGGTCAATTACACAGGGTTTGAGTAGTACTCGTCGTCGGGTTCAGCATCTCGAGGCTGTTACTGTTGAAAGGAACATATGGATGTGGGATTCAACCGAGTCCCTTGCTTCTTCGCTACTATTTCCAAATGGATCAAGGTTCGCGCTCGAACCCGAAACTCGCTACTTCAAGCTTGATTGCCCCAGAAACGACGCCCGAAGAGGTACATGGTACGAGCTCAACGGCACACCAAACCGCTCCGGGACCGGTAGGTGTGTCCAGGAAGCAAAATGTCGCATGTGATGCTTGTCGAACGAAGAAAGTGCGGTGTCTGCGGCAAGCGGTCACAGAGAAGGTATGCTGTACATTGGGATCTCCATTACGACGGACATTAACCAAAAGGACGCAGTGTGCACAGTGTGTAGCGAAGGGCGCGGAATGTACCAGCGAGTACATCGAGAAACTCCAACGACGGGGGAAGAAAAGAAGGAAATCTCAGGAGGATGGCGATGGCGATACCGGACGAAAGCGGAGACGGAAGAGTAATAGCGCTGAGGACGATGATGATTCACCTGGACCTTCGAGAAGGCGGAGTGGCAGTGCAGGTGTCGAGAAGCAGCCAAGCTCGTCATCCCAGCCATGGATTTACTGGAATGGAGAGACGAGTCATGGAGTCAGTGCAGGAGGAACTGCCACAGTCGGGAATGACGATATTGAGCAGTGAGCTCCGGGTCGCTGAGATGGATCTGACTCATCCGCATCAGGTCACACCATTTTCTGACACCCTTCGCGCCCTCCTCCATCCAATCCACCTCGCATCGCCCCTCGTTCACTCCCATGCATCAAACGCCCGGTATCAGACAGCAAAACCTCCTTCGATACCTCTTTCACCCTTACGCCGTAACGCACCACGATTGGCGATACTCGGATAACGAGAGCATAGAGAATTGCCATCAGGGTCAAAGTGACATGTGGGAGGAAGAGAATGGGAAGGTCTGGGCAGAATCACCTAGTCAGGCGCATCTTAGCTTGGATGACAACAGTTTGAAGATGTGAGTGTGCCGCTCTGGACTGCTGCTGATTATAGATTGGCGGACGATCTAGTCGATACTTTCTTCTCCATCGCACACCCGAGATTCCCAATGTTCGACCCGATGAATATTCGAGAACGATTGACAGCTCCCGATACGCATCCGGAAGGACCCTTGGGGCATAACCTGATCGCCGTAGCTATCGCCTTCGGTGCCCGCTTTTCCGATCATCCGACAATCAACAAGGACAGGGAAGAGTTCACTGGCAGGGACATCACGCGGGATCGAAGACCAAGAAGCCGGCTTGTGCAGTTACTGGTCGTACGGACAAGGGAGGTAGCAGAGACAACAAAGACGCATAGAATACGGACTTTGGACAATGTGCGGGTATTGGTACTATTGGAGGCCATGAGCGCTCGTGTGTCATCACACCATCCGTTCTCTGCTCGAAGCTGACTATCATGCCAGAAGTACCTTATCTCAAGAACAGTGAGTCGGAATGTCTTCGACGAGGCAGGATCTCAGTTATGGCAGACTACCAACCCTACCATGCCAATGCTGCGATCAAGCACATGTGCGCTCTACGATATAACCGACCCCGTCATCTACTATCGATCCAGGACGAGAAGGAGAAGACGTCTGCGGTTTATTTATGGGGTGTTTTGTGCATATCCGATGCCTTTCGAGCCGCCTTTCATCGTCTTGATCCGAGCCTGTAAGCGGTTTCAAGCACGTTCGTGCTCGCGCTTACTGTCGAAGATCGGATGCCGATGTGGCAACCGAGCTGCCCGACCCCATAGGGCCATTAGAGCGGATGTCGCTGGGTGGCGACACGGAGCCCTCCTCGAATAATGAGGTGAGTTGAGCCTCACCACTGAATCGGCTTGCTGAGCAGTCGTAGGCGGTGCTCTGGCACAACGCCGCGAACGTCGGTTCATACATGTGCCGGAAGATATGTGCCGATCTGTGGAATCACCGAGTCGAGCTCGAAGGAATCGCCTTCTCCGGTCTGAGGGACTTCGTCCACGCCAACTCGTTGTGGAGAGATAACTACCTGAGTCGGCTTGGGGTACCGACTGTCTGGCCCAATGCATGGGACTTCCTCGCTGCCATCACAGCGGCGAGCACAGATGCGTGAGATCAAGCGATCGCCAGCCCGTCGTAGCTGATCATCGACCAGGTTCTACCACGCACTCTGGCTAGTAGTCGACCGCGCGATTCGAGATTTCGGTATCGCCGAGCTAAAGAAACCTGACGATGTCCCGAAGTCATCGGCGAAGATCGAGATTGAGTCGATTCGCAGAAGGATCAGGGAGGAGTCAGAACACGGTGCCCTGCGTATAGCCGCTTTGGTGCGACTCTTTGGTCCAGTCCCTCCGAAAAGCGCTGATTGTGACCAGACGGCAGTACTGTATGAGAACGCTTATCTCAGACTGGACCCGTAGGTGCTGCTCAGTCTCACCTGACTGTCGCTCAAGACTGTAGTCTCGTCATGCATCATCCGATCTACGAAGCAGGCCTCTTCCTCGCAAAAGACGGACGGAGCGAGTGTCTTGCATGTGTCGCCGGTCTTCGACAATACTCAATAGCCTTTCCTCAATTCTGGGATTGCGCCGATGAGATCGAATTGCTCTACGCTGCCAATCTCATTCAGCGTACATCGAAGGATCCTAGCCTACCCGATTCGGCATACACGTCAAATGATTCGACAGACTGGCCCGGGTCAATGATTCATATCGCTTGGCCGAGTAAAGGGTTGGAGAATAGGGGATCGACCCTAGTACGCCGGTTTGCAAGGGGGTTTAGTCAAGCTGATGAGCGTAGGCTGGCAATGGTTATACTGCATTCCCGGATGTTCGAAATGGTACGCTAGGGAATGAGGTGGAGGATCGAGATCTCTCCTATGCCATCTTTGAGTGGTTCAAGCAGGCTTAAGATGCGGGGAAGCATGTAAAGGAGCATGATTATCGACTACCTGTTGTTTCCATGCAGTAGCTGGTCCCCTCATACCCTTGGTCGGAGTGACGCAACATGCCGGCAAAAATCTGAAACAAGCGGATGGAATGCCGTAGCCGCGGTGCCTGACATTCGATCACTTCACAACCCATCAGACTTTTCTCTTCTCCTCTTTCTTGCGCAATTCCTCATTGCGTACGAAATGAGTTCTCCGCCTCCTCCTGAGATGGCTTCGGCGCCTACTTCACCAACCATCACAGGTTGGTCACCTCCGCCTTCACCCCCTGACGTCGAAGAACCCCCTCTTTTCGAGACCCCTTCCAACGACCTCGCCCTTGCTGCCTTCCAAACCCCTCAACAGCTCGACCGACTCGTTCGAGCTCTTTCGCAGCACGACATGCAGCAAAATCTCGACCCCCAATTCAATGGTAATGTCAAGGTACACCTCATCTCGCCAGACACATTCTTCCTGACCCCTGGACCTGGGGAATGGAGGATACCATCACCTCCATTACAACGGCGAATCACCTCTCCTGGCGGGACTCCCCCAGAGCAGTCACCGGCTCCCTTCACGAGTATCGAGAAGCTAGAAGATACGGAATCCGATGGTGATGTCACTCCTACTCCTGCCAACACAGCTCCAGCGAAGAAGAAGAAGAAGACGAAGAGGAAGAAGAAGGATAAGGGGAAAGCTGTTCAGAAGGAGGGTGAGGACGCGGCCGAGGACGACAGGATGGATGTAGATGAAAACATGGACGTTGACGAGCCGGAAGTCCAGGCGGGTTGGCCGACGGCTGACGAGACGGGCGGACCATCCTTCATCATCCTCAATAGCCCGGAAACGCCTCGTGCGCTTTCGCCGATCTCTCCCTCTCCTTTTCCCTCTGTCCTCGAGCCTTCACCAGAACGATCCCTTCCACACGAGTCACAGGTCAACGAATACGTTCATCTGGGGAAGATCGTTAATTCAGAGGCAGGCACTCGCGTCGAAGCTATCGGCCGCATGTCATGTCTTGACCCCATTCCCGAACATCGTGTCATCCAGGTCATGACACCAGAACCACCAGCAGAGGACCTCGAGGACAAGGAGAACATCCCACCTCTCCAATCACGAGACCAAAGCAGCAAGTCCGTCAATCGCAATCCAACCCTGGCGATGACGCTTACGCCGCCTCCCAGCCCGCCAAACCAAAACATCATCCCCGAGCTGAAGATCGATTACCCGGCTCCAACCGAGTTCGTCCTTCCCGAGCTCGTTCCTCCTCCCGGGACAGACCTCCCTACACCGCCTTCGACCGCACCGATCCCCGAAGCTCCACTCGCAAAACTCCTCTATCCCAATCCCCAGCCGCGCACGTCCCCTCGGATAGATGATCCCGTCCATCCTCTCAGCCAAACATGGACTCTCTTCTTCTCCGATTCCTCCGACAAAGCCCGAAATGCGCGCAAAACTTCTTCGCCGAACACGTCAGCCGACGAGTACTCTTCCGGTTTGTTAACGATCTTCACCGCTTCTACCCTTGAGGATCTGCTCGGCGGATGGAAGGCGCTCCGACGGCATATAGCCTCATCGAAAAAGCGGATCATCGAACCTGTCGGCGAATGTATGCTGCGAGGGACCGGAGGTCTGGGCTTATATCACATGGACGACGACACGAATTTCCACTTGTTCGTTGAAGGTGTGAAGCCGATGTGGGAGGATCGGATGTGTGCGAGAGGTGGCAAGCTCATGTTTGCCGGTACTGGGCCGATCGTGCGTTCTTCTCCTATCGCTCGCCCTAGTGAGCTATCCTGATAAGGGTCCAGATGGATCAGCTCTTCCTCGACGTCGTGTTGCTCCTTATTAGCGGCTCGATCGAGGACGATTGTCCACCTCCTCCCGTGTCGAGTTCGATCATCTGTGGCGCAACGCTCAGCAAGCGGAAGGTCAACACTCGGATCGAAGTCTGGCTCGGCGGTCTGGCTGGACCTGAACCGGGATGGATCAGAAGTATCGAGCATCACTTTGCGAAGGTGTTTCAGGGGAACAAGATCTATCCTTATCGGGCATTCAAGGAGTCGAAGGATGCGATAGCGTCGAGGTGAGATGGCTATGGAACCGCAATGATAATGTCAGTGAGGAGTGAGGGCAATATCGGATCGGCTGAAGGAGACGAGATTAAAAGAGGGAGGAGCGAGTATAAACAGTACCAACATCACACCAGGTCCTTTTCGGTAACCCAGCATGCTATTTCCAACGGCCTTTATGTCGAATACCTTCTCTTTTTTCTTCCCCTTCCGAGTAATACAGATCGTATAGCATATTTGTATATATAGCGATCCAACCATGCAAACCTCTGTATAAGCTTGGGATGGAGTTTTAAGCTTGGATTCAAGATCGCTTTCGACTTACTTTCTTCGGTGGACGCGGATGGACCGATCAAGACGATCACCTCACCTTGGGCAGATGTGAGGGACAGGTCACCTAGTTACGTGATCGTTGAAGAGAGTGTTGAGGCGTTGAAGAAGGTTGGGATACCCGTTTTGATTCTTTGGACATGAAGCCGAACATGGACTTTACCAGATCTCACTCTCACCTCAATCCGCTTTGATCGCGGTTGATAAACCTCGCTTATGCCAACGAGACGATCGAGACTGTAGCTTTCAAACATGGTCTTCACGCAACGATGCATCCACACCCATTCGAAAGTGGTCCAAGACTGGGTCGACATATCCATTTATCTTGGTCGAAACCGGAACAAGGCTACCACTTCATCTCAGGGATGCTTCAACATCTCCGAACTCTGAGCGAATTTACGAACATAGGGTATGATAATTACGGGACGAGAAGAGATACATATTACGGGATGGGGGATATCGTCTGGTCTTGGGGGAAATTCAATACAATCCACCGGATCGAGAAAGGATACATCGAATTTCGCATCCCGGAATAATCTAACGAATCCATAACGTACCTCCAACTAGCTGCTACTCTCGTAGCTGGACTGGATGGGGTCAGGAAGCAAAGCCCCGCTCACGATGAAGTCGAGTAAGTGGGGAAAAGGTCGGGATAGCGTTACCTGAAGAAGTGAAGAAGGAAGTAGGAGTTACGGAGAAGGTACCGCAAAACCTTGAGGAGTTCGCTCGAAGCGCTAAGAAACGATTCGGAGGTGTTCAGAGAGGCTTCAGGGGAGAAATGCTTTGATGCGTATCTAGGGTATAGGGAGTAGGAGGTGGAGAAGGCGAAGGGACATGGTTATACGGAGAGGAGTAGGGGGATCGTCGCGCATAAATAGCGGGATGAGGGGATGGGAGCAGTGGTTCAAGCGGATATAACATAGCAAGGTCCTTGCTTGCTTTCCATATTGCTCGGATCAAGCCATTGGAGGCGGGATTAGTCATCTTGTGGTCGAAGCGAGTCAAAAGCGGAGAGGTGAGGGTTCGGAGGTGGGAATCCCAAAAGAATCATATGCATAACCTATAAGAATTGTCCGTATCCCTCCAAGTATATTATATACAGTACTCGAGTAATGACCTTATCGCTCGTCTCCTGTAGTGATACACTGCCACAAGACCGTCTCCAGTAGCTCCGGATGTCGTTTCCTCAGAAAAATTGTTTCCTCGACTTCTGTACCCTAATTCCCATTGGTCTAAAACACATCACAGCAAGAGAGGCTGTGATATCCTGAAGGTGAGTTGAATCAGCTAAGTGACCCGAGCGAATATACGAAGGGAGGGGGACCGACATACCCGAGCCGGACGAGTGGGTCATACAGTTGGTGTTGGGGACACCGAGGGTCATACCTTGAGCAGGGTGGATAGGGCTACCGGTCACCGTCTTGTACAGTTCACAGAGACCCGAGGAGCTGAAGGTGAATACAGTGCAGTCTATATCGAGCGGCGCAAAGATCAGTTTAAACTTGACCCGGAACTGATCGGAGCGTTTACTGACGTTTACTCTCTTTGTAGCAGTCATTGACACAATCCTGCAGGCTAAGGCCACTCAGCGTTTTAGCGACGAAACCGCTCGTTCCGGTGTTTGGATAGATTGCGAACTTTGTAGAGCCGGACGAAGCGATGCCGTAGCTTGCTGGACAGGTGGGGTAAGGGGCAGTGCTGGTCTGTCGTTTGGCAGGTCCACGAGCTCGACGAGCGAGGATCTCTTCCCGGTTCGTCTGTCGGATTCGAGGTATCAAAGCTTGTCCACCTGGAGCGGGAGCAGGGGCAGGCCCAGGCGCTCGTGGTATACGGAGGGCTAGTGCCGTTGTGAAGAGGAAGAACCCGAGAAGGACGATCCGGCTGAGGGAGAACATCTTGCGATGATTTTAGCAAGTTGTTAGGCGTAGGTAGCAGGTCGAGAATCGTCGTCCTCCTTAAATATTTGGACGGCCCAGCAAATATCGGGATCCCCCTCGTTATGACATCGCACCTTCACCCTGGAATCAAGTGGCGTTCGCTGAAGGATTGACGTCGTCAGATCAGCTCGGACAAGCATGCGCCGCTCAGCTACCCTGAGGAGCCGCATTACCAGCTGATCGTCTTCCGGTCGAAGGGTACTTGACCCCAATGTTGAAGGGATGATACACGAGCGTCTCGGGGTTCATTCTCTTCGTATAGCGGAAGTCGGTCCTTCCAGCTGCACGGGTACCTATCGTAAGGGCCTTTCCCGTCAGCTAGGGTAGCCTAAGGTAGCCAGGGTAGCCAGGGTAGGTAAGATATAGATCAGAGGGACGATGGCCTTTTTTGTCGGTCCACATACGCCAGGTCCTTCGTAAACTCATGGGAAAAAGGTACGAAATAATGCAGGACCGAGTACATGGGTGTGATCCGGGCTGCTGGATCCAAAGAGGTACGAGATCAACAGGGTCAAAAAACGGGAGCGGCGATCATACGGAAATCTTCTCGGTCAAAGCCGAGCGTCTGGGATTATATAACCGATCCCGAGAGAAAGGAAACAATACTCCGCATCGTGCGTACATCCCCCTTGGAAGTTTCAGTCAGACGTTGGTCAGCTCCTCGCGAGCACCTTGTAACGCTATTTACGTGAGAGAGCATGAATCAAGATCTTGGCGTGGGTGGCGTTCTGAAGCGATCACGCCCCCACCGGTTGACCGAATCTGTGGGAAGACGACTACCAATCAGCTTCATGAGTTCCGAAGCTACAGGGCGAGTCTCACATGCCATACCATCTTGCAAAGATGTCGCACTCTGCGCGGAAGACTCTTCTCTTATTCCACTACCGCTCCGTCACTCAACCCCCTTTTTTTCGTCCCGTTTCCCCCCTCGGAGGAGGGGCGTGAGGGGTGTCTTGGCACCCGTGACAGCAAATCATCTTTGTTCGCCCTTTGTGCCTTTTTCGAAAGTTTACGGTCGAAGTAGCGATGAACCAATTTGTATGGCCTTCCAAACGTAGGCGTTGAATTCCGTCCGCAACCTTAATGTTGCGGACACTGTTCTCTCCCTCCAGGGCACTTCGGCCGCTTGCATTTTGAGTGATGACGTGTCGGAGCGACGTCGTCCTGCATAAAAGTCGACACCACTGATCGAAGCTTGCCCCTTCCTACGGTCATGGCTCGTAAAGTGTCTTCGGAGATTATCTATTTTGTCGTTAAAATTGGCGAGCTTCCCCCTCATATTTTCCCCCTCATATTTGAGCTGACGATGCACAGCTGGTTGTGGCAACGACGGCAGTGATCAATCGGTCAGCACAGATGCGAGTCAGCACAAATACGAATGAAGCTTCTCGAAGCGAGTAGTGCAGCGCCGGAGACCAGACTCGCTGCTCAGTATGCTAGTATGCTGGTATAGCGCTTGATGGGGCCAGGTCAGTAGGGGATGGTCGGCTGCAAAAGGAGGATGGGTAGGGAGAGGGGAAGACGCGGGTGAGAAAGACAGAGTGGCAGCCGAGGTACTGCTCACCGCTATTGTAGGATTCAGACAACCTTGAGCGAGTTAGCGCGTTTCATTATACATACCCTGGGGCAATTGAGAGGAGAGCCTGCACCTATGGTAGCCTCTTCAAAACGAAGCCTCGTCAGGATTGGTCTCCGCTACAAAGGTCGAGCCGATGGATGACCAATGATCGTGCTTAAGACGTGTTGAGGATACATACCCATGGTATCGAAGCATATCTCCCAGTACTGGCGCCAGGCTTATGACTCCGCCACCTCCCTCAACCTTCTGATCGTCGAGCGAACCGTGGCGGCCGAAGGTGTACCGAAAGTGTATGCACCGCCCGCGTAGCCTTTGTTGCAGCCTTTGCACTTCCAGATACCGACTGCTGTTCGCTTCACCGCGTTCTATGACTTGAATGAGCTCGCCATATACCGGGAGTAGAAGCGATGAAGCATACCTTGCCGCAATTGGGACAGGCGTATCGTGCGTGCTGGGTAATCTCCATCTTCTTGACTCTACGACCTCATCAGCAACAATCAAGGCGAGGACCGAGAGACTCACGTCTTACGGAGGGATGCACCATAACGGGTCCCGTACTTTCCCGTCACTCCAACCTTCTTTGTTCGTTTGGTCTGGGAAGATATGTCAGCTTCGCAGCGGATCGAGATTCCACGACGAGGGGTAACGAGAAGAGCATAGTGAGAACCCTGCGGTCACACTCCGCCTCATACAAGCCATGTTCACAGCATGGTTTTGTCCATTGCTACATCACTCCGAGATCCAAGGCTGTTCTCTCATAGGAAAGATCGCCTCCAGAACGCTTCCCGACCAGATGGTGGGACCGAGTAAAGACAGCTTGGCTTTCTTCCGATTATGGTAGAACCGGGACTCACCATTTTGGTCGAGTATGCAAATACCAAAGATGGGCAGTGTTGGAGACGGAGGAGCCTTAATGATGATGGGACAAGGAGATAACCGCTAATCGCAAATTGTGGCGGAAGTGGAAGAGTGACGTGTGACTAGGATTTACGCCTAGGATATTTATCTCCGATACTAACGTTTGGGTAGTACCCGTCTTAATAGGCAATTTGCTTCCGCATCCTATCGCCGGCCCAGACGGCTGGTTCAGACCTTCTACAAGACCATCCTGACCATCTATCAGTATCGTCACAATTCTCTCCTACCGGTCTTCATAACCAATCCCTCCAAGACCTGCTCGCCTGTATAAATCCCAGTATCTCTTAGCGACGTTTGATTCATCAAGAGTTATTACGGACAGGTTGATCCTCGCGGTCAATTGACGCGAACGGTTCTGGGTTCACTTCCAGGTAGCCTCATCTTTCACATTGCCCCACAACCATGTCACAGTCCGGCGCAAACTATGCCTCTCGCATACCTCGACCCTCAGGTTCGCCCAAAGCTATCCCCATGCCGAATCTTTCCAACCTCTCCCTCCTATCCGAATCTTCAACCGGTCCATGGGAAAGAGGCCGGATGCACCATAATGCTCGGAGTCCACCGACACAATCAAACATGCTCGAAACGAAAGCTGCGGAGGGATCCCCGCTACGACCATCACATCCTCAGTCGAAAGATATCTCGCCTACTCAGAGGCCGAATCATCCGGGCCGAATGGTCATGCCGCCAGGATCGTCACATTATCGACAACAACGGGAAGGGTACGGATTCCGACCTGCATCAGGGTCATCCACACCCAGTGGTCTGTATTCGGGATCCCTCTTCTCGCCGTTCTTGGACGTCACGCCCAACGGTTCGTCATCGAGATCGATGCAAAATGGGGCGGACGACGAGCGCGATGGGCGGGATGAAATGGATCACCTACCGGATGTGCGGAGTATGGAGCAGCTTCGAGAGGAAGTGAGATCGGAGCTTGAGAATTCACTGGGAAATGGTATACATGTTCGACCGGGGACGGATGGGTTGGCAACACAGGGGCATGGGATAGCGGATGAAGAAGGTCTCGGATGGCCAGGTGACTCCCTATCCTTCTCGCGATGCACGGGGGTTGACGTCGCGTTTTAGCAAAATCAACAAAGCTCCGACTACACTCCTCTCCATCCGAAAAGTCCGCAAACCTCGCCACACTCTCCTTAGCGATCCGAACAGTCCTCGAATGTATAGGCGAAGACCCCGATCGGGAAGGACTCCTACGTACACCCGAGCGATACGCCAAAGCCCTGATGTGGATGACCAAGGGCTACGAGGAGCGGTTGGTCGACGTTATCAACGATGCGGTGTTTGCGGAGGATCATGAGGAGATGGTGATCGTCAGGGATATCGACGTATTTAGTCTCTGCGAGCATCATATGGTTCCTTTCACCGGGAAGGTGAGTGTCACAATGGCAGCTATACTTCGAACACGGATTGAACTATAGATCTCGATCGGCTACATTCCCAACAAGCTCGTCCTCGGGCTCTCCAAACTCGCTCGGATCGCCGAGACCTTCTCACGACGTTTGCAAGTGCAAGAGCGACTGACCAAGCAAGTGGCTCTCGCCGTGGAGGAAGCGATACGACCTCGAGGAGTAGCAGTCGTTATGGAGGCACAGTGAGCTTGAACCACTCTCGCTTATCGAGTGCTGAACACCTGAGGTAGCCATATGTGTATGTCGATGAGAGGGGTGCAAAAGCCTGGAGCGACGACTGTGACGAGCACGATGCTGGGATGTTTCAGGAAACAGCAGAAGACACGGGAAGAGGTGAGCCGTCTTTCGAGACCTATAAGCCTGCTGACTTGACCCTTCATTACAGTTCATGACGCTCATCCGAACACCGAGCGTAGCGAAGCATTTCTGAGGCGCGATACAACAGACTCTCCTTGCGGGTTATGGAGAGTGTTGTGCATCACGCTGCATAATCGTGACAGAGATTACATCTTACTACATCTGAACAAATGTTGTATTTTAGTCGCAACACATACCCAAATGCGTAGCTCGGGGAAATGCGGAGAATCGATTCCCCAAATCCGGTAGCTTCGGTCAGCGAAAAAGTCACTCTGCTTCCGCCCTCTCACTTGTTGTATTCCGGGCAACCTGTGTACAACGATCATTTTCCCATGATGGATCAGATTCGCTCAAAGCTCTGATCCTTTCTGCTTCTGCGGTGTGGCCTTCGGCGCGATGCTCACTTACATGCAGGTGTAGGTCTAGCGATCGCGTAGCTCAAAGATAGGAGGTCCTGCCTTTTTTACTGAAACCTCGTTAGACACGTGTACTTCCTTATCCCTCCAATTGTCATCCTCTATGTCTTCTATCGACCATTGTTTGGCCGGAGAGATGCCCTGAAGATCCTCTGGTTGACATTCATGGCAGGTTCATCAAATCCGCTTCCCGCTCGATCACTGATGAAGAGTAGGCAACCCTCTGGACCACACCATGGGACAATGTATGATCATCTCGTCTGGTATCTCAGATCAAGGACTGACTCGGCGTAGTTCATCCTCTCTCGAATGGGCTGGGAATACCCACCAAATACGATTGTCGGAACGATCTTCCTCGTACCCATCGAAGAACACCTCTTCTTCATCCTACAACCTATCCTTCTCGTCCTACTCCATTGCATCATCTCCCATCCTAGGTTGATACCATTCACGCTTTCCTCGACGCACACCACCAGCATCCACGCAAAGCAAGACATCGACGTGGAGTTGCGGAAAGCGGATGTGAGGATGCGAATAGAAACGATCCGGACGGTTCAGACGCTTCCTCGAAGACCGCTCGCTGCTGCTTTCTGGGGGATGCTGTTTCTTGTCGGAGCGGTATTGGCTACTGAAGCACATACGAACGACTCGGGATTGGTGCCAGGCTTAGGACTGGGGAACAAAGCGTTCTATCTCGGTTGGATACTTGTCTGGATCACTCCGGTGATAGGTGGATTGACCTGGCTTGGCGGGAGTATGGGTAGGGATGGTGGGAAGGCATGGGCCTTAGGATCGACATGGTTGTGTATGGTAGACACGTGAGTTCGGAGGATCTGAAGAGGTGCAGGCTGATCAGCTATCAGGATCGCTATACGAGCTGGTGCTTGGCGAATATCGGAAGAGACGAGTCTTGGTCTGTCAATATGGCGCGATCTTCCTCTAGAGTGAGTTGGGGCTCGATCTTTACATCATTCAGCTGATATGGTCATCAGAGAGTTCCTCTTCTTCCTCCTCACATCCTACCTCGTCGTCCTCTCTTCCGCTCTCGTGTCTCACCTACATGTCCTCCTCCTTCTCGACCCCTCATTACCGCCATCTCCACCCTTCGACCCGCTCGCCCATATCGCCCTTCTTGCTCGAGTCGCCTTCGATCCGCCATTGGTCGATGAAGATGCGCTGCGAGGATTGGTCGACGCGGAGGATACAC
>JAABUH010000160.1_pt1 | contig 101762 bp, 87 predicted proteins | sample 5559121 | NCBI WGS metagenome assembly JAABUH01 (sample SAMN10711871, study PRJNA513364) | rock metagenome | isolation source: Antarctica rocks | place: Antarctica: Victoria Land, Battleship Promontory nord | collected 2015-12-28
TCAAGAAAGTACTATCAAAGAAAGTACTCGTCGAGAAAGTACTATCAAAAAAAGTACTCTTCAGAGATAAATTTCACAGAATTTGAAGAAAGTACTCGTCAAAAGAGTACTATCAAAGAAAGTACTCGTCAAAAGAGTACTATCAAAGAAAGTACTCTTCAGAGATAAATCTCACAGAATTTGAAGAGAGTACTCGTCGAAGAAGTACTATCAAAGAAAGTACTCTTCAGAGGTAAATTTCACAGAATTTAAAGAGAGTACTCGTCGAGAGAGTACTATCAAAGAAAGTACTCTTCAAAGATAGAGCTCAAAAATGAAGAGAGATACTCATCAGAGAAGTACTCGTCAAGAAAGTACTCTTCGAGTGCAGTTATGAGCAATTTCTGAATGCTAGTACCTCGCTTTTTTGAGATCATGACGCAGCTCTATACGTAATTTTATTACTTACTTACTAGAATTGCTTACTCACTAGAAGTTTCTACACACTTTGTGCTGATTCTCAAGCCTCTTTGATTCAAAGAATGAACTAAACTTCTATTAAGCATTAAGCTCTGAATTGCAGTAGATGAGTAGATCAATTCTGCAGTATCAATGTTACGTTTGTGATATTCGACAATAGATACATTGAAAGTCTCGATTATGCAAATCGATTACAAGTTCTGCAAAAGCAAACGTCAAAGACTAAAACAGATACGATCATAGTAGCTTGCACATTTACTGTCAATCTTCGCTTTAATTTTCTTGTTTCTTTTTGCCTATTTTACTTCTCTTTACACTCGATTGTACTCATCGTCGTCATCAGTCTCATTCTCGTCTTCATTCTCATACTCATTCTCATCTTCATTCTCATCTTCATCTTCATCTTTATTCTCATTCTCGTCGTCGTCATTGTTGTCATTATCGTTCTCGTACACATACACATATTTCTCATTCTCATTCTCATTCTCGTGCTTATTCATATTCTCATTCTCTTCATACTTATTCTTGATCTCTGTCTTTACAAGCTGATGTATTTGTGTCTGCAATATCTTCTTGATGACTTTGCAATAAATTGACGACGCTCGATTCTTGACTATCGCTAATGTCATCTCTAATCAATCAACTTGATTAAATATTGACTCTAACACTCTTTTAAGTTTCGTTGATGAGACATTCAAAAATGAAGTCAACGAAGAATTGCATAGACTAGTAGATGAAGAAATGTTGAAGAAGTGATGACATGAGTCGAAGTTTCTTTCTCTTCGCTTGATTTCATATTTCGTCGTGAGTATTATGTTGTCATCTGTTTCAAACGCGAAAAATGATCGTTTGTTTGTGTTGTAAAGCGTAGAATAAGAAGTGAGCGAATAAGCTTTCATGAATCGATTGTTATCATTGAGATCTTGTTGAAGGGAAAAAGGTGAAGTATGAAAGAATTCATATGACATAGCATTCGCGCGATCGATGTTTAGCTGATTCATTGATGCTGTAAGTCAATTTTCTGCAATAAAAGTTAACGAGAAAGAGATTGAATGATTTTGCTGTATCTTTATGATACTTTATCTTCTTCAAATATGACGACTTTTCCCTTTTCAAAATGAGGCATCTCACTCTAGATATGACGACTCTTTCTCTCAAACATGCTTTCTCTCAACCTCTTAAATCATGACACATCTCTTCAGATATGACTTCTTGCGCTGACTTTAAAGTCGTCGACTTTGTGACTTAATGTGTTTCAGTAGATACTTTCAGCTATTTCATAGTATTCGCAGTAACAAAGCTTATCACTCATCAAAGTCAAAACTTCGTAAATCTATCAGCATTTAAAGAGTTGTTTTGTAACATTTGTGCTCTGTCGACGTTTGTCAGCGAGAAGAAGAAGAAGAAGCGAATTAATCATTCTTATTGAACTTGATGCGATTGATGATGTTCGACATTCTTTTGAACCTACTTTCGTAAGTCAAAACTCTAGCGATATCTTCATCATAGTCACATGTTATCTACATGAACACGTAGAACCTCACTGACAAATTCTCAGCTTATTCGTCATCATTCTTCTTTTAATCTTCATCTTCTACAAAGTGCTTCGTACTTTCAACTCAACTCAGCTAACATCATGACTCATGTACTAAATCATCATCTTCTGCTTCAATCTCATTGAATTCTGAACATGATTCATTTTCTTCTGATAATCACTCTTCGCTCATCTTCTTTCTCAAGTTCAAGCTCAAACTTTACCAAAATTCTCTCTAATCTTGCATCACTACTCAGATTTTCCTTCTACGTCTATCTTCGTCTCTTTCTGCTCTTCTATCTCGTCTTGTCTTAAGCTCAAGACGCTCGCCTTCTCTATCAATTCTATATACAATTCTTCATTGCTCAGCATAAAGTCGACATCAACATCTTCATCTCTCACGCTCGCAATCGTGTCAGAGCAATCGATCTGCATTATCTTAAGCGAGTCATGAACTTTTTGAAAGAAAATCTTCTGAAACTACAGTCGATAACGCAGACTTTCTCTTCAACAAGCGAAGATAGATCTGAAAGTAAATACTTTCTTTGCTGTCAAAGATTATGTAATATATCTTGTAAATTCAGTTCGAAATTGAATACGAAGTGATATTAAATTTAGAACATAACACATCATTCATATACTTGATGAATCTCATCAACTTGTCTGTGATTTTAAATCAATTAGAAAGCGAGACAAATAGCAACGAGTCATGAGCTGTATTCTACAACTTTTCGCTTTCAATTATAATGTTCATCTATCTAGCACTTGATTTTCATTGCAATGTAACGTTATTTCTCTCACAGCATGCTCGAAACATATCGTCTATTGTGAACAGATGAGACGCGATGCTGTCACAATGCCTGCTGACTTTCAAACTTGCGATCACAGTTATTGCACTCGTATGATGAAGAGTGAGCGAAAGAGTTGAGATGCTGATTCAAAGTCTGTTGACTTTCAAACTCGCGATCGCAATCGTCGCACTCATACGATGAAGAGTGAGCGAAAGAGTTGAGATGCTGATTTAGAGTCTGTTGACTTTCAAACTCGTGATCGCAGTCGTCACACTCATACGATGAAGAGTGAGCGAAAGAGTTGAGATGCTGATTCAGAGTCTGTTGACTTTCAAACTCGCGATCGCAGTCGTGACACTCAAACACTGAAATGTGAAGAGAAGAGTTGAAATGTTGTTCAAGAATCTCTTGACTATCGAAAGAATGATCACAATCATCGCAGTCGTACGATAAAGCGTGAACGAGAGAACTGAGATGTTGATTCAAGATCAGTTGACTATCGAACTCGCGATCGCAGCTATCGCATTCATAAGAAGCAGCGTGAGCAGAAAAGTTGAGATGCTGCAGCAGAGATATTGATGTGTTGAAACATCTGTCACAAGCAGCGCAATAATGAGACATGTTCAAAAATCTAGTCAGTCTTTAAGATATACTAGATTGAAGATCAACGAGAGAAACAGCATCGACATCGAGAGACAGATTTATATTTACTTCGTCTTGTACGAATGATTTCTGCACAAAACACATGTACTAATTATGCAAATGTTATACAACTTGTAGTTTATGCAACAGAATCACGATTAACAAGGCTGATCAATCACTTCTCTCATCATTCTCTTTCAACGTTAGCAAAACACTGATCTTAAAAGAGTTTATTTCGCTAACAAAACACTGTCAACTACGATACTATTTTCGATCACTGTCTCTCGTTCGCTTCATCGTAAGACTTGCAGCTATTTCTTTCTTCAGATGTTATTAGCATCTTCACGATATGCCTGATCATAACGCGTAAGTGCAGAGTTTCTTGATTAGATCTTCAGACGAATACAATTTGAGTAATCAGACATATCTAGCAAGAAGTCTTGTTTCGATTTTGCATACGACGAATGTACACACGACAATAGATGCAAATACAGTCATGAATCGATCTTCAGAGCATCGTCGAGACTCTGCTCATTCTACCTGACATTTAATGAGTGCTATAGAGAGAAGCAATGTAAATTCTTGCATGAACTGAGCATGGGAAAAAATGATATCAATGCACTATCACAGACTATTTCTAGATCTCGAGAACGATTCGAAATCGAGTCTAGCTTTCGCGAATAAACTTATCTCATATCAAAACGCAATATCTATTCGCGATTTCTAGTCGTAGATACTGAGAGATTCTTCAAAATGAGATGAAATTTCATGAATCAAGAAAATATTGAAACGCGTCAGCAAATCATCACAAAGCTGACAACGAAAGAGAGAATTGCAATGATCAAAACTCTGATAGATCTGACGATTGATTGCTCAATAGAAGAGATGACGATTCGTATTTTCAAAGAGAGAACTCTTTCGTTCTTTCAAATCATTTTTCACTCAAATGTTCTGTCATCTCTGATTTTGAAGACTTCACTCGACATCATCTGCACATTTCTCTTTGACTCGAATGATCGTCGTGCAATCAATCTTTTCAAAGTCACAGCAGTTGCTCTCACTGCTCTTGCTTTAGTAGAATTTCTCAAAGATGATGAGTTGTCTTCAATTGCGTTGACAACAAGTTTGATCATGCTGCAGCGAATCGTGAACTTGAATCAAAGCGCTCAAATCATCGCGAATTTCACGTCGATTGCGAACACTATCTTGATCTGTATTTCGAAACAATTGTCTCTGTATGTCGTGCGACGAAGTTTTATCAGAATTTGACATTGTTTTGATCTTGATACTTCAATGACATCGTTCGAAAATCGATCAAACAAGCTACAGAATCATCGAGCTGTCTTCGAGTTGAGTCAGAATCTGCTCGACATGTTATCTGAACAGAGCTCACGACATGATAACGATTATGAGAACATTCGCGACATTAAGATTCTGTCAATCGCTGAGAAGAGTCAGTCTCATCGACTAGAGTATCTATCTTCAAATGATCTCATCAGAAATCATCTTCTCGATCTGAAAGATTTACTCGACAAACAATTTTGACTTCTTCGAGAAGATACAATTGATCAACTCAGAGATGCGATTCATTTAGAACTTGAAAGACTCAATCATTTCTCAACTGTTTAGTCAAAATCAAACAATGACGTTCGAAACATCACTTATCATAAAGTTCATCTGCTTCGATTGACATTTGACAGAAGAAAAGATCTTCAGATTGTAACAGAGTTCGAACAGTCTTCTGCACTTCGTAAAAAGAGTGCTGCACAGCGAGAGAAATGATGAAAAAGCAGCAAACAGCTACAAATTGATGCGTTGCTCTGTCTTGTCTCTTCTACAGATAACATCATCTTCTTCTCTGTATGCAACTCAGTTTCAACGTCTTCGCTCAAGAAGCAAAATAATACAGAAGAAGAACTTGCAACTTCTTCAATCAATCTCAATACAGATTCTGAAAGAACAATCGAACATTCAAGTCTTTTTAAGCACGCAGATCAAGCAACTGTGATGTTTAGCATGCTGAAAGACAATATGAAAGACGTCATCTAAATCAACAATCATCTCGAAAAGACTGACAATCTAAGACAATCTCTTGTTGAGTTTTTCGAAATTCTGTTGTCTTCTTTTCGATCAACACTGCAGACGCTTCAGCAGATGAGTTGCACTCTCGATCTTTCTTTTTTCGAATTCATTGCTTCAGTGACGCAAGATTCGAGAGTTGCGAATATTTCACCTTTCACTTACTCACGAAGACGCGACTTCGCCTTTAATCTGAACTCTTTGACTGAAGAAGAATCTCTGAAACTTAAGTCTGAAAAGCAGTTTGACTATCAAATGCTACGTAGCAAATTCACACTCGATGATGCGCAGCAGATCTTCATTGTTAATGCTCTGAGTCGCTGTCTTGCGCTCATTCAAGAATCATCAGATATCGAGAAAAGCTATACAGACGTAGCAATCATCAAAACTTTATTGAAAAATCATAAGACAGCTAATCTTAATTCTATTGTTTGCATATGCTATATGAATCACGCACTCGATCAACTTCTCAAGCATCTAGTAAAGAATGAAGTTGAGCAGCTGATTCGTTTAGATTCGCAGTCTAAATTCGAACTTCTTCAAGACTTGAATCTTCGTCATGTTTTTCAGCAAGTCGAGCAAACGAAAATCGAAAATTACAAGAAGTGACAACTTCATATGAAATTGAACAGCGAGCTAGCACATATTGAGAAAATTTTACAAGAACTGAAGAATTCGATCTCGTGAAGAAACATCAAAGCTTATCTGAAAAGACAAGACTCATTCAGACACTTTGAACAACTGTTTGAAATGAGATTTGACGAAGATGAATTTCAGACAATGCACGATAAAAAGTACAGTGTTGTTAAAAGCTGACTTAGAGAAGCAGCTCAACGTCTTTGCTCGAATTGTCTTGTTACGAAGCTTTCAAACGTCTCTCTTCTGAAGATGTCTGTCTCTGAGCGAAAATCAATTCATAAGTATTGAGTTGAGCAACGCGCAGCTCAGCTGAACGATCTTCTACTTCATGTTCTTGAATTCTATCGCGATATCAAAGATGAACTCGAGAAGTGCTATCAGAAATTGAATCTTCGATGTCTTTTACGAGCGCACGTCATCGACGTCACAATCACAGACTTGACAAGAAATCTAGAGATTCTTAGACGTGTGCGAGCAAAAGTCATGATGTGTGAAGAGACAGATGAGATCTTAGAGATACACACGCTCATCGCGCTTTTGCCTTCAGTTGAACATGCTATTCTTATTGAGAATCACGAGCAGCTTCGATCTCAGATTAACAACTACAAGCTTCAACATGATCATCTCAGAGACGAAAAATTCTCTTTGAACATCTCGCTTTTTGAGCGACTCGTTAAATCTCAGCTCGACTACTCGAAGATCTCATTCAGTTCACTGAAGATGCAGCGTTGAATGCACTCATCAATTGCAGAGCTTGTTAGAATCACGCTGTATCTCAAGCTACAAGATTACGCTTCGATGTTAAATTATTTCAAGATTGATGAATTGCAAAAGCGTCTCTTCTGACTCAATCATCAAGAGAAGAAAGACTCATCGTCATCAGCTCAAATGATCTCATTCTCGAAGACTAACTCTTTTGAAGTAGAGATGATCGTCGCTTTGATTTCTCATCTTGTACATCAAGAAACTTATGAAAAAAATAATATTGCAGTTTTGACTTCATATTTGAGACAGTTGCAGAAGATCAAGCAGCGACTAAGATCTTGTTTCGAGATTGTGATCGACGATCGAGATCTTCAGAATTTGAAGATCTTGAGTCTAAAAGATGACAGTTCAAAGATTACAACAGAGAGCGAAATTAATATGCAGAAGACAATCTTACTCAATGCATTAAAAGTCGCGACTGTTGATAATTTTCAGAGAGAAGAAGCGAAAGTGATTGTCATCTCACTGATACGAAGCAACGAGAAGAGAAAATGTGAATTTTTGAAAACTTTGAATCACATCAACGTCTTGTTGAGTCGCGCTCGTCACGATATGTATATCATTGACAATGCTCAGATCACGAGTTCTGTTTTCATGAAAATCAACGTCATCTTCATTCTAGAAAGAGACAAAAACATAAATCAAACTCTAGCGCTCTGCTGTTCTTGACACAAGAAGATCTCAATCGAGATATCAAAAGTTGATGATTTCTCTCTTCTCTTGTCGAAGAGTGACTGCGACAAGAAGTGTACTTCGAGACTACGTTGTGAACACGCTTGCATCAATAAGTGTCATGTCGATTCGCTACACAACGTCGTTCGATGTCTTGAGCGCTGTCAGAGAATCAAGAGAGACTGTGAGCATTCGTGTCTCAGACTGTGCGAAGATTCATGCGAGACGAAATGTTCAGTTCAGATTTCAAACATCATCTTGCCTTGTGAACACATACGAAAATGATTGAAGTGTCACAAAGCGCAAGCTTCGAAAACTGTATCATGTCGAATCAAAGTCGAAATGATAATGTCAAATTGCAAGCATCGAGTAAAGATTCATTGCTGTGATCTTTCGCTTCAGAATAATTACTCATGTTCTGTCACATGTGAGATCGTTCTCGTCTGTGAACATGACTGCAAGCACGCTTGTAAAGACTGCAATTCAAAGATCGATGATCAGATCTCTCAGAGAGTTCACGATATTTGTAAGACGCAATGCAGTAGATCGTACATAATATGTAGTCACGCATGTTTGAGTATCTGTCACGACGACAATTCATGTTCGCTTTGCAATGAATCATGTAAGATTCACTGCAGTCACTCACGCTGCAGTAAAAAGTGTCAAGAGTCTTGCATGTCATGTGTTGAAGACTGCTCTTGATCTTGTTCACATCGTGAGAAATGTCAGATGTCATGCGCGATGTCTTGCGATCTTCTGTCTTGCTCGAAACGTTGCTCGAAGATTTTGAGCTGTGATCATCGATGTTCATCTGTCTGTGAGAAGATTTGTTCAGATGTTCAGCACTGTCAGAAGTGCGCAGATACATCGATCAAGAAGATGATGATTGATTACATCATGAGATTCAGCTATGCTGAGATTGATCTCGACGAAAGTTCTTGCATTATATCATCATGTGATCACATTCTCACTCTGAAAAGCATGAATGATCACATGAGTATCTCAGATTATTACACTTTCTCTGACGAATCAGATGACACAGACTCGATTGTGAGACTAAAGTCTAGCTCGAAATCATTCTCTATCGTTGAGTTAAAGAACTGCTCAATGTGTCGCTGCTCTCTTTGAAATATCAATAGATATGATCACATAGTTCGACGAGCGTAAATTGACGAAACAACAAAAAAGTTTATTGTATGAGCAAACATGCAATTTGTTTCTTTGATTGTCAGAATGAAACGAGAAGAGATAGAGCTTCAAGAAGGCGAGACGAAGAATCAAGACTTTACGCAGCAATTATCTTTTACATTAGAACTTCTCTCTCTGAAGTTTATTCAGCTGAAAGAATCTTGCGATCAGCAGATTAAGAATATCATCAGTTTCGCTAGATCAGATGCAAGATTCAAGAGCATCTTGAAGCTTCGAAAAAAGATTAAGCAATATCTCAAAAAAGTTGACGAAGCGAAACAATCTCTCAGTCGCATTCACAATCTTGTGCAGAATGCGCGCAGACATCGCGAAGTGAATACTGAGATTTTCTGCGAATCAAATGTTCTTCAAGTACAAAATCATCTCTTGATAACAGTTCTGTTACTTCGATGCAACTACGTCATTCTCGTCGAATTTCTGATCTCAAGTCGAGAAAATCTTCACGTCAACTTAATCAATAACAGAAAAGATTGCAAGACTCTAGTCGAAGAATCTCAGGTAAGACAGCAGTCAGCGAACGCGATTGAAGAACTACTGTATTGAGCTCGTTTCGTTGCTCTCGAACGTGATCGCTCGAAAGCGAAATCAGTCATTTTTGAACTTCTCATTCAGGCGAGAGCACATCTTCAGAGAGTCAAAAGTGTTTGCGCAGCTTTTTCAGATCAAATCGCTGACATGTTGACTGAAATTGAGAATGTGAAGAAGATGCTGCGTGATTCGACCTTCTACGCATCGATGAGTAACGAAGAAAAGACAGTCATGTACGCAGCGATGTCGCAAGATTTTCGTGATACAGAATATTGATATTACTGCGCAAACGAGCATTCTTTCACGATTGAAGATTGCGACATGTCGATGCAGACGTCTCAATGCTCGCAGTGTGATTCTTCTGTTAACGATCACAATCATCAGACTGTTGAGAGAGTCACACAAGCAATGAATCTGAAGACACAATTCAGTGAATCGACGATCAGACGTTAGAATTAGCTGCAGTCTTTATAACTTTGCAACTGATGCATTCTAATATTTCGATCACGAATATTGTGATAAGATTGTTCTTTGACTTTAGAATGAATTCTATTGTGTACATACAAATGAAATATGTTTGAGCATTGAAGACAGATACTAAAAAGTAAAGACGAAATAAGACAACAGATTATTTATAAAAAGCAATTCTATTGTTTGACGTTAGACGCAAAACTCTCGTGCAAAGCTAAAGTAACTAACTTGACATAAAATCAACGTCAACGACAAGTACAGTGTAGAAAGAGAGAATTTTAGAAGACAAAAGTAATTTTCTATCAAGTCTCTTTCTTTTCTTTTTGATGACAGAACGATCGCTGCGAAGATTTTACTCAGACAATTCTCGACTGAAAGACTTAATAACATTTCGTAGTGAAAGAAACACGTCGAGAAACTAGACATGAAGATTAATCTGATGCATCTTGACGATATAACTCTTGAAAATTATCACACTTGACAGAGTTAGACTGTTTGTCTTACACGTCAAATGTTCGCAATTGATCTCATCATTAAATGCATACTTTCGTAGATGTGTCTTCTGAACATGTTTCATCATCTTATTAGATCTGCAGTACTCGAATGTTCAATTCTCATAGAATTTGCGTTTCTGATCAAGACAGAACAAGCATTGAATTGATCTGCAGATCATGAGAAAGTAATCTGTCGTGTTCTCTTCAGAATTCTCTGCGAGATCTTCTGAAGAATTCATCAGTTTCTTTGATTTGAAAGTAGATCTTGATTTATCTCGACGCTGACTTTCTTGTCAACGACATAATGCTGCTCTGACTTTGATGATCTCGATGCTTCGAACGTGCTTCTCACGATCTGTCAGATCGATCACAGATTCGCAGATCAATCGAATCACGACATCTCACTTCGAAATATTATATTTGAGAGATCTCATCAGTTCGACGTCTTTGACAGACGCTGAGATAGCGATGTCAGCAAACTGAGCTTCGAGCGTATCTGTATTGACATTTCTAAAATGTCGCTTTCGAGCTTTGTCGATCATTCTACTTCGACGATTCGTTTTTTCACGATGCAAGACAGCATTGACATCTTTCTTCTTCTTTACTCATGAATTCTCTCGTGAAGCATGTTTCATGAGCTCATACTTGACTCTGATTTTGACGATGAGTCTCTTGCTCTTGCTGCTAAGACGAATCACTCACTTGCTATTAGCAAGCTTCTTCAAAAGCCCATCAAACAATTCGATCGAGACACTAGAATCAATATTTAATGTCATCAGTCTGACTAGCTTTTGTACAATCTCGTCGAAAGAGCAATCTAAGAAGACAATCTGCGTGTTGAATCAAATCTTTCGATCAAGATAGTAACGAACGACATTCAATTGATGATCGAAGATCTGATCTCTTACAAAAGAAGACGTCTTATCTGTGTCAATCATTTGACATCAGTATTGACGTCTGCATATGAGAATAAAAGAGAGAAACAGATGAGAAGAAGATGACTTACTATTGACGACATTGACTAAGTCACGTCGAGCAACATACTGAGTAAAGAAATGCTTCAGACTCGATTTTAAACCAAGTCGTTTTAAGTAACAAAGTCATGTACTAGAACGCAAAGATTTCGTCTTTGATGTGCAATACTCATTCGCGACATGCTCAGACTCACGAAAGACTGATTGATTCAGAGCATCGACTTTAATTTTCAGCGTGAGAGATTTCTTGACAGCTGATGACTTGACTCGAAATATGTAGCTGACATCTCTCGTCGACTCGATCACAAAGACGTCATCATGAAGTGTCATGAAAAGTAAATGATCGACGAGACAGAGAAGCGAATTTTTCTCTCTTTCAACGACAAATGTTTTTCTAGTAGATAAGAGATTATTATAATATATTGAACGTAGATAGCTGCACTGCTTACTCTCGAGAGCGATTGTCTTCTTTCTTGATATGAATGAGCGTGATCTTGACGAAAAGAATGTTGAGCTTTTCTGAGATTGAGTTGAGAACAATAATAAAAGTGATATGTCTTCAAAGCAAAGATCTAGTTTTCTCAAGACTTGCATCGAAATCATCGTCGATATCATCATCGCTTTTGCTATCATAGTCTGTGCTGTCATCATCATCATCATCACTATCAGCGTTCGAATTCGAATTGACGAGAGTTGCTTGCTCTTTGTTTCAATCACTGTTCATCGCAACATCTTCGTTCGAATCGCTAGTTTCTTGTTTATCGTTGCTAGCACTGAGATCGCTATGAATCTTGATGCGTTCATTGAGCTTGATCACGTTCTCATCATCTTCAAGTTTTAGTCTTGTGTCAAACATTGAGATCGATCTGCAGTCAAAGTACGCAGTCATGAGCAGACTCGTGAGAACTTGATTTCGTTGCTGCTCGTCTGAAAAAATCGAATCGTCATAAACTCAATGATAAAAGAGTACATAATATAAGTCATCAACGCTCATGATCGTCTTTCTCTTCGAGAGCCTGCGAAGCTTGTATTCATTCACGAGCGTTTTCTTGTACTGTTAACGACTCAAGATCAGCTTAGATCTGCTTTACATCTCGAGCTGAAATGTTATCACTTACGTTGATCACGTCTCTTCTGATGCTGTCATTCAGCGAACGATCGATTTGATAAAAGATGTGCATGTTCAACACTTGTCAATAGTTATTGAGACTCTCGCTGACTCTCACTCTCGAGTAGCAATCTAACGTTCATCGCAAGAATGTCTTCAAATTCTTGACTTGTGCATTTAAGAAAAAGCTTTCGAAATTCTGTTCAATCTTCTGACAAAATCTGATCGCAAATCAATTAGATTCAGAACTTTACTTCGATCTAGAGTACAGTAAACAACTGATCTATTTCATTTCTTTGAGAGTGATTTCTTGCTCTTCTTTGTATTATCAGCGTGCTTTGATTCTGTTCAATCTTTTGCTGTCAGCTCTTGACGAAGATTTTGATAGTAACTTGACGACTGCTTGTCAGCGTTTCGACGTGCGCGCGTAGCTTTGTCAACGAGCATGATTCTCAGCTGCTGTAATGAAGAGCGAGCACAGCGTTGCGATTGAGAGTAGAGAATGAAAGAGACTCTGAGCTGTGAAAGCTTGACGATGTAAGAAACGATGATAGTACTCAAGACATATGACGAAAATACAGTTCTGCTTTATCAGTGAAGCGAGATAAAGAGCAAGAAGAGCATCATCGAAGAGTGTCATGTCGATATTTATGTTGACTGCTCACACTGAAATTCTTCGAATGAGTTGAGTCAGAGATGAAGCACAATTCAGAACAGTGAATCTCGAACTTTCAGATTCTTGTTTCGTCGCTGCGATTGCTTGATTTTCTCTGTCTTCTCAACTCTCGATGTTCTGACAGCATAAAGCAACTTCAACATCTATCAAATCTGAACATCAGAACATCAAAAGATAGATACTATGTGTAATTCATACATTCTTGTGACATTGATTTAAATTCAACTCATGAAAAAAACTATGCTATGTATATCAAATGAACAAAACTTTCTGAGAAAGAAAATTGCTTATCGATTACATAATGACTTCACGTCATTGAAACAATAAGATTAACATTATATTATCAGTAATGAATTTATAACTTCTATTCAGCGTGTGATGCTTAAGTAAACTCTTAATGAAAGTGTCTGTATTGTTTGATTATGATATATCATCTTTGCTTTGCTCTTCATTAATGATATTTTATACAACGATGTTTTGATTCAATTCTTGATTCAAAGATGAAAGATGTTTTCTTTGCATTTATAATGTTCATGATTGTAACATATGTAGAACTATGTTTTTTTATTCAATGATTATCATTCATTGAGCAGAGAAATATGTGATGAAAGAGAGATGCACATGATGAGAAGATAAAGTATGATTGTATTAAGTAACTCTTTTCTTCTTTTGATTTGACTTATGTCATGTAAACGTTGAATGAATTGTTAGTATAAACATGCAATTGCAATCATTTAATGTTTGATTTTAATCAATGAAAGAAAATGTGTTCTGATCATTCTCTTGAACTCTCAATTTTTCACATAGATAGATGAATGACTTGATGTCAAGTAAAGAAGATGAGTTTAAATCTTCTCAATATATCAGCATGATTGACGAGTCACTACTTCTTTGAACACTGTAATCATGACTTTCAATACTTAAGATGATTATTTTTTCTGATATTTTTTCATCAATTACTTGATGACATTATTGATGTGATAAAGATGTTTTGATATCGACGCAGTTGATGAGTTGCAAATTCTTCAATCACTTGTAATCACAATTTGCAAACTCTTCATCTGAATTGTTTTTTTCACTAGTAGTATCTTTTCATCTTTTATTGAAATCAATATGTCACTAATCTTCTTCATAGATTGATTGTGACTGTTAAAGAAGATGTTGTCACATGAGTGAAAACTCTGCACAATAACTTTTCTGATCACGCAACATTCTAACATCATTCAAACTGCGTTGAATTGAGATCTTTTGACTCTTCTGACTTCTATTCAAACATAGAATAAAATCAAAAGATTCATAGTCAACATCATGTACAGATGAATCTTATTATCAATCTTATTATTATATATAAACTTCAACATAATAAACATTATATTTGTATTATGATATAAATATAATATATTTAAATACATATAATAAAATTAAGTCAATAAAGCAATAATAGATTGACAACAAGATTCATTTATACATAATGTTAACTACGAATCTTTTAATTCTATTCTGTGTTCAAATAGAAGTCAGAAGAATCAAGAGATTTCAATTTAATGCAGTTCAAATGATGTTAAAATGTTACGTGATCAGAAAAGTCATTATGCAAAGTTTTCACTCATGCAACAACACTCTTTTCTAACAGTTACAATCAATTTATGAAGAAGATTAATGACATATCAATGTCAGTAAAAGATGACAAGATACTGTTAGTGAAAAAGATAATTCAGATGAAGAGTCTGCAAATTATGATTACAAGTGATCAAAAAATTTGCAATTCATTAACTGCATTGATATTGAAACATCTTCATCACATCAATAATGTCATCAAGTAATTGATGAAAAAATATCAGATAAAATAGTCATTTCAGATGATGAGTCTGAGAATCATGATTACAGTGCTTGAAGAAGTAGTGACTCATCAATCACGCTGATATACTGAAAAAGCTTGAGTTCATCTTCTTTACTTGACATCAAATCATACATTTATCTACGTGAAAAATTGAGAGTTCATAAGAATAATCAGAACGCATTCTCTACTATTGATCAAAATCATGCATCAAATGATTGTAACTGCACGTTTATATTAACAATCTATTCAACGTTTATATGACATAAGTTAAATCAAGAGCAGAATAAAGTTATTTAATACAATCATACTTTATTTTCTCATCATGCACATCTCTCTTTCATCACATATTTCTCTGCTTAATGAATGACAATCATTGAGCAAGAGAACACAGTTTTCAACATTACAATCATGAACATCATGAATGCAAAGAAAACATCTTTCATTTTCAAATCAAGAATTGAATCAAAACATTATTTGTATAGAATATCATCAATGAAGAGCAGAGCAAAGATGATGTATCATAATCAAACAGCATAAACACTTTCATCAAGAATTTACACAAGCATCACACGCTGAATAGAAGCTATAAATTTATTACTGATAATATAGTATCAATCTTATTGTTTCAATGATGTGAAGTCATCATGTAGTCAATGAGCGATTTTTTTTCTCAAAGAATTTTGTTCATTTGATACACATAACATAGTTTTTCTCATGAGTTGAATTTAAATTAATGTCACAAAAGTGTATGAATTTAAATCAAATCAAATCAAATTAAAGCAATAATATTATATAAAATAATTTAAATTTTGAAAAATTCTGAAAATTAAAATGTCAAGTATTATTATCAATAGTTGATTGATAATTGATCAATCAACTATTAATAATAAGAAATATTTTCTTTTTTTAAAATTAATTGAAGTGTTTCAAGATTGATAATTTATCAATCTTAAATTGATACAGTATTATTTAATTTTTAGCTGAATATATTCTATCTATGAGCAATACTGTTGCTTAAATCTCTCGCTCAGTTTATTTGCAAGTCTTCATTCATATATTAATCTATGATTAATATATGAATAATTGTTTATTGATCATTCTGCATTTGAATCTCTGCTCTTCATTTCATTAACATTTATATTTGCTTCATCAATATTCATCATCAAATCAGCTTTTGAAACAACTTCATCATCAGAATTGAATTCATTGTTAACATTCTTTTTATTCTTTTCATCTTGATTTATTAATTCAATATTAATCAATGATCAATTGAACATTAATGAGAAAAACTTGTTGAATTTGACTTCTTCTGAAGCTTTCTTCTTCTTATTTTTATCTTTGACTTTGAGAGCAGAAAAGACAGAAACAAAAACGGCATCTTCTGTACAATCAAATTTTTTCAAGTCTAAACAGACGTTCAGATTCTTCTTATTGAGACGTTTTATAATTGATTAGCAATCAATCAAATATCAATAGTAGAATAATAACATACTTTTTTTCTGCTTGAAGCATTTCACGCACTTGACTCTCTTGTTCATCTTCAACATAAGATGCACAGCAGTTTTATTGATCTATAATCAATGAGTTATTGATGATCTATTGATCAATGATTAATAATTTATTGATTCATCTTTCTTGTGTGAAATTTTGAGCAAGACTTTCTTCTTTGATTTAATTTCTTTCAAAAGTACAGAAGAATCAGTTGAATCATTTGCAACAGAGTCATTCTCTCTTGAAGTGTTGAAGATGAATTGATAAATCAGAAGTTTGAAATTTTCTGAATTGATCAAATATCAATTAAGTATTACTCATGAACATAAACATCATAATCAGATTGTTTCAAATCGTTCATCGACATTTGAGTTACAACTTCTTTCTCATGTTCATTAACATACTTTCTCAAGTTTTTGATTGAAGTATGCGCTTTCTGTGAATTAATCAGCGATCAATTCATTATTGATAAGTGATTAATCATGCATCTACAGTATCTTTGCACATATTGTTTTTATCATTCGCATATTGACAAAATTTCTCTTCAGACATGATCACAATTTTGTTATTCTATCAGACTATCAATTCATTATCAATCAATAATCAATATAATATTGATCAGCGAATGAACATTCAAAACTGAAAAACTCGCTGAGATGAACGACTGATTAATCGTCGATCGATAAATTATCAATAAACGATCAATAAGCTGAATACTTTTTTGAGAAGAAAATGCAACGATGAATAATACTAGATCAATCAATGATTGATCACACTTGACATTTGAAATTGTTTTGTAAATTAAATTTTCAGACTTATCAATTCGAAATCAATCTAGAATTGATGAGCTTGACTTACTGCGTTCTTTTTTCATTGAGAGTGTCATTCTGATCGTCTTGTGAACAGCAGATACGTCTTGTACGCTTCGAAGTCTTTTATGAATGACATTATTGTTATTCTATCGATTGTGTATTAGTGATTGATGGTTGAAGAGGAAAGAGTTCAACGGACCATGGAATTTTTGAAATGGGTCGGCGGTGCGGCGGGAAGCCTAGCGCAAAACGTTAGCGTTGGTACCCCAACTGTTAGTGTTGGTCTGCCGACCTGCATCCTCCATACGGATGTGCATATGTATGTGCATACGTACCCCGTTTCCAACACGTACAGGTTCTGCTAGGCGTTTGTGCCAATATCAATCTTCTGCAAGGTGAACACAGGACTGCTCTGCGGGCCGCTGTCCTAGGAATGCATGAAGAAGTCGTGAATATTCTGATCAAGTACGGTACGTTAACGTGGATTCGTCCAACCATCCCAGCGTCCTAATTATCGCCTGCGGCTCTGGAGATGTTACCCTGGTCCAGCTGTTGCTTGATAGTGGTGCCGTTGTAGACGGGAACGGAAAGCGGTGGGGTCACGTTCCAGATGAAAAAGCAAGTGCTTTGCACATGGTTTCCGCAAAGGGCCACCAACGCGTCGCCCGACTCTTACTGCAACATGGCGCTGAGATAGAGAAGGAAGACGAGACCTCTAGAAATCCATTGCAGGTTGCCGCACACGCAGGCCATGTATCGTTGGTAAGGTTACTCATAAAAGCGGGCGCTTTCGGTTGATCGAAATAATCCTCGTGGCACGGCGCTTTCGGTTGCCTCAGATAATGGCCATCTTGAAGTGGTCCAAGAATCAATTAATGCTGGTGCTTCAATAGCCGACCCTCCACGCGTTGCAAACGCGTTGGCAGTAGCATGCCAAGGTCGCCGTCACTTGATTATCGAATTCCTACTAGAAGAGCTGTCTGGTACTGACAAGGAAGAATCCACCTGTAGTGACGCTCTATCTGCCGCATTCTCCAGCCTGAGGACGAGATTTTGCTTTTCCTACTTGAGCCTCGTGTATCTGTGTCTCCCTCGCTACTATCCCAAGCTTGTGCAGCCGGTTTGCTAGGCAGCGTTTGCATGCTGCTTGGATATGGAGTCGACATTAACAGCGACGATGGCGAAGGTGGCCATGCTCTATACGCTGCAACATGTCATCAGCGATCACACGTCGTACAGCTACTTGTAGATCACGGTGCCGACGTCCATTTGGAAAGCGCGAAATACGGAAGAAGTTTAGAAGCTGGGCAAGGGTAGAGCCTGCTAAGTCGCTTGCAAAAGCGATTCCCCTTCCAGCTCCACTGTTCGACTTCTACTCCCACTTCTGTAGGACTAGCGGCTCAAGGCTTGGCTACAAGGACTTTGCTGAGTGTGAGCGGATTGTTCGGATACTGGTGGACCACGGGGCGGAGATTAACACAAGTCCAGGAAGTTTGGTAATGCTTTGCACCTAGCATCGTTCGTGGGTAGCGAGGTCATTGTACGACTGCTCCTGGACAAGGGTGCGAATGTCAATGCTACTGGCGGCTACTTCGAGATTGCGCTCCTGGCAGTCTTGGAAGGCAACCACCCAGCCATTGCTGAGCTTCTTCTAAGCAGAGGCATCAATTTCAACCATTCTTTGTTCGATAACGGCACTGTCTTGCAGTACGCTCGCTTAAAACAGAGCAAGGCTATAGTAAGGACACTTTTGAAGTACGGTGCAGATGTGAATGTAAAAGGCGGTTAGAATGATAGTCATCTCGCAATCGCTATCTTCGAAGATCATGTGCCAATCAAGTCTCAAGTCTCAAGCAGAGAGCCATGCCATCATCGAACTCCTGTTCTAGTATGGACGCAGACTTCAAACCCGGGAGTGCGCTCTGCTCGCCGCTGCGATAAAGCACTGTTATTCGTCCCAGCAGAGCTATATCAAAAATTCCTTGGAGTACGATAAAATTGTTCAAGCAACTGAGCATGTCATCATTGCTAAAGTTAAGAATCACTCTACTCGGGATCGAAAGACTTTACAGCTCTTACTCAACGTGACGAAGAACCTGGTGTGACGAAAGTCATGCTCAAGGCTGCAGCCCATTAAGAAATCATTGAAGTTCTGCGAAAGCATCGACCCATCTGTCAGATTACACCAGAAATACTTGTCGCTGCTGCCCAAAAAAAGCTACAAAGGGCACAAACTAATGCAGCTGCTACTTGATCACGAACCAGACGTCCCTATCACGGAAGCTATCATGATTACCCTGCTGGAGTCAGAAACGAGGTTCGGCTTAAGCGATAATCTTATTGAGCTTCTCTTCAAACGCAACGATGAGCTACAGGTTACTGAGGCTATATTAAAGGCGGCAAAGATCTGCCTGAACATGGGGGTCCTACTCAGACTAGCGCCTGGTATAAGGGTGACGCAGGACGTTCTTCAAGAAAGCAGCAATTACAGCGAAGGGGAAGAGCTTGTAGCACTTCTACTGTAATACGATAAGACCGTCAAGTTTCCTCCGACTCTGCTTGACAAACCTATATTGAAAATATGGTCTTACGGTTTCGTATATGACTACGCTGCTGGAACATGATCCGAATCTAGACATCACTGAGAATCTCGGCCATCACTAGAAGTAATCTGCCAAATGATGACCAGCAGCGGATGGTAGAATTGCTCTTGAGATACGAGAAGAAGATTGAATTCAACGAGGAGGTCCGTACGGCTATTGATCAAAGTTTTCAGGGGGGGAGATATAAGCATCCAAAGGCATTGTTCTACAAATTTGAAAGAAAGGACACGCGAGCGCTCGATCGGTAAAATTAAGTACTATGGACAGCAATTTTCGTTAATATAGCCATCAGTCTCTTATTCAAGCTGAATCCTTCAATCGCTGGATATGTATTCATCCACTCTCCTTAGCTGCATGCACACATGGCTCTTCAACAACCAAGGACTTAACATCGCTTCAGCTGCGAAGCACAAAGAAGACTGGTGCCCGAGCAAAATATAACTCTTACGGTCAGGGTCATCTTAAACGGGACAGAAATCAACGTATCCTCTATTACGTATCAATGTTAGGCCTTGTGCATGTGTTCCATGCGCAAAACTCACGAAGTTCAAAGCCAAGCCGAGAGTCAGGCTTTGCTCGATGAAAAGAAGCTATTCAGTTCATCGCAATTCAGCTCATTGCAACCCAGACGCCAATTGGAACACGCCTTTCAACCTCATTTTCCGCGTTGACGTTGTAGAGCTTGTCCGTCATTAAGGAGGCCTTGACATCACCAGCCGACTTCCATGCGTGTGGTAGTAGAAGTACTTCTCACCTTACCAGAATTTCAGACATGGCATATCTCGTATCATCACAGCTGTCGAGGTTCATCAATAGTATGGTTGTATTGAAGAACATAATGATACTATGAACTCTAGTGAAATACAAGATCATGATGGGAAAGTCGTTTATAGCGTGGCTTCGACATATGAGAGAGTTTCGTTACTCACAAACTGCAATCATATTGTATACTATAAGCACACAATCTCAAAATTTTCAGCCCTCATTCTAATTCTCTCTGCCGTAAGGACTTGTACTCAGATAAACAATTTCTACTACTTCACATTAACAGGCCACAGTTAGTTTAATGGAGAGTTCAAAGATGAGGGTGAAGTGGTGACAGCACAACTCGGGGGAGTATTCTTGCCGAGTTTTCCTTCCTAGACGTACTACCATTCATGCAGGACTAGGCTCGATCTCAGCAGCATGTCTGCGCTACCTAGGCAAGAGAGCCATATTGCAGACATTAGATCGCCCAAGCTCATTCTTTTCACTAACTCTATTACACGAAGTTTTTTAGCGTTCCTCCACACCATCTACCAGTACGCTGTCGTACACCTCGGCATCACACAGAGGGTCAACCACCTTTTCAGCACGGACATGCTCTTCTTCTGATGGTCAAGACCGGCTTGAATGCAGTCGAGACTCTTTTCGACGACTTGCGAATTCGAAGCCGTGATGAATTTGCCTTTTTCGAGAGCCTTTGGCAGGAAGGCCACGAAAATGACGTTGCTGCCTCCGTTGTCCTTGATGTCACTGCCAAAGATGAATTCGGCGTCGACATCGTCGGGCAGCTTTTCAGGCACGCGTCAGGTTATGAAAACATACGCTTTGTTATTGCAGAGAAAAACAAGTCAGCAAAACCTCTTCTTCCCCCCTCGCCGCTTTCGTTCTTTCCCAGCCCCTGCTACATCATCTTTTTTTCTCCCCTTGATTTCCATTTTTCTCTCTTCCTGAGGCCGACACTTGTGTTACTTGCCATATGGCTTTACAAAGCTACTCGTATTATGCAGCTAGTGACCATAAATACATATTCAAACAGAGATTATCCCCACCCACTTTCGCCTCCCCCACCCCTTTCTCCTTTCAACCCTAACTAGTTCCCGTACAGCAAGCTTGTAACAAGTGATGTTTGCGCCGCGGAGTATGATAGTTGTCTTCAGAAGAGACTTCTCTTTTCGGGATTCAAAGTGTGATCTTTGAACCGGGGCATTACAGGACTGCGACTATGTCAGTTACCAATGTGAAACTTACCCTTCCTAGGACACTGAATACGCAAAAATGTCTCGTGCAATCGAAGGTTTTGCTGCGGTAGCATGACACAGCCAAGCTGGGTATTCTAGAAAGCTCGACAGAAGGATCGTCGACGTCAGCAAGCCAGAGGGCATGTCATCTGGCAGACCAAAACCGGGAGACTTGCCATGGGACGTGACCCGATGGCCAGAATCAAGAAAACGTGCGGGGCTACATTGAAGGTTTATGACAAGTCGGAGGATCTGATGATAGGTACGGATGTCGAGTATGAAATGAAGAGTATTAATTGATTCCTATGTAGGAATTCATTGAAGGCTGCAGTTCTGAGAAGTTTTAGATAGCAAACTCGATGAACTTGTTTTTACGCAAGTCGCAAGACTGCTTTCATATGCTTAGAATCCTGACTTCTACGCACAATTCATCGTCTTCAGCAATAGTCATAAACGAAATATATGTCATTGACTGAGTAATTGCTTCGAAAACTGAGTTCGTCTTTCCGTGAATAATTTCTAGCAGCATTGTGCCTTTCTCTATAGAATATACCCCACTGAAATAGAAGGTACTTACGTCTCGTTTCACCAACAATCCTTAGCATCATATTCAAAGTTGCTATTCTATTCATCGTCAATTTTTTCGTCATGATTATTTCTCGAATGTTTCAATCGACTAGTGAGGGTAAGTAAGAAGAAGAACGTAAATTGCAAATACGCTTCTTTCACACTCTCTAGTTTGATACTACCGCAATATACAATGTCGAGGCCACTGGTTCAGTAGAAGGATACGATCGACTTTTGAAGACTAGGGAATGAGGTTCAGGATTTGTACTGATCTCTGTGGAAACGTGATTATATCGCGTCTTCGAACGACTTGCACTACACATATGAACTATGTAGACTGGTCCATTCCTTGATAATCAGAGTTTCACGACGGTTTGGCTGGTATCCATCCTCCGTCACTGCTATCTTCTGAACCCAGCCGAAATCCCTCCTCTCTTGCGACAACCAGCGCTCCCTAACAGCCATCACTGAACAGAAAATGATTTGTTTCCAGCTCATCATCGAACACCCAGCAAGCTTCTTGGCGTTAGCTTATCCGTCATCTAATTCCTCCGAAGCACCCACTGATGAGCCATCTCAGGCAGCCAAAGACAGAATCCAGAGCATCCATGATGTTCTCGTCCTTAAAAGGCAGTTTATCATGTCAAAGGTGGTTTTGCAGTGACTCGACTTGAGGCAAGGTGCCAAGATGAAAATTTGTTGGAAGATTCTCTGCTTCTTCTCACATATCATCTACGCCTCCTCATCTCGGCCTATATTGTGCCGGCCTATGTTCAAGGAAGGGTTGATTTGCATGTTTGTGATGAACTCTCCGCTTGGACCAAGCACTCAAGATTGTTAGTGTACTCAAAGCACTAATGAGCCGAATATGGGAAGATGTCTAGTAGAGGTATTGAGAAAACTCTTCAGTTTGAGCATCTTAGTAAAAGTTACAAATTCTGGAGAGCTGGAATGAGACTGCTTTCTGGTCTCTTCTAGTTGGTATCTGCAGTACCGACGTTCGATGAAACTCCATGACTGACAGCTGACCTTACCATAGAGCTCTACCCCTGCTTTGCATATGCTTGAGCGCTCAGAGCGAAGCTATTGCTTAAGCAAATCTGCAGCCCGCTCCGCAACCGCGTAAACGCTGGCTTGGGGATTCGCTCGAGGCGTGATGGGAATAATGCTAGCATCGCAGACGCGCAAGTTTCTGCAACCGTACACCCTCAAATTCGCGTCAACCACACCTCCTTTCTCTCGCGGCATCATGGAACAACTCCCGGTGGGATGACGAGCTCCAAGCCCCGCACGGCGCACGTAATCCTTGGCCACTTCTATTTCCTCCAAGCTGGCAGGTGCACCGGTGCTGCGTTTGCCCCCAGATTTGAGCAAGCCCTTAAGCGGCTCAGCGTGAATTATTCTGTTCTCGATGAAGCGCACATGATGGGCGATGACCTCGAGGTCGAGCGAATGCGACAGATAGCGGGGATCGATACGAACGGGGGCTGAAGGCGAAGCAGAAGATATGTGTACCGAACCTCATGAGAGCGGGTGGGCGAGTAGCACGGCGATGGTGAAGTAATTCTCGGGTCCTTGTGGCGGTGGCGCCATCGATCCGTCTGGATTGAAGGAAGCGTAGCCCGGGAAGGATATGTAGCATGCAGTGCCTTCCACTGGCGAGGAGAGCACGGATTGAACGAATGCCTGGTGTGCTTGGACAAATGCCGCTGTTTCTGTATGTTGTTTAGGTTGAATTGTGGTGGAACTCAGCAATTGCTGCAAGTCGCGCCTCCCTTCCGCGGTGTTGTTGTTAGGAAATGGAATCAGCGCAGAGGCGTAAGTTCCACTACTGGCAAAGGGCCCGCCTCCTTTGGCATATGCCTCGGAGGCAGCTGCAAGGGTATCGGGTGATTGACGTGCAAGCGAATCCAAGGTCTTGATTCCCTCGACCACCTCGAAGCTCATACCACACATGAGGTGGTTCTGAAGATTCTCGCCGACATTTGGGTTATCGATCACCACAGGTACATTATGCTGCTTCAGAATTTCTGGATTACCTATGCCCGAAAGCTCTAACAGCCTTGAGGAATTGAAAGAACCGGTCGAGAAAATGACCTTCTTGTGAGCTTCAACAATCTTTGTCTCCCCATCTTTAGTATACTGCACGCCCGTGACAATGACCTCATTCGAGTTAGAGTTGTTCAAAACTATCTTTTTCACCAAGGCTTCTGTGATGACCGTCAGATTCTGTCTGGTCTTCGCAGGCTGAAGGTAGGCGTTTGCGAAATAACTTCTCTGTCTAGTGGCTGAATCTATGGTTTCAGCATTGACATACCCCCCGTAAGCTTGGCCAGAAAATGAATCGTTCGACATGGGAAATCCTAGGCCAGTCAATGTATTCACCCATGCTTTTGCTCAGACGTTATCAGATTCATCGGGAAAGGATAAATGAAGCGGACCGTCGGTGCCTCTAGCGTTTTCGTCGATGTAGTCGAGTGATAGATGTTTGACCGCTGCTTCTGATGGTCTGGTCAAAGTGTACGACTTCTTGAAGTACTTTGACACAGTGGACCATTCCCAGCCTGGATTGCCCAGCGCCGCCCATGCATCGACGTTGGATTTGGATGTAGCAACGAAGGCTAGTCCGCTTAGTGCGCTGGATCCTCCGAGAAGCCGCCCTTGGGGGAATACAATCTCTCGATCCCCAAGCTCTGGCTGGAAGAGCGAATGTGATTCAGCTGTCGTACCACTCCGTCATTGCAATGCAGGCACTTACCTGTGGAACGGTGCGGTATGCCCAGTCGGCATCAGTACCAAGAAACATAGGCCATAGCGCTGGTGTTGTCACTCTGGAATCAGTGGATTGATCTTGGCCTGCCTCGAGCACGAGTACATGGACATCGGGATTCTCTGACAGGCGAGCTGCCAGGACTAAGCCTGCCGTACCGCCGCCAACAATAACAACATCGTGCTTTGTGGATGGCATTCTAGATTTTTTGTTCAGGCAAGAAGTGAAACACAGCCAATAGTGCTCGATCAAAGATAGCTGTTGCAGCTCGGTATAGGCCCAGAGGGGAAGAAAAGAATGGTGAGATCGACTTGAAGCGGGCTTCGGAAACGCTTAGTAAGCATCAGAGCACAGAGCCAAAGTTTTGTAGCCAGCTCAGATGGCTGGCCAAGCACTCGCTTCAGAGTATGGTCGACTGTAACAGGCACCATTTAGCACTGGTGTGCTTCTGACCTTACACGACATTCGCCGTCGCCCAAGGTGTACCCCGCAAAAGTGAATTGATGGGTAAGCTGAGTGACTCGGCTGCCTCAGACCTTGTCGGTCGCCTTGCGGGCAAGGATATGCGAGCTGTGCGTCGAGGTGTTTTTGCCATTGGTTGTGTGATCCACCTGCAACTGCGTGTGTGAATTGCATCGCAAAGCTGTCTCCAAATGAAAGGCCATCACACAGCATCAGGTAGCATGTCCCACAGCACTATAGGGAAATGCCGAGTCCACCCCCGGACACCAAGTAACTAAACTTCCTGCAGCAGGCTGGATGTTCCTTAAGCGTTGCTGGACCTATTCAGATGAAGTTGGTGTACAGCCTTGTTTGAAAAGTTCCCTGTGCCCGGCATCGCGGCTCTAATCGCCGAGGAGCGTAAATACCACTAATCGGAACAGGCTATTAGATACATTAAATACCCTCTAAGGTACAGTACACCGATACATATACCGTATCACCGCCATTGGAAATTTTACCTTACATGGAATAATACACCCGATTCTAGTAAACGGCTGGTGTGAACTGTCAACTGTCAACGCTTCCACCAATCTCGCCCGGCCCGTTCCTTTAGGACTCATCCAAGCGTCTCGGTCTTGCTACTGTACTGTAAGTGAGGGAACTGCCTTAGGTGCCTTAGGTGCCTACTCTACCCTATGTACCTTCAGTTTTAGGGGTCATCTTGCCCCCCCCCACCCTCCCTCCACATTTGGAACACCACGCCGCATTCGTACTGCGCAGCTCATACCACCCAAAGCACCAAAGTACCGATGGAGACGCAGCACGGGGCTATGTTTGGATGTCAAGCTGTGCTATCGCCACACACCTATATGTGCTGTCCCTATTCTTCGGTCTTTGGGTGCATGGGTGTTTGACATTCCGAACACGCGCGAATGAGCGAGTTCTGTTTGAGCATACTCCTCTGCTGGTTGCATTTGATAGCGTGTTTAGACATACCACAAACCCAGGATCGATAAGTGCCGGATTCGTTGACGCACAATCTGTCCGCAACAGAACCTGACTGTAACTCATGTAAACCCTTGCCGGAATTGGCGTGCAGTGAAGAGTTCATTCTAACGGCTAAATAGGACTTGCATACAAGAAATACAACGCTCAGGCACAAAGCGAAGCTGCAAGTAATCGTTGATGCACCGCTCCTGCAATTCTCTCTGCATGACATTCAATCGTGGCCGCTTTCATCCCACGTGTGGGTAAGGCCAACCATAGATTCCGCTTGTCATTTGCAGTCCGGACTGAATTGCCTGAGCTTGGGATTTGAGTTCATCCACATCCCAATTTGCCCAGACCGATCTGCCTTTGAGGAATGCAGCCTCACTGCTGGACATCCAGAGTATGAAGTGAGCGGGTAATTGGACTGGCGGAGATGTTAGCGGCTGTTGCGGAGAGATTTTGAGGGAGGAATGCTCCTCGGGAGCGTAGCAGGCTTTGCTAGGTCATTGCTAATGTATTAAGAAAAGTAACCAACCTTTCTCCATTGGTAAAGCCTCCGCTTTTGCTCCGCTTTTGGTGAAGACGGCTGTCTCAACCATGCCCGGATGGACAGTGGCAGCAAACATATTTGGTTGTTCCAGCGCAAAGAACTCGATCAGCTTCTCCTGCGCCAACTTTGAACTCATATAAGCCGATAGTCCGGGTAACATTGCGGGCGGTAATGCTACAGTACCCGTAGTCACCCCAAGAACGGTAGCGTGAGATGGGTTTGCCGTCGGGACGAAGGCTTTAATTGCCAGTATTGTTCCCTTGACGTTCGTCTGGCAAAGGAACCAAGTCAGACGAGTCCAAGGAGTGATCATTCAAGTTAATCATACCTCAAAACTTTGCCACCACTCATTTGAAGATGCCTCTACGATAGGGCCTGGAGTGGGAATGTGTCCCGCTGCCAGGATGAGTATGTCCCATTTTCCAACCGTGGCTGCAACATCCTGCCGAGCTTTCTCCTCGGCGATGTCGATGGCATGAACGGAGCTTGATATCCCGGATGGTAAGTACGATGCCGTTTCCTTGAGGCTAGCCTCGGTACGGCCTAACAGAACGATCTTACTGGCACCGGCAGTGCTAAAAGCCAAAGCCGTCTCTCGACCGATGCCACTGCCCTGGAGAAAAGGTCAGTAAGCGTCCTTGTTGTGCAATGGCGTGTGTCGAGAGTAGAAGCAAGTTCTGTGGTAAATGCATCCTTATTATTGGACGAAGAAGATGAGCGCAGCATGTATTGATTGTCACGGAATGTGGGCTACGTTTCAACAGCAGCTGAAGGAGATACGCAATTGCTTGGTAGCCAAGCTCATGAGCGGAAATGTTCCTTACTGATTACAGAAAGGATGGTCCTCGAAATCAAGAAACTTTTGCAAAATACGACAGCCCTTCAATGCAAACAGTCAGCGACCTAAGCTCCCCCAGCAGTCACTTCTAATTGGAGCCTCTCAGCGCTTCATAAAGACGCTCAAGACAACAGTCAACGCCCCTGCCACCATGATCAGAATATAGGCATCGTTTATGCTGTGGACAATAACCTCGAGCACACCTCTCCTGAGCGTGTCGCTCAGGTTTCTGAAGAGCTCGCTCCCCACGCCCGCAATAGCGGCCTGTACCTGCGGTACCGGTGTGTCGGGGAGGAGACGTATGATGCCATTTGTGGCCGAGTTCAGAAACACAGCGTTGGCGACGGACAGCATGATAGCGATGCCCGCAATCTGGCCGAAGCCCACAAAGGCAGTGGCGTCGGCAACGCGGTTGGCCGGGAACTTGGCCTGCACGACGGAGATGGGCCCTTGCGTGAAGAGGCCTGCGCCGAAAGCCAGAAGGATGCTGTAACCGTAGATGGGCGCTGCGTTGGTGTCAACCTCGACCAGAGCGTACATGAGCGCGGCGCCGATGACCACCAGGATGCCGCCGCCGAAGGCCCACGGCATGAAGTGGCCGTATTTGCTCAGCATGGTGCCGTTCAGGATGCTGCCGAAGATCATGAGGAAGATCATCGGCAGGAGCCGGATGCCTGCGTGGAGGGCGGTGTCGTTCTGGACGAATTGGAAGTAGAGCTGAGGGGTGTTAGCGAAAGACAAAAGACCACCATTCAAGAGTTGCCCACCGGGATGAAGTAGATGGCGACCACGCTGGAGCCCATGCCTGAAGCCGTCTGTGCAAATAGAATATCGGCTTCCCAATGCAGGATAATGTCACATGGAAGCAACCGGTGCTCTGGCGTCGTGAAGACGGAGAAGCTCTGCTGCAGCCCGAACAGAATCCACAAGACGCCCGAGCAGACAAAGCAACCGATTATCTGGCCACTGTTCCAAGCGAACAGGGCCCCGCCAAAATTGACGGCCATGATTCCCGATATGGCAGCACCACAAATGAGCACGGTGCCGACCCAGTCAATGGTGCGGATCCTGTTGAGCAATTTCACCTCACGGCGGTTGGGGTTCGTCGATGGAAGCAAGAAGATGTAGGCTGGGGCTGCGACAGCGCCGATGACGAGATTGATGTAAAAAGCCCAGCGCCAGGTCGCCGAGCTATCTGCAAAGGCACCACCGACGACAGGTCCAAGTACGGTGCCCGTTCCCCAGACAATACCCATACAACTGATGTAAACCGGACGCTCCTTGTCGGTGGTGGTCACCGCTAGCAGGTTCAGGGCGCCTATGTAGATTCCAATCCCTCCAGCGCCGCAGATTGCTCTCCCGAAGATCAACGCGTCGATGGTGGGTGCGGCACCGCAGACGGCAGAGCCGACTTCGAAGATGAAGACGGATGCGAGAAACATAGACTTGCCGTTGAACTGGGCGTAGAGCTTTCCCCTGCCGACGACAAGACTGGTGAGCCAAAACCTTGCATGGTCAGGACATGAACATGAACATACCACGTTAGATCAAGGGCGAAAGATGTCAATTGAAAGGCCACTGCAAGCCATGGCAGCTTCTCGAGGTGACCCAAGTCGCCGATAATGGCAGGCTGGATGGTGGCGACGATAGTGTTATCGAGGGCATACAGGAACACGGATGAGAAAATGGACCCAACACAAATGATCCACGCAATGCCCTTCAAGCTCCTCACCGGCGCCGCGCCCTCGAGCTCTGCTGTTGCTGAAGGCTGTATTGTTGACTGGGCTTCCGGAAGGGATGACTGGTCCGAGTTCTTCGTGCCCGCCTCTCCTTCCTGATTTTTCTCCGAGGCGGGAGCTTCGAATACTTTTTGATCTTTGTCCTCCATCTTTGCGCGAGATCTCTTTCAACGAGCTTTGAGATGTGGAGTGAGAAGTTGAGAATTGGAGTTTGGATCAGATCAAGGAACCACTCCACCTTGCAGCATATGTAAGGTAAGGTCGAGAGCATGAATGCGGAAAGAACCCCTGCGTTAGACAGGCCTGGAATTACGCTTGTGTACTGTACCACGGCTTTAGCACGGCTTTTATACTTCTCCGCGGGTTCTGGCTCAACCGAATGGATGGATTTAACGGCCTTTAGCCCAACGACCCGGGAATAAATCTTGGGCCGTAAATTTTCGGGCATCGGAATATGCGACCCCTAATAAAGTTTAGATGTAGATCTTTACAGACGAAGACTGCTCGTGGCCACAGGGTTTCGTAAATTGTAACCCTCGAGTAATGAGCTGCACTCTATCCTTGCTACATAGGTAGTCTGGTACGGAGGTAGTCAGGCGAAGACTATATACTAGGAAGTGGATACTAGCTTTGCTTTGCCTCGATTTGCCGCCAGCTGGCCGCACCGTCCGCAAGGCTGGCGGGACCTCGGGACGGACGCTACCTAAGCTGCCGTAATAAACGCGGGAGCCTGACTGGTCCCGCTAGCAGAGCCAAACGCACCTTTGCATTACGTAGGCGTGCCAGGTAGAGCATAAAGCCGGGGTTAATGTTATGTCCGGAAACCGTTGCATCGATGTTTTCCTGTATTCGGCGCATCTATAAACAAAGCTCGCAATCAAATAACCCGCAACATTCCGACCGAGCTCCCTCCTCGACTTCCAGAATGTCCTCAATCCTCCTCATCGGCGGCAACGGCCAACTCGCACGCCACATTACCAAGCGCTTTTCGTCCAAAGGCATCACCGTGCACTCCGTGATTCGCAACCAAGACCAAGTCTCCGAGCTCACTTCTCTCGGCGCCTCACCCATTCTGCAATCTGTCGAGGACTCCAGCGTCTCCGATTTCGTCAAACTGATCAAAAACCTCAAACCCTCAACCGTGATATGGAGCGCCGGCGCCGGCGCAGGCCACGCCAGCCCATCGCGGATCAAGCGCGTGGATCACGAGGGCCACATCAAGGTTATCGACGCAGTGGCACAAGCGGCCAAAGAGGCGGGCACGACGAAGAGGTATATCACGGTCTCGGCGCTGGATGTGAGGGATAAGGATAACAAGCCTGTGCCGGATTGGTATGATGAGGACGATAAGAAATTCAGTAAGATGATATGGGGAATGATGGGGACGTACATGCGGGCTAGGTATGCATCGGATAAGAGTCTAGTCGAGGACAATGGGCAGAGAGGGCTGGATTATACGATTGTGAGGCCTGGGTGGTTGAGTCAAGATCCAGGGACTGGGAATATCGCGGCTGGGAAGGTGAAGGTGACGAAAATGGTCAGCAGAGAAGACGTTACAGCTGTCGTAGAGCTGTGTATGAAGAATAGCAGGACGGTAGGTCTGGCATTTGATGTTGCGGGCGGAGATGTACTCATCGAAGAGGCAGTGGATAAGGCGGCGGATACCTTCGAAGGATTCCATTAGAGCATGCGGCCGTGGCAGGTTTTCTTGTAAGCTAGGTTCGAACTCTTATTAGATAGGTCGATGTGACTGGACAATGGCATGATCCAATCATTCATGGCTGGAATCTGGATTCTCTCGAACGGTTGGTTCTTAAGCACTTTCTTCCGCTATCACTGAATGAAAAAGGATCCTCACACATGTGGCTTCGCATCGTATTTCAATGCGGAAAAGCAAGAGCTTCGGATCCTAAGTCCACGGGCCCAGCGGGTAGCCCTAGCCCATCTCGAGGCCTAATCGGGACTATATCCCTTCGTTCGGTGACCAGACAGTCACCTGTCTAGCATCTCTACTAGCCTCTGACAGCGTCCGAATATCCATCCAGTCGGAGGTCTTCTTTCTTAAATCCGAGCATGCTTACAGCATTGTTTATTGTCTCCTCGAAGGTCTTTTCATCAACCATACATATTGTTGAATCAAGACGACGACGTGCAAAAACGATGTTGACATTCCTGAAATATTCTACACAGTAGAAGAGAAGATCAAGAAACGTCTCGAAGAGGAAATAAAGGCAGATACGAAGCCTCACCTCTTTCAACCAAGCATCTCTTGATTATCCAGAACGAAGTTCTTGTCCTTTGCTCGAAGAGTGAATCCCATCACATCGTACAATTACTTCGCTCTTTTATCTTCCACCTTTCCTGTGGGATGCTGTTGCTGAGCGTACAGACAAGACATTAGACTCTATCGAACATTCTTCATGACTCTCATCATGACCTTTTTCATGGCTTTCTTCATGACTTTCTTCATGGTTTTCTTCGTGGTTTTCTTCATGGCTTTCTTCATGGCTTCCTTCATGACTCTTTTCATGGTTCCCTCCATGGTTCCCTCCATGGTTCCCTCCATGGTTCCCTTCATGGTTCTCTATCGAACACCCTTCATGACTCTCTTCATGGCTCTCTCCATGGCTCCCTCCATAATTCCCTACCGAACACCCTCCATGGTTTCCTATCGAACACTCTTCATGACTCCCTTCATGATTTCATCCATGGCTCCCTACCAAACACCCTTCATGGCTCCCTTCATGACTCTCTTCATGATTTCCTACCGAACACTCTTCATGCCTCTCTCCATGGTTCCCTTCATGGTTCCCTTCATGCTCATGGTTCCCTTCATGGTTTCTTACCGAATACTCTTCATGACTCCCTTCATGACTTTCTACCCTATTTGCTTCCCTATTTGCTTCCTTTGCGCACATATTAAACCATGTAAATAGCTATTATTTAGTTAGTTTATTAAATCAGTTATGAATTAATCTATTATACGAGTACGATCGCAATAACTAGTCATTAATTTAATGTTAGAATGGTAAAATTGAGTGGCAGCTTCTTCGTATTTGGTGCCAATTGCGCTGATTGCGTCAAAACCTTTTGTATGACTGTCAATTGCGCCAAACCAGCCTAGAAATTAGCACATGAGCAGATTCGCCAATCCAGATTTTGGCGACTAAATGCGTCAAATTTCAGTGATCCCGTTTTGCCGATGTAAATCAGCTTCGAAAAACATATCGACAACAAAGATACTTGATTTCTGGTGAGTCGCTCATATATAATTGTTGGAATACGAGGTCATATGAGGGCATATTGACATTTTGGTTGTTGTTGTTAGGAGGCTATCTAGGAGGTGGAAGGTGAAAACTCTACTAGCGGGTCCCAGCCCTACCAGCCCTATGAAGGCGGAGATTACCGTTTCCCCTATTTCCAACAGATTTGGTGGGGTGCCGGAAAGGGTCTAGAATAGCGGATATAATCCTGGGATGAAAGGCACACTGTGATTGGTGGTTCAAGCACTTCCCGGCGGCACGAGTAATCGCTCGCCTACGTAGAGCCTAGTACATACTCGAATTTAGCCGCTTAAAGTTTCATCAACGACCAATGGGGTGCATTATGTGCGTGGGCAGACAGCTGCTGCCTGAATCCTATTCTCTTATCAGACACCAAGTCTTGTCGCTATATAGACCGGCGGTTGGCATTGAGACTTCTTGGCCGCCATAACATGAATACAACGCGTTATAACTTTCAACTTCGCTGCACTGTTTCTCTTCATCAGCGCAGCTCATTTGATTGAACCACCCACCTGTAGTCTACAAACCAACCGCTTCTTCAAAAACCCTTCGCCGCTATGACCAACGACCCATCAACAACGTACTCCCGTGATGAGATCGTCTCCGAACTCACGTCATTCTACGAATTTCTCATCGGAATGCATCTCCCACCGTCCGCCCTCAAAATCCCACCGCTAGGCGGATGGCCCAACCTCACCCCCGAATATCTCGCGTTCCTGAAGAAGAACGACACCGTCGTCGATCTCATCCAGCACCTTCCCTATGTAAAACAAGATGACGAATTCAATCCGTACCAGATCTACGAAACGACCTGCGCCGTCGACTACAGCGGGCGCTACTTTCAGAGCGCCGCAACTTTTACCCACCCGAGCCCCGTCATTGCCGATCCCATCGAAGAAGAGACGACGATTCCGTCGCATGTGATGACTAATGCGAGGACACCCGGAGGGAGGGATGGGTATTTCTTCTTTATTGACACGGAACGAGGCACGATTACGATGTGTGATTTCCAGGATGGTCGGCCATCGGCTACGAAGTTATCGCAGGTGGGTAAACCAACTCGCCTCTCGTTTGAGCTTCCAAGGAATGTGTCGTGAGAAGTGATGTTCGAAGGCTAATGCTGGGTTGTTTTGTAGGTAGTAGATGACGATTCCAAAGAGGACTGGCGGACTTTCGGAACATACACCGTCAAAGAATTCTTCGAGATGCTGAAGGAGGAGTACAGATCACTTAAAGTGGTATGTGCTTTCGGATTAATATCGTTGACGCGGGATAAGCACTCTAACGTCCCAGTGCAGATGCCTACCGAAGCAACGGATGTGAGAATGGTTTCCAGGTGCTCTAGATTCGATATGGATCGGTTGAAGGGTATTTTCCGTGCATATGGTTGGCCTTCGGAGAACTACAGGAAAGAAGAGTGTATGGAGAAGGTAAAGGAGGCGTGGGACGAGATCTTGGATGAATTTTGAAGGCGGTGAGAAGTCGCCTTTCGTTCATGGAGGTTTGAGGTAGTGGAGCGCACTCAACGACCGCCCTTGAGCTCTTGACATGCTCTTCGCTCGACTATTTTCCAAACAGTCTCGAAGATGACAGGTCTGTTTTCGCCAAGTATTGGAGTATGAACGAGTCACATTCGATTCGTAATTAAAGGGTATTCCAATCCAGTGTGCGAATCGTTACCAACGCTCACGCTATGCATTGCTGAAAGAGCAGAGACCCGTCGCCATACAAGTGAGACAGAACTAAACCCAACAGATCATTCCCTCCTAACCCTCTTTCAATGCCTAAAGCTGCCTCGATAGTAGGAGACAGGCTAGGATGTTACCGTTGCCACTGGGAGCTCGGGGGAGGCCAATTTCCGGTTCTCGACCCTGACTTCTAGCGTCGTAGCTGCTCTGGGATTGATAGTAGGAATAGTTTCAACATTTGTAGGGGGTGTCATGGCCGGGCCCTTTCCACTGATAACGAGGACTCCGTCTTCGTCTTCCAAGGCTCTGCGCTCTTTAGAGCATGTACGGTCAGCACATTGAATAATCTCGACGTCTCGCTCTATCTCCTCGTCCGTAAGCCTGCGTGTGATATTAACATCATGGATCGCGAGGCCATCGTCGATAATCTCGAGAGCCCGCTTGGAAGGCGGGTTTCCCGGGGGGTTTTTGTTCCGGCTATTGTCGTCGTCGGGATGAGGCCGCTTCTTTCCCTTCGGGCCATCTGCCGCCTCTATCATCTCTTTCGGTGGAGGCTTTGCGTATAATGATCTTTGGTCCCGGACCTTGGGTGGAGCGGTGTCGTACCACTTGTCGTCTGTTAAGAGCGCATAGCCAGGGTCGTTGGGGACGATGTCTTCCGGCCAGCACGGGTTTTCCCTGAGGCCCCAGTCGTTGTCCTGGGACGGCATCGTCGGCCACAACTTGTCGAACTGCATTTCAAAGACCGCTCGCGTGAACCTGGCCTCATACTCGGTGGTTGTGGTTGTTTTGTCGTTCGGGCCCTTGTTCTTGATTTCCTTGCCCGGCTTTTTTAGCGAGACCAAATCTTCGTTTACTTGGCCTCGCTTAGGTTCCTTCTTATCATCCCTGTGGAACTGGCCATTGCCAGCTCCACCGTCGTGATTAGTGCAGAACTGTCTCCATTCAGTATTTGCCGCGCCGCTATTTTCAGAACCGGGAAGCCATCTAATCATCTGACCGAGATTCTTTTCCTTTGCGTCTGGCGGCATGAAGTATCCTGGGGGAAATTCGTCCGCCTGGCAACGAGGCTTTTGGTCATCTCCTTGATCTTGGAATTTGTAGGTGGGTTTGGTGTAAACCATCCAACCTGAATGAGCGTGCTGTTGGGTCCACTTGCTAGTTGCGATGGCGTTCTCCCGCGCGTTGCTATCAGCGCATGCAAACGTGCTCTTCACCCAGTCGTAATTGTGGATCGCCGAATAATAATGGTAGCAGGCCTGAGGGTATTTTGAGCCGCTGCACGTCTCCGTGATCGTTTTGAGATCCTCCGTCGATTTCGTGATCTTTGTGACATGCTCGTTGTCGTTGCAATCGTTATCTGTGGGGAGGCGTATCAGTCAGTGTCAGAAGCACGAGAACCTGTCCCGAGAACATGATGGAGAGGCTAACTATCTTTGCCGCCGGGTGCACGCCTTATCAGTTGTAGTCTGTGGCTTGTGTGTCGTCTTTAGCGGATCACTGGTCTTTGGCGGATCACTGGTCGTTGGCGGATCACTGGTCTTTGGTGGATCAGTCTTTTTCGGTGGATCTTCCTTTGGTGGATTCGGATTGCCCTTGTCGCCGGGCTTTCCGCCGCCCTTTGGCACGCCCTTGGGAACATTGAAGCCTTTCGGCAGTACTTGAGGACTGGCGCTGTTCATGATGTCGAAAACCTTTTTGAGGTCATCGGGAATATGAGAAGTTCCGCATGGGTTCAAAAAGTTTGAGAATGCGCCGAGGCCTGCATCGGCTGCATCGTAAGACCACGTGGCTAGTTTTGCGGCCTCAATACCTGCAACTGCTAGAAGTCAATATCTGCATAGTTTTCGGGATCGTGTTCTGCTTCAGCCTGATCTGACTTACTCGTTCCGCCATCTATTGCCTCACCAACTCCAGGAATCGCCAATGCGCCAACCTCAACAACCAGTTTGACCGCTGCCATGAGGATGTTACATCCGACCTAGTGGGCCAATGTCAGCGACCGGTACAAGTGGGCATGATTGACTTGAAGATACCTCTGCGATTGTTGGCAATGCTTCTACAAAAGTCTCAGCCAATTGATTGAGGAAAGAATTGTTGCACGAGCAGTTGGCCGGTGCAACCTTAATAGAGCCTAACAGAACGAGTCAGTCGAAGTCTTCGGTTGTGTTGGAGAGAGCTTTGGAGCTGAGGGAGTTGTCGTTGGTGCTGCAATGCTTAAACTCAAATAGTCAGGGATGTTACACACCGCTGTATTGCTCCCATTTAAGGTCTCCGAAAGCGATACAAGCTACTGCGGCCGTTCGGCCGGCTGCAACGGCATTAGCCACCTCGTCGCCGCAGACGTCCTTGCACTGCGCGATAGAGGTCGTTACGTCTGGTGGGTCGAAAACAACGCATTTCATTGAATTTCTTGCTCTGGCATCTGCTTCAAGGTTCGGATTGTCCGCTGGAGCCGGTGGCTGTGGCAACGCTGCAGAAGACTGTAAAAAGCCTCCTATGGTAAGGAGTGAGATAGTGAGACGTTTCATTTTAAGTAGCTAGTAATCCTGACCAGCAGGTAGGTGAATATGAGATGCTAATGTTCAGATACAGGTAATATTAAAATACAAGTAGACATGATTCTGTTGCTGATAAAGTGTGTGATTGTCCTTCTGCCAAAGACGTGGGAGAGAAGGGCTTTTAAATTATCTGGATTATCTTCGACGAGGCACTACTGTTGGCGTTAAGAGTATGGATGGGTGCCTTGAGGCTTGTTGGCATCAAGAGAAAGGATGCATTCCATAATGCTTGTTGCTTCAGCGCAGACACAGCCGTCTGTCTCAAAGGAAAACCAACCCTAAACAAGGGTTTCGAGTGTGAAGAGAGTTTGATCCTCCAAGACTTTCAATAGTACCATCGAAGCAATGAGCAGTCAAAGGCCCGAAGACTCTGCCAACATACAGCCGCGCCACAACGTTGTGCGACGCTGGGACTCTGAGCCCTGATGATGGATCCATCTTTCTAGAAAGTGGATGAGATAGAGAGCCAGAATCAAGTTGCAAGACTTAGCACAAGATGAAATTTAGCTTGGGTCGAACGGGTCCAAGGGAAGAGGCATGTTCAGCCTTGCTTAGAACAGACTCGATGCGAATAGGATCATCCAATGTTTCTGCAGGAAGTCTGAGGAGTCCTGCGACAGATCTCCTATCTTGATGCATCTCATCCCTGCTAAAGTAAAAGGAGCAATAGGAACAGTAGAGCAGGAATGGTATAGAAGTAGTGAAATTACACCGCTCACTAGCCTGCTTCGGCTAGCGCGGATATTTTTCGCACTTCGCACAAAACATAGATAGCTTTCTACGTACCTGGTAGAAACTACACCTTTGTGCACTTAGATTTACACTTCTTTAATCTCAAGGGTGATACGAGGGATCGTACCTTATAGGAGGTGAGCTGCAGCCAACCCCACCCATTCTCTCCAAGTTGCCGCCGGACGTGGAGAAGTTGGTCCAGTACCTGGGGCTGTGACACTGACATACCCTCTCATCCATCTTGGCCGTATGTTCGAATGTGTCATGCTGGACAGCAGGAATTGCGTTAAAAAGGAAAGTTGGCCAGTTGTTCTGGCTGCTATTGCCCTATCATTTATGCAGTAGAAGCGCTGGCAGGCTCGTCTACCTCGGGCTGTGTAGTTTCAACGCTCATGACAGTTAGCTTGAACAGACATAGATGAAACTGTTGGATATCGGATTTCCTCGCTTGCGGCAAATAAAGGCACTTTACTACTTCGTAGCATTATACAACCTCACTACCTTAGCGATGAAGTACAAACTTCCGACCTGCCTTGCTTTCCAGCTCATGATCGTACGAAATAGAGAGAAAAGGTCAAGGATGATTGTGGTGTCGAAAGTGGTAGCAACCTTGTGGTCAGAAGGTGCCAGGACTGGTGGGGCACGGCTTCCCTTAAAAACCGATCACGGCAGCCATATTCGAGGTACACCGTAATGGGGCTATGCGAGAGAGCGCGAGGGCGCGCGTACACATTTCTGGATGTTAAAACACTTGGGGTGTGGTGAGCTCGCTCGCTGAGGTAGGGCTCGGAAAAATACATACCCACGTGATACCATAGGGATGTTCAGTTGCCTCGATACCTTATCTCAAGCGTGCGGGCGCTAAGCCTCTTCTGGTTAGCGCTTACTTGCCCAGAGTTACAGGGTGTTTGCACTGCGGGTCGAACATTGCATTAGCCCAGCCACATTTTCAAGGACCTCCAGTACCAATTTCCACCAATCATAAGGTCATCGATGAAGCTGAATAAGCTTCCATATTAGACAATAACTAACGTTTGATACAGATTAGCTGAAAGGCCTGAATCTACCAAATGATCATCTCAAATGACCTTCGAAATCATCTTTCTTCACCAACGCTACTTTCCACCAAAATTTACTTCCTACCTCGTCGACGACCTTTACATAGACGCGCCTTCAACAACTGACGATGCTTATTCTCGCTGTCGCTGTCGCTGCGCTCAACGATGAAGATTGAAGAAGCTTTCGACCTGAAATGACTATCTCGACACTGTCGTGAGATTGCATGTGCATCTTCAAGCAGGTTAGTTAATCAAGAGCAGAAATCGAGATCAGATGATGATAAAAGAGTCGAGAAAGATCTCGACTATATATAGATTCTCTTCGACAGATAGATAGAATGCACACGCATTTACAGTATAATTCTACTAGTACGATCATTGCACGTGCTCGTTGTTTGCTCATGAAAGATGTTTGATAGAGAGTCATGAAGAAAGTCATTGTCATGATGTCAGATCATCAATTTAATTTAGAACATAGATCGTCGATATTTTAAATAATCTCGATTCATTGAATCTGTTTCGCAGTTCAATGAATCAAGTCATCAATCTAGTCATCATCATCTTAATCTAGTCTCAACAATTCTGTTTCAATCATCTCAGTCGTGTGCGCGAATCTCTGCAATCTTAAGTCATAGAACTACTGTTTAGTCTTGATTCTGCTCGATTCATGTATGTAGAAGTTGAATTCTCATTCTTTTTTTTTGCTCTTTGTCTTTTATCTTGTACATTATTGAATGTATTGTCTTGTATCTAGATTCTATCAAAGTAATAATAATATTAGACTGATCGTCGAGTCGAGTTTTCATACCTACATTCTGACCCGACTCAAGTACTCAAGTCAAACATCTCGACCCGGCTCGAATACTCGGGTTGAACATCTCGACCCGGCTCGGTATCGACCTCGAGCCGGGTCAGAACTCGCTGACTCGACTTGATTCGTCAAGCAATCGAATATGACGTCAAGAGAGCTAAATATAGAAATTTTTCCGGTTTTTCGCCTTTGCATTACCTTTTTGCATTATCTTTTTGGTAGAAAGTCATAAAGAGAAACATGAAGGGAAACATGAAGAGAAACATGAAGAGAAACATGAAGGGGAACATGAAGGGGAACATGAAGGCCGTTTGGTAGGGAGCTATGGTAGGGAGCTATGGTAGGGGGCTATGGTAGGGGACTATGGTAGGGGGCTATGGTAGAGGACTATGGTAGGGGGCTATGGTAGGGGGCTATGGTAGGAAGCTATGGTAGGAAGCCATGACGAGGAACTATGAAGGCTGTTTGATAGAAAGTCATGAAGGAAAGTCATGAAGAAGAGCTATGATAGGGAAACATGAAGGCTATTTGGTAGAAAACCATGGTAGAAAGCCATAATAGAGAGCCATAATAGAATATCTATCTATCTATCTTCATGTCTTGACGGGCCGGGTCGGGAATTTCGAGTCGATACTCGATTTCAACCCTCTGATTCGACTCGAATACTCAAGTCGAACATCTCGACTCGACTTGAATACTCAAGCCAAGAATTCTGACTCGAATCAAGTCTTGACAAGCTGAGAACTCAGCTCGATCTCGATGACTCGACTCGACGTGATCAGTCTAAATAATATCAGTCTTTTATATTGATAGTATCTCTAGTTTAGCTCAGTTTCTGACATTATGAAAGATTTATTCTTTCTGCAACGTTTTCATACATTGAAATCTCGTCTAGTTATTCTTTCGCTTAAATGAAGTCATCTTACAATCTCTTGATTGATGATGAGCGTGCTGTTGAACAGTTTACTCAAAGTATGATCGAAAATTCAGTTAAGATCTTTCGTGCAATGCAAGAGCTTCAAAATCAAGTTTGACAACATGATGTTATCACTTTGTTCTTGTTTATCGTTCTCAGTTCTTCAATTTATATAGAGTTGAATTCTCAGTTTCTTGCAATGATAACTCAGATCATTGCACAAATCTTGAACAATTAATCTTTCTTCATTGTTCACTTCTTTGCAAATTTTGTCATTGTCTTCATTTCTTTTAAATTCAAGAAGCTTCTTGACATATTTAAGTATAAGAAAAACAAAGATCAATTGAATGCATGAGAGCAGAGTCTGATACAACGCATGAACATGAATGACAATTATTATTTCTTTCATCGAGTCAAGATCATCTATGTTGAGTCATGATTCATCATAGATAAGAAAACTCACAATCTAATGAGTCAATATTGAGTCAATAATTTCTGTATCATTTTCATCTTCGCAGATTGATAACACAATTTACATCATTGCTGTGACAATTCTTTCAAGACAGAAAATGCTCATTTATAAACTGATCACGTCAAGTTGAATCATCAAGATCGAGTCGAGTTCTCAACTCATTAAGACTCGATTTAAGTCAGAATTCTTGATTTGAGTATTTGAGTTGAGTTGAGATGTTTAATTCAAGTATTCAAGTTGAGTCCGAGAGCTGAAATTGAGTATCGATTTGAAATTTTCGATTTGACTCATCAAGACATGAAGATAGATAGATAAATATTCTATTATGACTTTCTATTATGACTCTCTATCATGACTTTCTATCAAATAGCCTTCATGTTTCTCTATCATAGCTTCTCTTCATGACTTCTCTTCATGACTTTTCTTCATGACTTCTTTTCATGACTCTCTATCAAACAGTCTTCATAGTTTCTCGTCATGACTTTCTATCATAGTTTTCTATCAAAGCTTTCTATCAAATGATCTTCATGTTTCTCTTCATGTTTCTCTTCATGTTTCTTTTCATGTTTCTCTTTATGACTTTCTATCAAAAAGATAATGCAAAAAGATAATGCAAAGATGAAAAACCGGAAAAATCTCTATATTTAACTCTCTTGACATCATTTTTGATTTCTTAACGAGTTAAGTCGAGAACTTGAATCAAGTATTGATTCAAGATTGATTTTAGATTGAGTCAGAATGTTGAAATTGAGTATTCAAGTTGAGTCAGAAGATTGATATCAAGTACTCGAGTCGAGTCAGAAGATTGATATCAAAACTCGACTTGATGATCAGTTTACTCATTTATATCTTCGTGAAATTCTGAAGCAAGACATGAATAGCTTTGTTGATTACTACAATCTCTTTTATCAAAAGAAAGAATGTTTTTTGATGAAAGATTTCTCATTAATTAACTGTCTGAAGCACAATGTCAATTATTTCACTCAGATTGTCATTTTTTTCTGCTGAAATCTCAATAAAATTTGATCATTCATCTTTCATCAATGAATTCAAGCATTCTTTAACATTGATGAAGAGTTTCAGCAGCTTAAGCATCATCAATCTTGCTTCGTCTTCATCATCATTTCATTTATCAAAGTTAAGAGCATCTCTGCATTGATTAATAACTTTTTAAGTTCAAAAATCATCACTTTTGTGACTGTTGTTTTAACAGTATCTTCATCTCTTTCTCTCTTGTTTCTTGATGAATCAATGAATTTAAGCTTCATTATTATCATCATTCAAGATAAGATTCTGATCATTTCTGAAATCAAGAAAATTTGCAACAAGTGAAAGCTGTGCTATTACTGCAAGTTGCAACATTCAAGCAAAATTGCTAAAGAATGCTCAAATAAAAAGCTCTTCACTCTGCATATCATGAATGTTTATAACAGTGATATCATCAATATAAATGAAGAAGTTTCGCTGTTTGCAAAAAAAGTTTAGTTTCTGAGCTAAGTCATGCTCAGAAATCTGTATACATATCATCTTGTCTACTAGTCTCAATCTTTTCACTGTCACTTTAATCATATAAAAAGTTTTCTGCTAAATTTATCTTGAAACTCTTTGAATTCAATTTAACATTCAAAGATAATCACATGATAGTATTCTGTATTTTACGTCAAGCTCAATTTAAAGTTCTTACTCTTGCTCTGATTGATAATAAAGTCTTTGCTTATGTCTTTATGAATAAATTCTTCATGTAACAACATCATCTTTTTCTTCATTAATTAATTCACTCTTACAGACTTTGAGAATTTGATGATCAAGTCACTTTAATCGATGACATTACTTATGTTGTCGAAATCACAATGATTCTCAATAAATATATTGAAAAACTATTCTTTTATGTCACTGAATTAAGTCAATATCTCATCATCATAAGTTTATCATAACTTCATCATCACGTCATTGATGTCAATTTTGAACACAATATTCTCATCTTGTTTTCTTTCTTCTGTCTTAATCATTGTTATCAATCTTTCATCAAGATCTATGATTTTAATCAACAAGAATAAAATTTCTTGCTTGAAGTTAACAAAGTAGCTTCTTTTCAGTCTCACTCTCAATATGCTCACAAGAAGCAACTGTGAGTAGCTTGAGAAACGCGCAGTCACACTAGAGAATATGCGCATAGATAATATGATCAAATTTGATAGTAACTTAATAATATTTATTCGTATAGAAAGTTAACACTAGATTATGAAATACAGAAGTGAATTCTTCTTTATATACTCAGAAGATTAAGCTTAAGCATCATCAATGAGATAAGCGAGATTACATGCAACTCATGTGAAATTTCTTGAAGATTGTATGTGACTTGAATTCTTATCATCGATGAAATGTCAAGAATTGTATGTGACTTGAATTTTTGATAGACTCAAAGACTCTGAGAATCGATGATAGAAATTCTTATAGACTCAGATTCTCGTCTGAGAAATTAATGATAGCGTTGAAGAATAGTTCTTGTGTCTGTTCTCTATTCTCTGAAGAGCTATGATTCTCATAGATTTGAGTTTTGACAATTATTCTTTCTTTTAATAACAACGTTCTCGTTGTTGAATTGTGAACGATCGCAAGCAGAAAAGCGATGCCATCATGCAAAGCATGACATCAGAGTTCGCTGTGTGTAATTGATTCTTGAAATTCTGTTTTGATAGCGCGTAAGCATTGTTTTATTTTTCAAGTCGCAAGCATTAAGTTTCTAGAGAGTCAGTGATAGCATTCATGTTTATTTTCTTGATTCTTGTAAATCTAGATTTTGATGATAGCATATTCTTCAACTTCTGATTCTCATAGATGTAGACTGAGCATCTTCTGCAATTCATATAAGATCTTTAAATGATTAGCAGTAGCATTCGTGTCTGATTTAAATTCTGATGATAGCATATTCTTTAATTTCTGATTCTCGTAAACGTGAGCTGAGCATTCTCTGTGACTTATGTAGAGTCTCTAAATAATCAGCAGTAGCATTCATGTTTATTCTCTGATTCTCGTAGATCTAAATTCTGACAATTATTTCATTGTTTTGTTATATTTCAACTGTCACTTTGCAGATGTTTTATGTAGTTATGCAGTGTGTTATCATGATCTCGATGCTCTCTTTCATTAATGCATGCACGTTGATTAGACTTGAATTCTCATGATGACAATTGTAGCAAGAATTAAGATTTGCTCAATTTGAAGTTTTTCTTCTATAAATGATTGTGATGATCGAGTCTACTAGATGAATAGACGAGATCTATAAGAATGATATAACAATGTGATATTCTAAGCAGGCACAGAATGAGTATATATTATGATAGAGCTAATTATTAAGAAGCTCTCGATAACTCGAGAGAAACAATTGACTATAGAGAGTTTGTCAAGCATTGTCAAGTCGAGCACGACATAACTCATGATATATTAAGTCGAAGATATGACGTAGTCTAAATGATGTCTTGACAGAGTCATAGAGTTTCAGAGCTAATTCAGATCTGATCTTTGACTCAGTTTCTGATTCTAGTCTCTGATCTAATTTCTATGTGTCAATTCATCATGACAATTGTCTTTTCTTCTAAGTGAGTTCATTCTCGACCTCAATAATTAATGTCTTTGTTTACTCTGATAAACAATGACGCGCACTCATTGATTCGCTCTAGAAGCTCTCGATAAAAATCTTCAAATCTTTGTGAGAAAACAAGAAAAAGAGAAACTTTCGATCAAATAATGATTCGTCTTCGATTATAATGCGTATAGATGACATTATAGATAGTATTTGTGATGTGTAGTTGATGTAGATGACAGCAATGATGACATGTAGATAGCACATAGACATTGTTTATCTTTCAAATAAATGATATTGTTGAGACAATAAAGCGTAGACAAGAGTGAATAATAATTGTTGATTTGTTTATCGCTTTTTCAGTTTCTTTCAACTTCTCATTTTCTTTAACTTCATCTTTTTTCAATCATGATCATATTTTTATCATTGTGTGATTACTTTTGACAAACTTTGAGTATATCTGTATAGTAAGAGTAAGAGATCTAGATCATGAGTTGTGAATGCGCAGCGACGCTCAAAGAAAGTTGTAAGATGATGAAGTTAACTGATGCTCAGATCAAGATTATTATGAAAGTAAGTGATGTCACAACTTGAGATTTCACGACTATTACTGCGACTAACAGTATCATAAGTTTGCTCAAAAGACATCGATTAGATGTGATGATCATGATGCTGCTGATGCTGCTGATGCTGAATCGCTCATGAGAATGCAGACATCGTCAAATTCTGATCGAAAGCTCATCACTTCTACTATTCAAACTTTCAAGTACATCTCAACTATTGAAGAGAAAATTCAAAAGACAATGAGAGAAGAAATAATCATTGATGCTTTGTTGACAATCTTGTCGAATTCACAAACTTTGCGAAATCAAAGAACAATGATGAAATTCGTTTATCTCACTTTTTGATGTCGTTACTGATGCTTTTCAGCTGTCAATTGTGAAAATAAGCGAGAGAAGCGTTGCTGATTTTGAAATTCTAAATAAAGTGATTTGTATAAAGTGTGCTTGAGTTTTACACATTGAGAATAGAGCATCGCGATGTGATGTCGTCTTTTAAAGAAAGACAATGTACAAGAAGTGTGCTCGCTGTGCGAGTAATGAGAGTTTCTGTATCGCAGTGAGTATACTTATCTGATATGTTTGCTAAACGCTCATGATTCAATGTCTAGATTTTCGACATCTGCATTTTGACTGTCAATGAATTCTTTCGTCTGCAGAATATTCATGATAGTGCAATTGAGAATGAAGAAGAGAACGTTGCTCTAAAGACATTTACTGCTCATCAGAAAATTCTTTACAAGAAGTTGATGACAACAACTTGTGTGAAGAATCATCTTGAAAGAGTTCACAAACTCAAGTTTCTAAAGATTCAAAAGCTTATTCTCAAAGAGATGATGATTGTCAATGACATTGTCAAAGAAATTCTGAATGTAAAGCGCTTTGCAATACATTCAATCTTGATTATATATCATTTTGTCAGCATTTCTAATTGTTCTGATATATTTTAGCACAATCTGTCATCTCTTGAATCTCTGTCTTCACGTCTTAATGTAAATTTGACAATGAGAGAGAAGAAAAAGTCTGCAATCTTGTCTCATATGAGAGATGTTTGATGAAGTGATGTTTGTTGTGTCGTGATAATTGCGCTTTCTTGTCGAGCGCGTTTGAGTGACTTTGCGCTTTTTTTCTCTGTCTGTTGATTTACATATGTGATCGTTTCATTAAAGAGCGAAACTATCATAATAGAGTGATTTTTCTTTTCTAATAATGAGTTTATGCTTGAAAGTGAGTGATTATGCTTTTCGTTCATGTTTCAGCATCGTTTCGAAAGCTTCTATAAGCTTTAAGACATCTTTCATATCTTCGCTCGATATTCATTGATCATATTCAATGAGATATTCTTTTCATTGTATTTTATAATATAAGATTTTCTTTCTTTTTCGCTTCTGTAGAATCTTTTTTATCTTTCATTCTTGCTCATCATCAATAAGCTTGAGTACGAGATAATCGAGTATAGAATCATCATTTAGCCTACGATTATATGACTCTAAAAGAAATACATGAAAGACAGAATAAACTCTATAAATGATTGAAAGATCAAGATGATACGTCTGCTTGTTTATGAGTTCTTGTATACAAAAGAACTCTATCATCTTATTTGATAACTTCTTACTCGACTTCTTCTGCTTCAGGTTTTTTGCTGATAGCATGATTAAATCATCAACATTAAAGAACTTAGACTTATGTTTTCGATTATAGTACTTTGTCTGAGCATCGATCGTGTTTTGTCATCATTGCATCAACGTGTTTTGCACGTCTTGCAGCATTTCAATGTGTTCTTTTGCTGCTGACACTTCTTCTTTCATAGCATCGTTCTCGATGCATATGTCAAAGATTGACTTATAGTTATACATGACTTTAAAGAAACTACAGCTCAATGAAGAGTGCTTCATCTGATGATACATGAACTCAACTACGAGTAGAAGCATAGCTCAGTCATCTTGCTTTTTGAAACAATATATTCGTAGATAATGTTTCAGCGTTTGATTCTGTCATTCTGTCTGATCGTTTGTTTGCGAATGAAAGATGATGCTTAGTTGTTGTTTCATCTTTGCATGATAGCAGATCTTTGATCAGAATGCACTGATAAATAGACTATTTCTATCGATAACTATATTATTTGATATCTCATATTTTAGAGCAATCTGCTTAAAGAACAACTTTGCTAACTCTACGACAGTCAGAGTCTTCTTTGTAGACAGATAACGCGTCATCTTCATGTAGTGATCGACTATCACGAGAATCGAGTCATACACGACTTCTTTTCATTTACTAGACGACAGATCTGTTATGAAATTCATAGTGATTTCTTTTCATGAATCTGTGAGTCGAGATAACAATCTCAACTCGTCATATAATAGATGACGTTTCATCTTTACTCTCTGACAAATGTCACAAGTATCTATATACTCTTTGACATTCTTGATCATACTTTTTCAGTAATATTTGCGATCTAATAGCTCACTGATCTTGTCAGCATCAAAATGTTCCGCTAACAAGTCATCATGATGACGTTTCAATAACTCTTCTCTGACAGAAAGATCTTCTGAAACATACAATGATCTGTTGTACTTTATTATTTCTTGACTATTCAATGTTTAAGCTTCGACGTCACTCTTTCATATATTCGTCGTTTCGTCTGCTCTTAATCTCACAGCAAATTCATCTTCTTGCTGTAAGATCTTGATGAGTTTGACTATAAATTTACTACTGAAGTTGTATGTTGTTTCATGAATTGTCAATACTCTGACAATTGCATGTAAAACAAGTTGTTTGCAATCAACAGTTTCAGCAACAGAATTAAGCTGTTTCTCAGCTATGTTGTGATTTCTATGAGTCAACGTTTCAACGTCTGTGCTCTTTGAAGTTGTTGATTCGAATTGAAAGATTCTACTTCTCAAGAAATGTACTTCATCTAGATGCATTTCTTGCACTGCTAAAGTCATGACTCTCAGCAGCATACTTCTGACATGCACTGCTGAACACATACTCGTGTTTTCACTGACACTGTGAACAGACATCTTCTCGACTTCGTTAATCACTTGTGTACAGTAGATTTCATCTTGCGATCTGCTTTCAACATGTTTCGCTGAATATCTTTGTTCACTGACACTGTGAATGAATGTCTTCTCGACATCGTTAATCACTCATGTTTATCAGTGAGTTTCATCTTGCAGTCTGCTCTCGACATGTTCTGCTGAATATTTGTTCATACTTATACTGTGAACGAACGTCTTCTTGACATCGTTAATCACTCGTATACAGTATAGTTCTCTGATCGTTACGAATATAGAGCTATTTAAGCTTTTTATTCTAGTCAGCTTTCGCTGCAGAGTGAGCAGCAAACAATTCGCAGAGATGTTCTCATTCTTATAGTCAGATCATCTCGATAATGCATTGATCGAGTTTGTCTTTTCTGATCTATGTGCTATTTCAAAGTTGCAGATCAACAATCTCATGACTCATCTGACTTGTCTTTCGTTTAGCTTTCGAACATTCATAAAACTCTTCAGATTATTATGATCAGTCAGAACTTCAACAGTATGATAACTCTCTTTCACATAGTGTCGTCAGTGTTTAAACATCGCTACTATGATTAGAAGCTTCTGATTATGTGTCTCATAGTTTCTTTCAACGTCTATCATCATTCTGAATCAGAATGCAATTGAATGTCACTGATCTTCGTCATCTGACTGAGACAAAATATTCGCGACTGCATAATTGAATGCGTTGATCTCGATGTGTATATGTCGCTCTGAATCAAAGTGTCTTAGAATAGACACTTTCATAAAGACGTCGCGAAGCTGATTAAAAGCTTGTTTCGCTTCGCTCAATCATATGAATGAGTTCGTTTTTACATCTTTTACACTATCTCTCAGCAGTTCTGTTAAAGACTTTGCTATCTGAGAGTAGTAATGTATAAAACGTCGATAGAAATTGACAAATTTCAGAAAAACTTGTATTTTTTGATACATTTTCGATCTGAATCACGTTTTGATGATGTCTATTCTACTTGAGTTCATCGAAATGCTTTCAATGAATATGAAAAATTCTAGAAAGTTCACTTTAGTGATGAAGAATTCACACTTTTTCAAGCTAGCATATAGCTTGAACTTTCTTAATCTATTGAGAATCTGCTTCATGTGATCTACGTGATCAGTCTTCTCTACGAAGAAGATTAGAATGTTATTCAGATAAACAACCCAAAAATCATTTAAAAGCTTTGTCAAGATCTTATTAATATAAGTCTGAAAGATGACAGACGTGTTGATCAAATCAAACGACATGATCATATATTTGAAGTGATCGTAACGAGTACAAAACGTTGTCTTTCACTCGTCTTCACGTTGAATTCTGAGACAATGATAAGCGTTCTTCAAATTTAACTTAGTGAACTGCTTGACTTTATTGAGTCTGTCTAGAGTTTCACTAATTAAAGACAGTGAATGACGATTTTTGACAGTGATCTTATTCAGATCTTGATAGTTTATACATAAACAAAGACTATCATTCTTTTTGAGAATGAATAGAATAGACGCATCAGTCGAGCTGACGAAGTGCTTAATTCATTCTTTCGCTAAGACATTGTCTAGATATTGTCTCAGAGTCGCTAACTCTGTGTTCAACAGATTATACAACGATTTATATGATGATTCTGCAGTGATTTCGATTGCATGATCGTGATCTTCATGCAAAAGCAATTTGTCGACACTTTCTATCAAGAATACATCTTCGTATTCTTTCAATTCAACGAGTAAAGTTTGCGTTTTGAGCGCATTTGTGATACAACTCATCACGTTATTCATTGCTTTCACTTGATGTTCAACAATCAACTCTTTGACGACGTTGATCATGACAAGAGCATACACAGTAGACTCATCTTGAAGAGCTTTCACAAATACTTGTGCAAAGAACAACTCAAATGCGTGCTCATTCACATCGAAACGTCATGTTCTTGCAATCATGTCTATTCAAATACGCTTGAATTGCATACTTGACATACTCAGAATCAAGAAAGATTCTTTCTTGTCAATAACATAAAAGATACTTATATCTTTTTTCTCTATGCTTCAGCTGTCTCTCAGTCGATAACACATTTTATAGATGTCATAACAATAAACATTCTGATCATTTATTCAGATAGATCTTGAAAGATCGACGTTCAGCAATGATATATCTTGCTCGATGATAAAATGTTGACTAATCACGTTCATGTTGACATCAATATTCATGTGAATCTTCGTTTCTGTCTTCTGATCTTTCTGAATTACATGCTCTTTATATATAAGAATCTTTACGAAGAGAAATTCTTGTTTTTTTCTTAATGATTTGAAGCATTCATCAAGAACTTGTCTTTTTTCAAAATCTTGAAACAACTCATATGTGACATTGAATCGATGAATACTCGATTTGCATCAGATTCTTTTGATCTATTCTTGATCTTTTTGTCTCTACAATCAGTAAAGTAATAACTCTTTTGATTGCATGTATAGCACGTTATGTTGAACAAATTCTTGCTATAATGTGACGAAGCATGTAAGCTTGTCTTTGACGAAGAATCAAGTCTAGTTGATCAATGAGATTTCTTTCGCTTTGAATGAGTTTTCTTGTTGATTTTATCTCGATCATGCAAGTCTTCGTCTTGAAATCATTTCGACGACAAGACGTGTTCTTTTCGCAGATTTGTTTTCAATCGAGTGACAAGATTGATTAACACATCTCATGTGATAGAAATCGACTGCACATTAGTAATGATCATGCGCAGCTCAGATCTCAACTTGATGAATAGATGAGCTCGCTTATGCTCATTACTATACAACGAAAGTTAATGTTTCAGAGTGCTCAGATGAGTTGCAAACGTTCATATCATCTGATCTGAACGTTGCGATGCGTTCGCGTACTGCTGAGTCACGTCTATGCTTCGATTCATCGAGTTCTCGATTAGATTCAGAAGAAAGTCAATAAAATTGAATCACATCTGCTAAGCTGCAGACATAGTCTCTTCATGATTGAATCAAAGTTTCTTTGATTCATTCTTCAGATAGATCATGCAGTACAAAATCTTTTTCTCATCACTTTCAAAATGTCAAGAGATATTTCAAAATGAGGTTTTGACATCGCGAATTCACTCTCTATGTTCTCTTATGATTTTGTCATGATACTTCTTCAAAGACATTGAAGATCTTCGCTTCTGCAAGACGATTTCGTGATGACTTCATTTCGTCATCATCAACATTATGAAGATGATGCGTAGATCATTCAAGTTCTTCGTGAAAGCTCAAGTGAAAGCTTGATGACTTTTCTTCGTCGTTTCAATGACTTGCAAAGTTTCAATCTCTGATCAAATAGCTGCTAGCTTCTGTTTCTTTTGCAGTTCATCACGTTGAAACATTGCTCGTGTCAGTTGTTCATCAATATTAAGAGAGAATTCATCTTTTGCTTCTTCGCTTTCTGATTTCGTTATGCAACGTTCATTTTCTGATATGATGTCTTGCAAGATCGAGACATTGTCGTTTCAATTCTGTTGCAATCGCGTTGCTGTTATCATGCTTGAATATCAAATCATCATCTTTAAGAAGAGTTTAAAATAATTAAAACTGTGATGATTGAGTTTACTAGATGAATAGATGAGATCTATAAGAATGATATGACAATGTGATATTCTAAGCAGACACAGAATGAGTATATATTATGATAGAGTTAATTATTAAGAAGCTCTCGATAACTCGAGAAAAACGATCAACTATAGAGAGTTTGTCAAGCATTGGCAAGTTGAGCACGACATAACTTATGACATATTAAGTCGAAGATATGACGTAGTCTAAACGATGTCTTGACAAAGTCATAGAGTTTCAGAGCTAACTCAAATCTGATCTTCAACTCAGTCTCTGACTTTAGTCTTTGATTTAATCTCTATGTGTCAATTCATCATGACAATGATACTTGATAGTAGAAGCAGACAATGAGCAGAAGATAGTATCAGATAGTAGAAGTAAACAGTGAACAGAAAAGCGATGCTTCTGTTGTTTATTATGACTAACGTAAGAATGATGATCATCGATGTTTATGTTTATTTGTTGTGAAGTAATGAATTTTCATCGATTCATCTCTTTTATTTTTTGCGTGATCTTCAGCTTTCTTTCTTCTTCAACTTTCGTTCTCACATTTAGTCTTCATCTCATTATTTTATTCAATCTTTTATTCATTCTATAAAGTAGTTTTGTACAATTTCTTCAAGTATCATGATAATAATGAGTATGAATCAGCTTCTTGATTTAATGATGATAAGCTGATGATATCTTGAATGAAGATGAAGAAGTTTAAAAGAAGTGAGTAATGCAATTCTTCATCATATCTTTCTTTTAAAACATGAAATGTGCTTGCATCACATCTGCTTGCTTTCTTTGCTATTGATTCTTCGTCTTGCGTCAGTGCGCTCGCTGTGTCTGCTGCTTGCATTTGATTCTCTCATTCTCACGTTATCTTTGATCAGAGATCTGTCTCTCTTTCTCTCTACATGAGAAACCTTACGTCATTAACTCAGCATCACAAAACAGCTCTGAATGTGTACAGCAAAGAGATTGCAATACAATTCTTGAATAGATGTAAAAATTGCATGAAAAGAAATGTAAACTGTGTAAAAATAAAGTTTTCTATTGAAAGAAATTTCAAGAAATGCGCACTATGCGTCGTTATCAAGACAAATTGCAAGTATGAGTCGTAAGTATATGATAGATGAGAGAAATCTATCAAACTAAGTCTTTTTTCAAAACGTCAACAATAAGAATGTTGTTAGAAGCAGAAGAAGCTTCTGAGAAGAAAGCTTTCAAGAAGATGAATCATGAGTTTGAACAATTCAATTCTGCATGATCTTTAGATTTGCATCTGACGCACGCTTTCTCGCTGACTCTGCGATATTTTTTCTTTCAAAAGACTGTTTTTCTCAGTTCTGATTCTCATTGCTCTTGTTAATCATCAAAGTATTTTTCTTTTTCTCGATTATTGATTCTCTGCAAAGAACTCTGCAAGCTCTTCTTGTGTGATCAATTCTTGAAAGATGAGTTCATTTTCAACTGTTGACTTTGCTGAGCATAGTTTGAAGCATGCTGCATGTTGATGTACTTCATCAATTCTCAACAAAACATCTTGCTTCATTGAGCGAAAGTTAGTATGATTAGCTTGATCTTGTTTGAAGAAAGTAGCTCACTCAGAAAACTGAACAATAGCACTTTCTCAGACTTCATAATTTCAACACAATTTTGAAAATGTGTCTTGTTGAGTTTCAGAAAAAATGACATGCGTGTTTGATCACTTCTTTTCATAATGACATTTTATAGATTATTTACTCGATTCTGAAGTGACTTCATGTCGAGCAAGCATTGCTGAAGAGTCTTAAGAAACTTCACTCATGTGATTCTACAATCTCTCTTCTCGACAGTTTTCTCAATCTGTTGAAGATAGTGCGTCATCATGATCTTTACATATTTCATGATGTAATCAAGCTTGTCATCATCTTTAATGTAGTTCATCTTGATGAAGTTCAACTTTAGTTTTCTGAGAAACAACTTCAGATTCTCATTGACGATGAATTAGAACTTCTTCTCTTCTGAGAACTTATTCAAGAAGATGATCTTAAAAGTGATCATTCTCTTTTTAGAAAGATCATCGTTAGCGAAAGAATTCTCTATGACTTTAGCGATGATTCTTTTGCGAAACTTCAATTCAAGATGATCAGATGCACGACTTCGTCATGTTAAAAAGTAATCAGAGTTCAACGTGCAAAACGCTTGATTCAGATCTTCTAATGTTTTCAATGAACAACGTTTTGCATCAAGCGCACATCTTCAAATAATTCTGTTGTCTTTGCAAGATCTTCACGTCATCGATAATGCTTTGAATTTCGTCGAGAGTGATGAACGAAAGTTCATACTCAACAACTTTCATTCTTGACTGAAGCAGCGTGCGCTGTCTCTCTTCTCTTTCTACATCGATGTAAATGCTTCTGATGTTTTCATTCAATGCTGCATGATGACGAGTCTTTAATAAATTCTTCAAACTAACGTTTGCAAAATCAAAAAATAATCAAATTGATGAGATCATGATATTGATGATGATTGCTTGATGCTGTGTAAGACTCTTCATTAAGTTCAATTGAAACTTCTTTCTATTGTCACAAAAGATTTGATCAAGCAAAGCGAATGCAAGCTCTGTAAAGATGATGAAAGTAAACGAGATAATGCTTTTGAAAGACATGCAAATATTGCTTTCAAAAGATGAAATCACGACATCAAGAGAAGTCGTATCTTGATCATGATGCTTGAAGAGTACGTCTACGACGTCAGTGATGATGATTGTTTAAGTCAGAGACGCAGAAGCTTCAAGAATGAAAAAAGATTGAAATTCACTACAAAGATTGAATGTCATATTCAAAGAATTGCTGTTTAAGTTAACGATTTTCTTTTGATTGTACAAATTATTGTCTCTGCAATAAAGTAAAGTGTTAAAATTGTGAGTAGCTTGAGAAATGCACAGTCATACTAAAGAATATGCGCGTAAATAATACGATTAAATTTGATAGTAGTTTAGTAATATCTATTTATATAGAGAGTTAACACTAAACTACAAAATACAGAAGTGAATTCTTCTTTATATACTCAGAAAACTAAGCTCAAGCATCATCAATGAGACAAGCGAAATTATATGCAACTCATGCAAAATCTCTTAAAGATTGTATGTGACTTGAACTCTTATCATTGATGAAACGTCAAAGATTGTTTGTAACTTAAACTCTTGATAAACTCAGAGACTCTGAGAATCAACGATAAAGATTCTCATAGACTCAGATTCTCATTTGAGAAATCGATGATAGCGTTGAAAAATAGTTCTCGTGTCTGTTCTCTATTCTTTGAAGAGCTTTGACTTTCATAGATCTGAGTTCTGACAGCAACTCAGTTCATGAATCATTCACAAGAAGTAATTCAGTCTACAGATCACTCACAAGAAGCAATTCAATCTACAAATTACTCATAAGAAGCAATTCAGCATTCAATTCGCTTGCAAGAAGTAATTTAGTTTCTCATTCACTCAAAAGAAGTAACTCAGTTTTCAGTTCACTCATAAAAAGTAATTCAATCTTCAATTCACTTGCAAGAAGCAACTCAGTTTCTCATCTGCTCACAAGAAGTAATATAATCTTTCGTTCACTTACGAGAAGTCAACTAATACTTAATTCATTCACAAGAAACAAACTTCATTCAGTCTTGTTTTTCATCTGAAACAAGAAACTTCTAGTTGTATTCTTTAAGTTATTCAAAAAGAATATTCATTAAAAATCAAGTGTTGAAATTCTTCTTTTTCTAAAACTTCTGTTGTTCTTTAAACAGATCAATTCAATCAATCTTTTATACAACTTAATATAATTAAGTTGAAAGCTCAAAGCTTTGATCATGCTGCTCATGTCAAAATTATTGAAATGTTTAACATCATTTTAAAGAAAATCAATGTCTTTTTGAATCTTGAATCAATCTCGTCTTTTAATTTAAATTCTGATGAGTCAAAATTACGTCACACAACTTTGATTATTTGTTCAAAGAACAGTTTAACTTTTGCTCAGTTTTCATCTTATTCTCAAAACAGTATGTATGATAAAATATATTGAGATCGAAACTCAAAATTTTATTAAATTGATATCAATCTTTTTTGACAATAAAACATCATCAACATGATGCTTGCGCTTCATTCTGATCATCAGAGACAGATAATGAGCATTGTCAATGTGATGTCAGTGAGTGAGCGAAAGACGAGTATCATTATCTCGCAGAAGAATTCAATCAAAGCGAAGAATATACATGAGAAATTGAATAAGCTGCGAGTACTTTATGAGCTCAACGAATGTAGAAACAACGAGCTGATGCTCTGAAAGAAGATGAAAAGATTGACAGAGATGATAGAAAAGTTGACGCGTCAACGCGTTGCTGCATTAACTGTCAATCGATGCATGAAGAATCAGCTGAAGAGATTGAAAAAGATAACAAGCAGACTCAAAAAGAAGTTCGCGAAGAAGAAGAAACATGTTGACAACTGAGTGAAAAGAGCAAACAAGAAGTTAACGACGTCGTTTGAGAATCATCTTGTTCTCAGCGTTGATGTTGCGTCATCAGTGCAAAATCATTGCAAGAAATTTGAGATTAAAATCTTTGTTAAAGAGAAAGAGAAGATCAAGAGAATTATGATGACAACAACAGAGAACATAGTGAGATGAACGAGAGAGATTGACGTCGATGATATGCTATTAACGCGCAAAAACATAGAAACTATAAAGAGATGATCAGATTTATTGATATTTCAAGTCAAGATCAAAGACAGCAAGAAAATATTGAAGAAAAACGATTTTTGAATCAAAGAGATTTCATTGAATGCAAGTTTGTGCAAAGTCAGTTTCAAGATAGTGATACATGAAATTAAGATTGAAGAAATGTCTAAAGACATAGAGAAGAAGAAGATGAAAGCACTCATCAAGATCAACAAAGATATACATTTGAAGATGATGATTGAAAAAGTCAAGTGACTCATAAAGAATAATGAACAAAAGAGATACATCTTGCTGATGATATGCGTAGTCAGCGCTGAGATGATAAACAAGCTAATTGACGAGAAAATATATCACAAGATCAACATAAAAATCACGCAGTTTTATGATTTAAGTTGTAAAACACATCAGTGTTTAAAGTATCAAGACTACAATCATAAGACATACAAATGCAGAAACAAACAAAGATGCATTTACTGCATGTTAAATCATCACTTAAAGCACTGTTTTCATAAACAGACTTAAGACATGTGAAAATGTGAAACATGTTGAGATATACACAGAGTCTTTGATTCTCAATGTCATAAACGACAGATTGAAAAAGAGAGAATAAAAAGAGTCACGAAATACAGATCTCTATATCACGTCGTACAAGAGCAGAAAGAACTCAAAGCAATGACATTGAAGATGTTTACAGAGACATTTATCAATCTAAAATCATTGATAGACAATGACTTAAAGAGAAAACAAAGATGCTCAACAAATGAAAGTCATCTGCTCAGCATGATCATCACATTCGAAAACACTATATTGAATCATCTAGTCAAGAAGTCAAAAACAAATGAGTCAAAGTCAACATCAATCACATCAATTTCAATATCATCTTCTTTTGAAGATTTTACAAAAGAAGCAAGAACATTGCAAATGCTCAAGAGAACATCAAGCAGCTTTGAATGTAAACTTTAATGTTTCAGCAAAAGAAGCTTCGAATACTACAGTATAACATTCACAAGTTCAGAGAAAAGATAATGATAGTGTTACTACATGAGAAAAAAATAAAGAATTATGACATTTTGATTCTTCAAGAACTCTGATGATTTGATGAGAATTTCAAAGCGTACTGCTCAGCAATTGTTGACTTCATGCTGAAGAATAATGAAAGTAGAATTTGTTTCTACATAAACAAGAGATTTGACAGCAACATTTGATATTCAACATGATACTTCAAAGATGTAGACATGATTACATTACAGACATTAACAGATGATACACAGACGACTCAGAAAGTTATATACATTCGCGAAGCATACAATTTATCATTCAGAAATCACAAAATTATTCATGAAAAAGAAAGTCTTTCAGACATCAAAAAGACGTTACACATATCAAGAGAATGCATTCTTGTAGAAGACTTCAATCTGCATCACTTCACATGAAAAGAATCATTCTACTCAAGACAGCATCTATTGTTAAATGATTTAATTGAAATGATCACAAATGTTGATGCATTGCTGACGTTATCTCAAGACATAATTACGAGAAATTATCAAAGATCTCAAATGACAATAAATTTGATCTTCACGATAAACAACATTATGAATCAATTAATATGATGCAAAATCAACGAAGAAATGAAAAACTTCTCAAATCATTTGTCGATACAGATAATTATAGATCTCAAAGTCTGCAAAAAGTCAGCGCGAAAATCGCGTTGCAACTGAAAGACAATGAATGAAGAGAAGTTCATTAATATTCTGAGAGAACAAATGTTGAAATTATTGTCAAATCATAAGACGAAACGTCAATGTATAAATGAATACACTAAGTAACTGCTGAATGCACTGAAGAAGATCATCGAGATTTTCACTTTCTGAGCGAGATCACACGAAATGATCAAAGCAAAATGAACGAAGAAGTGTATGAAAATCATCAAAAGCATGCAATGAATGAAAAGAAGTTGTTGAATCATCAACAACTGAACAGAGTACATTTAAGCATGTGACAAGAAGAGCAAAATCATCAGAAAACAGAAATGCAGTGAATATTGAAAGATCATGCAGAACATCAAACAATTCTCGAGAGAACTGTTTAAAACTGCGAAATGAGCAAGAAATGCAGTTGCAAACACATTGACTCAAACGACAATTCTTTCTCTGATCAAGTCAGAATGCTTCAACATCGCTATGATAGCACAGAATAAGACGAAGATGATGTTTCAGACTCACTTTTCATCATCTTCAGAAATTCTCATGCTGAACACAGAAAACTTCAAGTACTTGCTCTCAATTGAGAATGATGTTTCGCTGATGCATCGTAAGATTAAGAGAGTCATTTACAAGATGATGCTCAACAAGACTTCAAGACACACAGAATACATAAATAAAATAATGCGCAGACTCGTCAACGATACATCAGAATAAATACGCTCTCTTTTTGAAAGATGTTTGCAGAAGAGAATACAGTCAACTCAGTTCAAGAACGCGATTACAATAATGATGCAAAAGTCAGACAAGAAAAACTACTTTAATGCAAAAATATATAGATTAATTGCGTTATTTAACATGCTGAGCAAAATACTGAAATTCATCATATTTGAATGTTTGCAAAACATCATAAAAGTGTGCAACTCAATATTGAACATTCAGATGAAAGCTTGCAAACACAGATTAACAGATACAACTTTGCAACTGATTACAGAAAAGATACACATTGTATAAAGTGATACAAGAAGAAGAGTAGTTTCATTGTTGAGTTTGAATGAAAAGAGTGCATTCAACAATGTAGCGCATAGCAGACTCTTGCATGACATGAAAAAAAGAAGAGTTTTCAGACTGCTTCTTGAATTTGTGAAGAACTTTCTGAGAAATCAACGCATCACAATCACAATCAATGATTACATGATGATGAAACGCAGCATGAACATTGACATATCACAAAATTCTTTGCTATCATCAATATTATATCTGTTCTACAACGTGAACTTGCTAGAAGCATGTGATGACATTAAATTGAAAACAAGCTTTACAGATTTTGTAAATGACATCAATATTTTAACATATGAGAAATTCATGAAGCGTAACTGCAAAGTTCTTAGCGAGATCTATGATAGATGCAAACAATGATTAAAAATGTACAACATTAAGTTTTTAAAGACAAAGCATGAGCTGATTCACTTTACAAGAATCTTTAAGTGATTCAATATGAACGTTAATGTAAAGCTGATGAAACATCAGATTGATTCAAAATCAGATATCAGAATTTTGAAAGTTCAATTGAACTTCAAGCTGAAATGAGTGACTCACATGCATTATGTTGAAGCAAAACTAGTGATTAAACAAAAGATCATGCAAACAATTATTGAATCTACTTGAGACTCATCAGTGATGACGAGAAAGCAAATATACTTCGCGATGACACGTTTTTTTCTTAGTCACGAAGTCATCATATAATACATGTCACAGAAAGTGAAGAGTCATCAAAAAGATCTGAATGTCAAGCTGAAATCAGTACAAGAAAGAGCATTGCAACAAATCATCAACATCTAACGTGTGACATAAACAAAGACTTTACAGATAGAAATAAACACAGCGTCAATAAATATTCATCTACGAAAGCTGATACAAAAGTCAATAATGAACATGAACTTTCAAAAATCAGATGAAGTTATTGAGATGATGATGCGTCGAATTCGCAACAACTTGATACTCAAAAGAGATTGAAAATCAAAGCTGTGCAAGACATCTTTGCAGCTAAAGCAAAAGTGAATGAAAGAAACACTTGAATAAATAAAAATGAAGTGAAATCATCTTTACACAATGACTTTCTGATCAGAATCATCAAGAATAGTTATAATTGTAAACAAGAAAATGTCAATAAGTCAACATCATTTTGACACAAATGCATTGAAGCAAAGAGTTTACTTGAATGATAGTGACAGTAGAAAAAATGTTATGATGACTACAATGAGAATTAACTGAGAGTTAAATAAGAGATTGAAAAGATTGATTTTAATCATCATTCATCATGAAGAATTGAAAGAATTGATCGCGAAAACAAAACATTTCACAAATGTAGCGACAGAGAATCGAAAGTGTCATGAAAAGATATACAAAGTATACAATGATAATCAGACTTCTTTGAAAACAGTGAAAGTTATAATATCAACAAAAGATCAAACACGTCTGCAACGAGTTCAGATTGCACATGAGAGCATTCAATCTCAAGAAGTCACGCTGAAGTTACATTGAATGATGAAACATGCAAAAATACTTGAAAATGAAGCGATGAACAAGATGATTGATGATGCACATAATTTGTCTTTATCATTAACTGAGCATTAATGCACTGAAGTGATGACAAGATTGATGTTCATACAGAAACAAATCAGACAAATATGAAGAGTAGTCTGAAAAGAGAAATTCAACGCAGCTCATTTTCAATATCTAACATCAGAAATGACACATCGACATCTGTGACTGCACAAGAATCATGCAAAGTCTCACAGTGCATTATTGATGCAGCTATGCACAAGAAAAATTGACTTCAATCAATTTTTACATGAGAGATGAGTACTTGATGTCACTACAATGACGTGCGAGTATGACAGAGATCAAATGTCAATCAAGCACATTTTATTAACATGTTTCAGATGAAAAGTAGAATGAAAAGCAATGCAATGAAAAGAGAACATCACGAACTTGAGAAAGCTTTTAGAAATCGTGAGCGCAGCGACAATGATCATTCAAATAATACTTTCAACGAGCATACTGAATCAATTTCAAGCTGTAATGTCATTGAAAAGTCAGATGAAAGAGAGAGAAAATAGAAAAGAAATAAACTCATAGAGTTCTTGCATTGAAAACAGTTATAGTATAAAGCGCAGAAAGAAGCGATTTTTGATGCAAAAAGAACGCTACGCTAGCGCAGCGCTCGCTACAGTATATAAAATCTTGCATAGATTCATAATGAGTGTTGAATTGAGTAAGAATTAAAAAAAAAAGTATGTATGATAAAAATCATTGTCTAAATCTTTATTAAATGAAAAAGAAATTTCATTTGACTGCATTCACGACACAAGAAAATCTTGAAATCTATTAACAAAGTAAAAATGTTGATTCAGTTACAATTTTATTATTCAAATATTTCAAGTTTTTAAACATCTTCTTTAAGAAGAATGTTGATATCTTGTTTTTGCATCAAACTCATGATCATGTCATACATCTTAAAGAAGATGCTTAATTCTCAATCTTCGCTTTGTACAATATGAGTTGTGATGAAATTTTAGAACTTCGTTGTTATCTGAATGAAAATCTGAGCAAAGATTTCATTCAAGTCAGTCACTTTCAGACAATCATCTTTGTTCTCTTCATTAAGAAATTTGAAGAAGAACTTTGCTTTTGCATGAATTATCAAAATCTGAACGTTATCACAGTTAAGAATCGATATTCTTTATCTTTGATCTCAGAAACGCTGAATCATCTAAGTTGAGTTAAAATCTTTATCAAGCTGAATATCATTTCTGCATTTAATCAACTTTGAATCAAAGAAGAAAATGAAGCTTTCATCATTTTTCACACTTGATTTGAATTATTCAAGTATCTAGTCATGCTTTTTGATTTATGTAATGAGTCTGTCTCGTTTCAGAAGTACATCAACAATACTCTTCATGAACATTTAAATAAGTTCTATACAGCTTATTTGAATGACATCTTGATTTATTTCAACAATAAACTCGAGCACAAGATTCATGTCAAGCTCATTCTGTGAAAGCTGCGAGAAGCAAATCTTCAGATGAACATAATCAAATGCAAGTTTCACATCACTTAAGTTTCATATTTAAAATTAATAATCATCATCAAAGAGATTAAGATGAATTCTTCTAAGATAAACATCATTGTCAACTGACTCATCTTGATCAATGTTAAAGACATTCAAAGTTTTTTAAATTTCACGAACTTCTATAGAAGATTCATTTATGACTATAGTAGAATAACTACTTCGCTCACTTGTTTCATCAGAAAAGATGTACTTTTTATCTGATTTCAGAAATGTCAGATTGCATTTAACATTCTTAAGAAAGTCTTCACTTTCAAGATTATTTTTCATCACTATAATTCAGATCACAAGATTGTGATAGAAATCAATGCTTCAAACTATGTGTTCAAAGACATTCTCTTTCAATATGATGAGAATAAGATTTTTCATTCAATCATTTATTTTTTGAAAAAGTATAACTCAATCGAGTGTAATTACAAGATCTACGATAAACAACTCATGATCATTGTTTGCGCTTTCAAGAAATGATGATCAGAGCTTGAAGACTTTATTTATTTTGTTGAGATGATCATGAATCATAAAAACCTTGAATATTTCATGTCAACTAAGCAGTTGAGTTATCATCAAGCTCATTGAAACGAGTTTCTGTCTAAATTCAACTATCACATCACTTATTGTTTTGACAAAATCAATGATAAGTTAAATGCTTTGACATGTTGCTCAGAAGATCTTTTTAAAGAGAAGAATACATTCAATTCTTGACATTAATATCAACATCAAACAATTCTGAAAACTTATGTTTTAAACTTCAATATTGTTGAGAATCTTGTCTTCAATGTTTTCAACATCAAAGTCATGAAGCTTCAGTCACAAATCATCATTTTAAATTCAGTTCAGTTACATCTGTTTTTAATTATCTCAGCATCTTCGTAAATTTTAACTTTCATGAATCTAGAAATTGAAGAATTCAACGTTGAAAATGTTAAGTCTTAATTAAATCAAGACACTTTGAATCTTGATGAAGATTCTACTGATACTCTCATTCAAACATTGTGAAAGTAAGTCAAAATCAATGACAAATTTGCAGCTCAAATAATCAAAGTGCTTCATAATGAAGCATGATATTACAATAAGATCTTTTTAATTGAGTGTGAAGAACACAAGAATCATCTATACTTTCAAGAAAGAAAGTATGTGCTCAACTCAGATAAATTACATCTTTGTATCATTCAGTTTACTCATGATAATGTCATCAATGATCATTCAGAAAGAGCAAAAAACTATGAACTGATCAGTCAAGTTTACTAATGATTAAACATTTATAAATATGTTCAACACTTTATATGAAACTGTCACATGTATACACGTTTTAAGCTCTTTAAACAATGAACTCAAGAATGATTATGTTTTCTTTTAATTTTCAAACGTCGTTGACATGATATCTTCATGAATTATGTAAATTCTTTATCGCTCAGTATCTTTATGAATATCACATATAAATATGTTTTAATCTTCATTGATCATTTTATCAAAATGAAACATTTAGTTCTCATCACTTTTATGAAAGTTGAAGAAGTTATTAACTGCTTCTATGCTTATGTTTAAAAATATCATGATTTACTTGAGTTTTTCATATCTGATCAAGACATACAATTCATCTTCAATGTCTGAAAGCATATGTGTAAAATGTTGAAGATAAATGCTAAGTTATCAACAACATATCACTCTGAAATCAATGATCAAATCAAGAAAGTCAATGCTGTCATGAAGCATTATCTTCAAGTCTTTGTCAACTACATGCAGAATGATTGAGTTAAATAACTTTCTGAAGTTGAATTCATCATCAATAATGCATTATTATTAATCACTTTAACATCACTCTTCTTGATCAATTCAAGTTAAAACTTACGTTTAAACTTTAAGTTTTCTGAATCTTTGCTTAAGAATTTTACATTTCAAGCTTGAGACAAGTTCATCAAGAAGATGAAGAAATTAACTGAGTATTTACATGATGAGATGCTTATAACTCAGATCATTTATGAATTCAATGTTAATTTCTCTTGTTGTTCTTGTTCTAAATACTTCATTGAAAATGAAGTCTGATTGAATGTTTACAATCTCAGCATCACTCATCTTATTGTCAAGTTAAATGATCATAACATTAATCTTTTCAAGATCAAGCATATCTTTAAGAACAATTTTCTGATCATTGAGTTAAATCTTTCAGCATTCATGAATATTCATCTTGTTTTTCATGTCATTCTTTTGAATCATATCACAAGTGATTCTTTCTTGAGTCAACATCAGAAATCTCAAGAACTTGTTATCATCAAGAATGATAAAAGATTCTGATATGTAAACAGCATATTAAACTTCAAGCGTGATAGATGCTATAATTCATTTCTGCTCAAGTATTACATTGATTAAGAAGATCACTTCTTTACTTGAAAGTCTTTTCATCTTTAAATAATTGTGAGCAAACGCTCAATGAATATCATCTCGTCAACTCTGTCGTCAAAGAATCACATGTATTATTGTGTGTGATATCTCAATATCAATGTCAAGAACTTTAAGTTTAATCTTCATCATTTCAATTCAGCTCAAATCTGACTCAGATTTTGTTTAAATTTGACTCAGATGTAATTTAAATGTATTTTAGTTTCATCTGTGCATTATTACATTAAACTACATTTCATCTTTTTCTTACTCAGATTTGACTCAAATCTTGTTTAGATCTGACTCAGATATCTTGTTTAAATTTGATTCAAATGTGATTTAAATGTGTTTTAATTCTTTGTGCATCATCATGTTAAAATGTATCTCATCTCATTTTATCTCATCTTTCAGATCTTATCAAGATCTGACTCAAATATCTTACTCAGATCTGATTCAAATGTGACTCAGATTTATTTCAATCTCATCTGTGCATCATCATATTAAATTGCATTTCGTTTTTCTTTTGCTCAAATCTGACTCAAATCTTGTCTAAATTTGACTCAGACATCTTATTTAAATCTGATTCAGATGTGACTCAGATGTGTTTCAATTCAGCTGTGCATCATTATGTTAAAATGCATCTCATCTCGTTTTACTTTTCAGACATCTTGCTCAGATTTAACTCAGATGTAACTCAAATCTATTTCAATCTCATTTGTGCTTCATCACATTAAAATGCATTCACACTCATTCTTGTTTTGTTTTAATCTTCATCTTTGATTCTTTCTCATCTCATCTTATTTCTTTTCATTGCAGAAGCTCAGTCTTGAAGAGAGAAGTTACTATCATGATGTCAAATCATCAATTCAATTTAAAACATAAATTGTTGATATTTTAAATAATCTTGATTCATTGAATTTATTTTGCAGTTCAATGAATCAAATCATTAATTTAATCATCATCATCTTAATTTAATCTTTACAATTCTATTTTGATCATCTCAATCATATGTGCAAATCTTTGCAATCTTAAGTCATAAAACTATTGTTTAATCTTGATTCTGCTCAATTCATGTATATAAAAGTCGAGTTCTTATTCTTTTCTTTCACTCTTTGTTTTTCATCTTATATATTATTTGATGTATTATCTTGTATCTAGATTCTATTAAAGTAATAATAATATCAGTCTTTTATATTGATAGTATCTCTAGTTTAGCTCAGTTTCTGACAGTCATGAAGAGAATCATAAAGAGAGTCATGAAGAGTGTTCAGTAGAAAATCATGAAGAGTGCTTTCTATTGATTTAGTCAGCATGTGCTATGAAACATGTAGCATACTATGAAGTAGATCATAAAGTAGATCATGAAGTGAATGATGTGTGTTTGAACACGTCGCATGAAGCATGTTTTGAAGCGAGTAGATAGATGAGTAAATGAACGAGAGGTAGCTGAGTTGATAGCTGAAGAAGTAGATAGAATGACGAGTTGATATCTGAACATGTAAATAAGCGAGTAGGTAGAGTGATGAGTAGAGCGATGGCTGGGCCGGCTACAGAATGAACGCATCAAGTTACGTTCGAAGTCATATACACATCTATATTTTTGCTTTCTGTATTGCTTCAAATTCGCCTGATTAGGCCTAGTTTTATATGATATTCTTGTACGCTAAGCAAATTGATATTCTTGCGTACCTACCATTTCCGGTTACCGTTGGTGTAAAACTAATGCAATGTTCGACCCGCAGTGCAAACACTCTGTACATTTCAACGCTTTATCTTATCTTATCTTGTCTAATCTCTTCCGAGCCTACCTCATGTGCCCAACCCGTTTGCAGGGATGCTTGGACACTGGATTGGAAACACACACTTTTAGCATCTTAGATACTTATTCGAATCGCTCTCTCCGATCAAGAAGCGTCATTTGAAGAGCTATCCTCAGAACACGGTGCCAGAAATTATGGCTGCCGTGCTGCGCAGCGGTGTGCAGAAATTACATGTGACATTAATGATTCATCGGCCGAATGGGAGTTTGCTTAAATGGATCTTCACTTCCGACAGCACATCACCACTTACAAGCATCACATTGACTGACCCTCTTCATTTTTCCTTCAATGATGTTACCTGACGCGGCTCTATAATCGGCCTAACCTGGAGTTTATTTTGCGAAACATTTAGCATCTCATAGGTAACATTTTGTTGCTCTAATCTATTCTCAGCATGGTTCAATATCGCCCACCTCCCGACCCTCGAAATCTGCTCCCACCACTTCTTGCCTGCCTACATACCGCCTTTGCATCGCCGCGCCCTCCTCCAGCCCTCCTACCACTTCTCTCACCCATACTTCGCCAGCGAGTCCAACTTCTTTCTGCAAATGCTAGATCTTCGGAATCATGGCTGTCTCTGTTGTGTCGGGACCCGGGATCCGCAGAGAAGTCGGAGAGGCTGGCAAAAACAATCGAAAGCGACGCATTCGAAATACATCCAGTTTCCGGCGAAATCGAATTTCGAGATGTAAATATCCAGTACAGGAGGCTAGATGAGGAGACGTTACGAGCAAAAGTGGCGGTGACGGATCTAAGTTTGGATGTAATATACCTATGGTGCGAAGGGGACCAAGAGGGCGGTGGAAACGGCTGGCGAGTGTCTGAGGTCACGCCGCATAGCGGAGCAGTCCCTGAGACCTGGTGGGCTACGATTGGCGCGGCAGATGAGAGAGCAGGAGAGCAAGTCGTTGCGGAGGCGCTGAGGCAAAGTGCCGCTGTTAAGAATCCCGCCTTGGCGAATGGGAACCTCGACACAAGCTGTGCAATTGATGACGAGGACAATGATGATGATTACTGGGCACAATATGATGATACACCAGCAAGAACACCAGCACCAAAACGTTTCCCTCAACCACCTCAACTAGCCCAGGTGCAAGGACGTGCAAGGACTAAATCAGAGGCGGAGTATTTTGCTCAGTATGCTCAGGTTCAGCCGGAGATGGACAACGACGATCCATCAGAAGACCATGACGCGACCGGAGAGTCTTCACTCCGCGGGGATGTAATGACATCTTCAATCAGTCGCGGACCATGGGTAGACGAGCATGAACTGTCAAATGCCCATGCAATCTCAAATCCGGCAAATTCAACGATCGGTCAGCCAAGTGCATCATCACCAACGCTCGTCCCCGATGCCCTGTCACGCATGGAAGACTCGGCTGAACTACTCTCCAACTCGGACGTGGCGATTCAGCAACATATCAGCACGAGTATAAAAAGCTTGTTCCGCCTATCACAGAGTACTGGCATGGAGAGGCAAGAATTCGATCGACTGGTTCGCACGGAGCTCGATACTTTAGAAATGATAGATTTAGATGAGTAAGGAGGGTTGTATCAAGGATTAGGAACATGTCGTAGCTTCAGGTGTATTTGGACGGCTTGGCGAACAACTGAGCTACAATTGTAAATGAGGCAATCTTCCAAATAGAGCACCCTTGGAGTTGCTCAACAGTATCAGAAAAGCAACGCATGGTTCACTATATTATTCCTTGGGATGTAATGCAACATGAAGACATTCGCAAAAGCCCCTTGAGACTTGATGCGGCTAGTTGCTATCCCCGAACGTCTACCCCTGTTCGCCCTGCAAGGCGATAACCCTAGAAACAAAAAGCGCGCCGAGGACACGAATTCCTGTATCACCATCGAACGGTCGCGGCCACAAGAAATTTTTTCATCCACTACTTACGGTAGATCATGATTGAGTAGGCCCGTAAGAGCCTGTGAATTTTCGAAAAACAGCTTTCCTCGGTCTATCGAAGCATAGCCCTGGGCCTTCAGGTGCCCTTTTTCCCATCTGAGCTGCATTATTCCGGTCCTTACCTCGAAACTTACCGCCATGTCATCCGGTACGCTGCGACAACGAGGAGGGCAGAGTGCAAAGAAAGCTACCTCGATCCCTCCCGCTTCTCGAGACGAGCTACTTGACAGCCTCCCCAAGCACACCTCAGGGATCACAGCGGAATGGGATTACAAGCTCGCCCTAGCTGTCATTACGGCAATGGCGTTTGTGACTCGATTCTGGGGCATTGGACACCCCAATGAGGTTGTATTCGACGAGGTGCATTTTGGAAAGGTAGGGAACCCTAAGCTGGGCTAGAACGGCAGTGCCCACTCCTTCGACGGACGAGATAAGCCCCCAAAGATGGGCATAATCGCTAATATATCTCTACAATAGTTTGCAACGTATTACCTACAAAGAACATATTTCTTCGATGTTCACCCTCCGTTTGGGAAGCTTCTTTTCGCTCTTATGGGCTGGTTCGTCGGCTACGACGGGCACTTTCTTTTTGATAACATTGGAGACTCCTACATCACCAATAATGTGCCGTACGTCGCTTTCCGAGCTCTGCCTGCCCTTCTCGGGGCTTTGACTGTCCCTACAGTCTTCTTGATCATGTGGGAGTCGGGGTATACCGTACCAGCTTGCATTGTATCAGCAGGACTCGTCTTGTTCGACAATGCCCATATTGGACAAACTCGACTTATTCTCCTGGATGCTACTTTGGTATTCGCTATGGCTGTGAGCATACTTTCATACGTGCGATTTTATAAGCTACGGCATGAGCCGTTCAGTCGCAAATGGTGGAAGTGGCTGTTGCTTACTGGAGTAGCTCTAAGCTGCACCATATCTACCAAATATGTGGGAGTATTTGCATTCTTGACCATAGGATCTGCTGTCGCCATCGATCTCTGGGGTCTACTCGACATCAATAGACCGCAAGGAGCCCTGACCCTTCCCGAATTCGGGAAACACTTTGCTGCTCGTGTGTTTGGTCTGATACTTATGCCGTTCTTTTTCTATCTATTCTGGTTTCAAGTTCATTTTGCCATCCTCACGAGATCTGGACCGGGTGACGACTTCATGTCCCCCGAATTCCAGGAGACTTTGAGTGACAACATCATGAGCGCGAATGCGGTCAACATTGACTATCTTGACTCAATTACTCTAAGGCACAAGGAAACCAAGACATATCTCCATAGTCACCTAGACAAATATCCACTACGATATGATGACGGAAGAGTTTCTAGTCAGGGCCAACAGGTTACCGGATACCCTTTCAATGACACCAATAACCACTGGCAAATCCTCCCAGGTCCGAGTGTCTCCTTGGTAGATGTTCAACAAGGCCAGCACGTCAAAAATGGCGATATTATCAGACTTCGACATATAGTAACAGATAGCTTCCTCCTAACCCATGACGTTGCTTCCCCATTCTATCCGACGAACCAGGAATTTACCACCTCACCTCCAGATGTAGCAAATGGAGAACGGTATAACGATACATTGTTCGAGCTAAAGATTGAAAATGCCAAAGGCCAACAAGAATTCAAAAGCATGTCGGGCCACTTCAAGCTAGTACATCACCCGACTAAAGTCGCCATGTGGACACATACCACACCTCTTCCCGAGTGGGCCTATAAGCAAGCCGAGATAAATGGTAACAAGAATATTCAACAATCCAGCAACGTCTGGTACGTCGATGAAATCCCCTCAATCCCGCCAGGCGACGAACGCCTTTCCAAAGAACCGCGCAAAGTCAAACATGTGCCGTTTTTGAAGAAATACTTTGAGCTCCAACGAGCAATTTTCTTTCACAACAATGCTTTGACGAGCAGCCACCCGTACGCTAGTCAGCCAATTCAGTGGCCTTTTCTACTGAGGGGCGTTAGCTTTTGGACGCAAAATGATACCAGGCAGCAGATTTACTTCTTGGGAAATCCCCTTGGCTGGTGGTTGGCTAGTAGTCTACTGGCTGTGTTTGCCGGGATTGTTGGCGCAGATCAATTATCCATAAGACGGGGAATCGATAGTCTCGATGAGCGTAAGTGTGCCATTCCCCTATTGAGCCTCAAACCTATACACCACCCGAGTCATATAAACCATCTAACCCCCGCATCCATGGCGTAGGCACCCGCTCCCGCCTCTACAACTCCACTGGCTTCTTCTTCCTCTGCTGGGCTGCCCACTACCTCCCCTTCTACCTCATGGGCCGCCAGCTATTTCTCCACCACTACCTCCCCGCGCACCTCTCCTCTGCCCTCGTCGCCGGCGCCCTCCTCGAATTCGTTTTCAATCTCGACCCTGCCGTCATGGACGACGCAATCGACGGCAAAGTTAAAGCCGTCCCCGCCAGCAAGAAGGGAGAAAAGAGAAGAAGTTTCCCTGTCAAGGGTAGTATGAGCAAGCAGAATATGCTGGCGCTATGGGGGGCCGCGGGCGTGGTTATGGCGGTTGTGGTCGGGGGGTGGTATTTCTTTTTGCCGCTGACCTATGGGAAGCCTGGGCTGAGTGCGGAGGAGGTGGTCAGGCGGAAGTGGTTGGGGTATGATTTGCATTTTGCAAAGTGAGGGGCCAGTTATGATTCGCCGTGGAAGGGCGGCGGTTGGCGATTCTTGGTTTTTCTTATTGAGTATGGTGTTCGATGATGTGGTCTTGCTGAGACGTGGTGAAAGGAATTTTTTGCCAGATGTATTGTATAATACGAAATCTTTATTCAAAGCGTTCGATCTACTTCCTTTTTTCCATGTGAAAAATAAACATCGTCGCGAGCAGCTTAGCTTATTAAAACCATTCAAACTATTAAAGACTTCAAGCTGTTACGACTAGAAATCACTTCTGAATCAAAACAAACGAGATTACTTTTAAATATTCAGAAAGCAGAACTCTTTATTCAAAGCCATGCACGACGAACCGTTTTCTTATCAACGCACCGAGCAACTGGGAATAGCGAGAAGGAGAAGACGCAGAAGGAAAGAAAGAAAGAAGATAGGGGAGAGAATGGTTGAGGAAGTAATAGAAGGTTTGGAGAAGAGCAAAGATGTAGGAATAAGTGTAGCAAAACGAACAGAGAGACGCATGTCCGCTAGAAACAAGCGACTGCTCTGCCACCCCGAATTCGACGCTCCGACCCATTTCCCTAGGTAGGTACTGCCGAAGTCCAGCTTCGAGCCTCGGGTCCGTGTTGCCGGCGCGAAGACGGAAGAGTGTTTCATGTCTAGGGATAACGGATGGTCATATGACCGTCAGGTCAGGTCAGATGTTTTCTGTCATCCTGACGTCAGATGTTTCTACTTGACAGCCAATAAGACAGCTTATATATATATTACTAAGGCTTTTGACCAATCAGAGCCCAGGAATCGACTATTGGGCTGAGCGTTCTAAAAATTCCGGAGCCGCAAACGCCTGAGAACTCGAGAAAACAGAGAAAACAGAGCAATTTATAGTGTAATTTCCGTCTCTTCTTCATCTCTTTCTCGAGCTTCCAACATCGAACCTTGTTCCTTCAACCACTGATCTTCTACTCCTATAAGCTCCTCTTCAGTAGGCATCGTTCGAGCTATCTTTCGTAGTGTACGCTCGTTAATGTAGATATATTGTAGCCTGTTGACTTTGATAGCTGTAAGCCGGTTCCAAAGCTTTGAATGTATGTAGTTCATCAATAAGAAGACTCTTTCTGAAGGCACTGAATTTGCTGGTGTTTGAAAGAGACGTCTCGCTAATCGTTTGATGAAGAGAGCAACTAGAGTCTTATTTGATCAGTAGAATGACTGTAGTAGTAGGTAGAAGTTCTTGCTTATCTGCTTTCGTCAAAACAGCACTGAGTCGTCATCATTGTTTCATGCATCAGCTCGAGAATTAAAGATCTCTTCGCGTTCACGAAATTCAAAGAATTTCGACTCGATTTGAGTGTGATACTGAGATTCAGTATGACTTCGTAAAAAGCAAAGAATTTCGCCTTGTTTGAAGACATTCAAAGACTTGTTGTAGTGAGTCGAATGAAGATAATGAGTCACTCTATGTAAGATCGTAATCTGTTTAGTTAATCAAGATGTAAATTGAGTTTGAAGAAACTCTTCTATAGCTTGATCGAAGCTATTGCTCTGTATGCATTGATTAAGATGAGTCTGAATATCAATTCAACGAATGTAGATCTTGTCAACAGTGACTCGATTATTCTCTGACATCTTCTGCTATTCATGTATAAACTGTAGAACAAGCAGTAGATCATCAAGCTTGACTCAGAAATTAACATCTTGTATGTACTGCAAGCTCAAGTTGAAGAACTTGCTCATACGTACAGTAAAATTAGTCTCATCGTCAGTAGCATATCTTTGTAATGCGACTTTGCTTCATACAAGAGACTCGATCAGATGAATCTGAGTTTCTCATCGTAGTATAGTGAAGACAATCAGCGATTTATGTTGATCGTAGATCTTCTTTTGATATCTGCGAAGTATGTCGAGCTGATGTTTGATCTTTTATATAGAGTTGACTATTTTCAAAGTCTTGATAAAGATAGATCGAATGAGTGACGAATATAGAAAATCTTTTAGTAGTAATTGCAAGTCATAAAAATCACACAAAACGAAGAAAACATGTTTTAGCCTTGCATCAGTAGCTAGATTGTTTCAAACTGATTGCTTCAAATTGCATGTATCGATGATGACGCTGTTGATCTTTCTGAAGTCTTCATGAGTCAAAATATTCATTTTGTTCAGCATTCAGACAGTTGTGTTCGCTGCAGATAATCTCATCGAGTCGATTGACTTTGAAAACGCATGAAAGAACTGTTTATTCTTCATCAACACACACATGTTGAGTATTTTATCATCAGGCTGATTGTTGCTTTCGTCGCTGATAATATTCAGAAAGTTCATCTCATCAAAAAGTTGATTCATCATTTCTTTGATGCATTTGAACGTCTCATTCAGAAGAGTTTCAGCAATTCTGTTATACAACGATGACGTGTATTCTATGCTCTTGATAAAGAACTCATGCATTCAAGAATTCTGAAACAGACTCAGTGATCATTCATCACAGTAAATGATCTGAGTCGTCATTTGATCGAGCTGTTTCTGTTTTTCTGATGCGAAACTGTTGAAGATAGACTTTGTGTCTTCGAGTTTATTCTCGACCTTGCGAGTAATGCTGTTGACATGGTTCAAAGTTCTCTGAAAACGAAGATAAGCGAAGCATTTGACAAGATGAGCGCGTTGACGTGAGGTATGCTTAGCAAAGAAGTCAGAACAGTGTCTGCATTGTACTACTCTTTCTATTCTTTCTGAAACGATTGACTCGATAAATGCGACGTGTACAGCTGAATCAGATAGCATAGTGCTTATATAGAGTAGAAATAACAGTCAATAGAGATGATGATTGATGTAGAAAGGTTGAGGAAAGAGAGAATTCGGCGGAAATTGCAAGATGTTCTATCGAAACGGGCTAGCCTATATCTAGAAAGGGTTAGCGCAAAACCCGATCTGGCTAGACTGCTGTCATGTCATTTGTCAGGTCAGATTCATGTCACGACTTGACGTCATATTACTTGTCATACGATCGAAATGACGGTCATTACAGATTCCTATTCATGTCTGCCCGGGACTCGCTTACCTTAACGGAAATATATGGTTTCCTTTAACTGTATCTATACAGTAATGGTTCAAATTACCGTCTAAAGGCGATATTATAGTGAATATACTGGCTTACAGTAGCTTATTATATATGTAACAAAATGATAATCGAGTATTAAAAAGAATGATACTCTTACAGTCTAGTTGAATATTCGTTTAAAGATAATACACTGATATCAAACAAAACAGTGTTGCTACGGTAGAATCTGAAGCTCTGTGTAGTTTCAAGATAACTGCTACAATACTGCCAAGCCTTATCTTCGAATAGACTGTATTTCAGACAACATCAACGCTTCTGCATTTTCAAGCTTAGAATCGATCGATTCAGCCAATTTCTACGCGGGGGTGCATCGCACAAGCTTGAGCATAATGCGCATGGTCACTGTGAGTATTGGGTAGGTTGGTACGGGGGTGAATGCAGGGCATAGATGATAGGTGAGTGACTACGAAGAGGCATTGCAGGATGATGCAGGTATTGCTCATGATACATGATACTGTATTTTACATATGCTTATTTTCATCATCGTTCCTTTCCAAGATCGTTTAGAAATTCTAAGCGTATATTTTATAATAACGTGTCATTAAGAGGACTGCCTAAAGGCGATGTAACTCAGGAATTACAGTAACAATATTTTATGGTAGTACTACGGTGCTGCTACGGTAGAGCCATTCCTCATAATTCCGCTAAGGTACCTAGCTAAAGCTCGGGAGCACCCGGTGTCTCCCTGAGCTAGCGAACTAGCGCCTTTCACTCCTACAAGTAGGTACTGTAAGTAAGGTACCTACCTTAATAAGGTAGGTTCCAGGACTTGCTCGGACATGATGCCACAAGACTGCTTTATGCCGATAATGACGACGTCTTCCTCATAGTGTTTTCTCGGTTTATTTCTTCTACCATCTACTTCAATTGCGCTGATCTAGACCTTAGAAAAAGACATTCCGGTGGAAGATGTCTGTCAAATCTTTCCGTTCAACTGACGTCTTCCCGCATATGGCACAGACAGATGCGGAAGATGACCCTCGAAACCTCGTTCAAGAGAGGAAAATTAGATTCAAAGTTGACTTGAGACTCTGTACTATTGCAGGACTCCTATGTAGCCTCAACCTGTTGGACAGCGGCATAATTTCCAGTGCCTCTGTTACAAGTATGCTAAAAGATCTTGGCCTAGACCAGGGAAACCGTTACTCCCTTTCCATTCTTATCTTTACGGTGGCCAGCGTGTGCTTTCAGCTTCCTGCTACCATTGCTGTTCGACTAATGGGGCCTCGACTTTTCTTTACCATCACCACTTTCTGCTTTGGCTTGATCACATTGGCAAGTAGCCTACAGAACAATTAGATCTATCAAGCTGAGTACAGCAGTGTACAGCTTTCATCCATACTTGGCGACAGATGGTCGTCATGCGAGTGCTGCTTGGGGTTTCTATGGTGGGAGCTGTGATCCAGTATCATCGAACATTACTGATGAAGTTGGTTCTACAGGCGGGGATTTACCCAGGCCTTGCTCTGCTAATATCATCATGGTATAGACGAGGTAAGGCTATTACTGGCGGAGAATCCGATCTGGAAATGCTGACCGAGGATAGAGGAGCAGCAATTTAGGTTCGCCTTCTTGCAATGCGGCGAGGTTATCATTTTGGCAACTGGGGGTATTGTCAACTTTGGGGTAGTAATCCTCGACACGAGACAATGGAATAACCTAACATAATCCAGCTAAATCATCTAGACGGTCGAGGAGGTCTCAAGGGTTGGCAATGGATGTATATTGTACAAGGATTGGTAACCTACGTCAACTACCTATTTTGCATGACCGGTCGTCTGATGATTGCAGGTGGCTTGCGTCATCGGTTCGGCTACTTACTTTTGGATCGTGGATTTTCCAGAGAGAGCACACCTCAGCTTCTATTTTCTGAGCGCAGAAGAGAGCAAGATCGCCGTGTTACGAATCCAGAAAGATCGTGGAGATGTTATTCCGGCCCCCTTTACATGGTCCGAAGTCTTGAAGCATTTTCTCGATCCGAAGATTTACGGCTTCGCGGCGCAGTTCTTTCTTCTCGTAAGCCACGACCTCGGATTTCGCCATGAATTACCTAATCTTCTGAGTGCAGAACTTGGTTTCCACGTCTCTTTCGTACTTTCTACCAATAATGTAAGCCTCTCGCAGTTTCTGACTTCTCGAGGTAGCTCATGTTGTCTCAAGTCTCCAGAGCGGAATGGGATTCACTGAAAATCAAGCCATTCTGCTTTCTGCTCCAGTGAGTCTTGACGATGTATCTAAGGGTTAATTAAACCATACTGACGTTAATAAGCCCTATTATTACGCTGCAATTCCAGTATTGTTATCCTCTCGTATTGGCGACAGTAAGTGACCCTTTAGGCGATGATGTACGTCTCAGAGGAGTGGATAATGATAAAACTTAGAGTATCGGCTCCGAGGGCCCGTAATTTCATTCAACTCTATGTGTCTTATAGCAGGCTTCGCGATGTTGGGTTTCTCGGATCAAGTCACAGTTCGCTATGTTGGTGTGTACCTGGCCACTGGTGCATACGTCTCCAACTGGGCGGCTTTGAACAGCTACCAAGCTAACAACATCACTGGGCAAGAGGTTTCCCATCTCACATCCCTGAACACACAGCTGACGATCTCGCAGCCAATGGAAGCGAGCGGTTACAGTAGCCGCAGTAACAGCATGCAACGGACTGGGTGGTGTTGCTGGCAGCTTCATTGTCCGACAAAAGGAAGCTCCTCGTTATATCACGGCGGTCTGGATCTCCATAGGGTAGGAATCGAAAATAGACATTGAGGTCATGACTGACGGCTAAAGCTCACATATTCTGATGATCGTATTCGTGGCCGCTTTTTCCATATACTTCTATTATGCCAACTCCAGGCAAAGAATTGGCAAGAAGCTCATTGAGGGAACGGTAAATCAAGTTTACCTTAGATTCAAATGTTTCCTGCTGATCCTGAATTTAGGAAGGTTTTCGATATACATACTAAAGAGATAGATAGCGGCTTTAGTCTACGCTCGCAAACCCCCAAGATGGTAAATCAACACGTGCTGGCATTGACATGTTTAATTTGCTCTGTTATCGGCTCTAGAGGAAGATTTAGGTAGACCAGAATAGAGAAGGATTATGACCGTTATGAGATACTAAAGGAAAGGGTGAAAACAGCGACTACTCTGGAAACCTAATGAAATTGTTATTTTCATGCTGAGAACGCCAGAGATAGCAAAAGTAGTATGCACTTGGTACGATGTTGAAAATTCCAATGAAACACTGTAAAACTTCCAGGATGCAAGTTAAGAAACAGGGGTTAAGGTATTACCACAGTAGAGAGTACGCAGGGTAACTTCGGTCATGATTAGCCGACGAGCCGAGGAACAAGCGCGGCTCTGGGCATTACTGCATCAACAACTACAACAGCTTACCGGCACTTGTCAACCGACACATCCTGCAGCATGAATGCAATGTTGTTGTAGTATGTAAGTATAGGAGATACTGAGTAAAGCCTTTAGAACTCCGGAGTACTCCAACGTCGGTCGGTTCACTGTGGTGCAAGAGTACCCAACCTTTGGCAATATGGTCTTCCTCTCAATCTGCACCGCTCTTTACGAATACATCCCTCAAAATGACAATGAGCTAGCTATGAGTGAAGGGGAGCTCATATATGTACTTGAGAAAAGTACTGAAGATGACTGGTGGAAGGCGAAGAAAAGAGCACCGGGCGAGGAGGAAGAAGAACCGGTCGGCTTAATTCCGAACAATTACGTTGAAGAGGTAAGCACGACATGATTTCGTAGGATTGCCGGATGCATTCGTTCTCAATGCTTGAGCTTTCCGGAGTGGAAAGGGTCCCACCTGCACTACAAACGGCACAGCATCAGCCAGTGAAAGGGCAGAGCTAATCAAAGCTTCTGCAGGCTCAACCAACCCATTACGCGAAAGCGCTTTATGACTATGCACGACAAACTGACGAAGAGTTATCGTTCTCTGAAGATGCCGCACTTTCAGTATACGATACATCAGACCCAGATTGGACTTTGGTTGGGCTCAATGGAGAATTTGGGTTTGCGCCGGCAAACTACATTGAGATATCGGGCGAAGCCGGACACAGTGCTCCACAATCCCCAATATCGACACGTTCCAGGGAGCGGGATATCGAACCTGAACAACCAACAAGCCCAACTGTGCCTCAAGGACCAGCAGCTGCCCTGGCGGGCATCATGCACACTAACTCGCACACGGCCCAATCCAGTGGGCTTCACTCTACGCAATCAACACCTTCAAATATTAGTCTTCCTCCGCGAAGACCGCAGTACACTCCAAATGATTCGGATGAATCGGTGCCCACGCCTCCTCCGCCATCGCTACCGCAACGCCCGCCCTCGCAACAACTTTCTCCACCTTTGACACAGTACGCCTCGCCCCGAACTCCAGATTCGGGAGTTGCTGCTTCTCCACCATACAACCGTGCTGTCAGCCAAAATTTCGATAGCGGAAGAGGGCAACATTCGCAAGGGGGTTATCACTTGTACAACATCAACGAGATGGTTTCCGCTCTTGGGAAGAAGAAGAAATTGGCGACAACTCTCGGCCTGAATCTTGCTACTGGAGATATAATGATCGCACCAGAGAAATCCCGTGATGGACCACAACAGACATGGTCAGCGGAGAAGCTCACCCACTATTCAATTGAAGGGAAGCATGTCTTTATGGAACTCGTGCGACCAAGTAAGAGCATCGACTTTCACGCTGGCACCAAGGACACCGCTCAAGAAATTGTTGCTGGTTTGGGCGAAATAGCTGGTGCTGCCAGGGCAGAGGGGCTCCGAGAAGTCCTTGAGGCTGGTGCTGGATCTAAAGGTGGACAGAAGAAAGGGAAGATGCTGTATGAATTTATGGCACAAGGTGAGGACGAGGTCACGGTCGCAGTTGGCGATGAAGTCATTGTGATCGACGATAGTAAAAGTGACGAATGGTGGATGATCCGACGACTAAAGAATGGAAAGGAGGGAGTAGTGCCTAGTAGTTATGTCGATGTGACGGGCATCGTACCGACTTCGTCAAGTACGAGTGGGCTCAATGCGGGTCGTTCGGTGGTGGAACAGAATAGACTCGAAGAAGAACAGCTAGCAAAGGAAGCTACAAGAGTGAATAGAAGGCGGGGAGGGAGTGACGCAAAGGGCTCAGAGGTAGGCCCGGGCGTAAAGCTACCCGAAAGGGGTAGCAGCCTCATGGGTGGAACTGATGGTGACCAACGTTCTTCACAGCGGAGCAAGAAAGATGGCAAAGTATCTACCTCAAAGTCAAGTATGTATCTATCTGAGGTCTGGCATGGAAACCAAACTAATGAACTGGTAGAACCTGATGCCTTCAGGACTCGGACTTGGACTGATAGATCTGGATCATTCAAGGTTGAAGCGGAGTTCATTGGTTTGAAAGACGGTAAGATACACTTACACAAACTCAATGGGGTCAAGATTGCAGTTCCGGTCGTGAAAATGGCCATTGAAGATCTCGAGTACGTAGAGAAAGTTACAGGCGTTTCTCTTGATGACGATAAGCCGCTGTCAGATATCAAGCGTAGGAGTACCCAGAGTGGAACTGGTCGAAAAAAGGCGGAATCAAGCCAGAAGACGGGGGCGTCAGTGGAACGCCCAAAGCAAGAACCAAAAGGACCAGAATACGACTGGTTTGACTTTTTCTTGAAAGCTGGCGTTAACCCTTACCAATGCGAGAGGTACGCCTCTAATTTTACCAAAGACTCAATGGATGAGAGCGTGCTTCCTGACATTACGCCATCCGTACTGCGAGCTCTGGGTCTTAAGGAAGGTGACGTTCTTCGAGTAATGAAGTTCTTGGATAACAAGTATGGTCGTACCGGGGCAAAGTCGAAACTTAGGAACGTGAGTTTTGGGGGTGAAGAGGTTATTAGTGGTGAGGAAGAGAAGGCTGGTGCAACATCTCCCAACGGCCCAGGTGGAGGGCTCTTCTCTGGTCCTGGTGGTGCTCTTAGGAACAATACTCGAAAGGGACGTCCAGCTCCAGCAGTGCAAAATGACGATGTTGTTGATGCCAGTACCTTTAGGCAGAAAACAGGCACTGAGGGTGGAGCGAATGTTTTTAACGCAACAACAACTCCATCGGCACCGGCGCATGCACCCCCGAAGAAGATAGCTGGTGGTTTTGACGACGATGCGTGGGATATCAAGCCTTCAAAGCAACGGCCGAGTGCTCCAGAAACTTCCCAGCCAGCTGCACCCGCGCCAGCAACAAGTACCCCTAGCCAACCTGCGTTAACAGGTTCAATGGCAGAACTGTCTCTATTATCTCCACCATTACAACCCACTCCAGCACAACCTACCGCTCCACAGCAGCCTCCGCAACTGCAGAGTCAGCCGCCAGCACAGGCTCCTCTACCGCCGCAATTGCAGCAGCAGCCTACTGGAGCAAACCCATCCTTCTTCTCGCAACTCGGTCAGCAACCGACTGGCGCACAATTCCAACAGCAACAAGCTCCTCAAGCTCTACCTCTGCCGATGACCAACCCTCAACAACAGTTCCAAGGCCAGCAACAGGCGCAACAAAACATGGCTGCAAGACAAAGACCGCAGGCCCCGCCATCTATACAGCAAGGCTCGTTCATGCTGCCGCCGCCACCGAGGCCTTTATCTGCACCTCAGAAGCAATCGCTGACCAACGGCTTCGGTCCTCCTCCTTTACAACCACAATTGACCGGTTTCCAGAACCCTAGCAACCTCCCTCCGCTTGCCCCTCCAGGCCAAACATTGAACGACATGAGTCAGATGCGGAACCAGCAGCAGTATGGCCAGCAGCAGATGTATCCACAACAAACGGGCTTTGGGCAACCTAATCAGAATTTCGGTCAGTTCGGAAACGGTATCGCTCCCCAGCAAACTGGCTTTGGTCAGCAGCCACAACAGCTACAAATGGCGCCACAGCAGTCTGGGTTTCAGAACCAACAACCTTTCATGAACGGCCAACAGACCGGCAGTCCTTTTGCGGACCCTCGAACCACTCAACAGCCAGGTGGTTTCCTCCCGCTATCTTCCCAGCCCACAGGCTTCCAACAGCAATTCCAGCCTCAACCACAGTTCCAACCATCGCAATCCCCCTTCCAACCCCTGCAGCCCCAACCCACAGGCCTCAATTCCATCCTTCCCCCAGCCCTCCAGCCCCAACCCACCGGCATCACAAATGGCGGTTTCCCCAGCCGCCCTGGCTTCGGCCAATCTCCCTCGCCTATACCGCCCATGCCGCCAATGCCAATCCAGCAACCGACGCTGCAGCCGCTACAGCCGCACAAAACGGGGCCGCCGCCACCAGTGAGGTTTGGAGTCGGGGATGGCAAGAAATTGCTCCCGCAGCCGACGGGCAGGAAGGCCAATTTGAGCCATGCGAGTGAGTTCTCCCGTCCTGCATCCATGTTGTTGGTTGTTCACTGACGGGTGCTTAGCGCCGCAAAACCCTTTTGGTTTCGACTAAAGGAGAGAGGGATGTGCATGCGTGGCGTTTTCAACTTACTCGTTTGGGAAGTGAGGAAGTAGGGACAGGAAGGTACAGAGTGAAGTTTGGGGTGTACATACCGTTTCTGGTAAATTGTAGTAAAGATGTAATTACCTTCGTCATTGGGTGCGAGTGTCAAGCTGCGTGTATTCAGTGCTGGCGAGAATCGTATCACCATTGCGTGCATACTCACAAGATAATGGACGTGGGTGGCGGTCGGTCGGATGGTGTCTTGAAAGGCTGGAGGGAGGGTGAGGTGTTGCGAATAAGAGAGTGGTGAGCAGCTAGCTAGCTAGCTGTATCAAGATGGAGTCTATGTCTTGTTTATAGTTTTATTCTCGTATCAACTATTCTTTCCCCCTCATCACTCATCTCCACCCCTCATCACTCATCTTCATCCCTCATCACTCATTCTCATTCTTTCTTCCCTTCCATCTTCTTTTCTCCGACTTCTTCCCTCTCCTCTCCTTCCCCTTCCCTCTCCTCTCCTCCCCTCCCCTCCCCTAGCCACCCTATCTCGTCCCCACCTCCCCTAGCCACCCTTCCCCGTCCCCACCTCCCCACCTCCCCCCATTCATTCATCACTCATCACTCCTCATCTTTCCCCTCGCCGTGTGTCTCTGTTCATCGCTTTTTCGCCGTGCTGTCTAGGCATTGTACTGGCTGGACGCGCTGGTCTTGTTGATGGGGGTGGGGGATGACGGATGGGGATGGGGATGGGGATGAGGGATGGGGGATGACGGGGGATGAGGGATGGGGATGAGAGGATGAGGGATTAGGGGGGGGATGAGAATGGGGGATGGGGATGGGGGATCAGGGGGGGAAGAAATGTGTGTGTATATGTGTGTATGTGCCAGTGACGTTTTGGTGATTGCTGAGATGAGATGAGATGAGAGATGAGAAGATGTGAAGAGTAGAGAGTAGTGAGTGATGAGTGAGAAGATAAGATGAAATGAGTGAAAAGTGAAGAGAGATGAGAGATGAGATGAAATGAGATGAGAAGATGTGAGAAGTAGAAAGTAAGAAGTGAGAAAATAAAAAGAAAAGAAAAGAAAAGAAAAGAACAAAGATGCACTATTTCCACAACAGACGAGTCATAAAAAAAAACCTAAAAAAAAAGAAAAGGAAAATTGTCAATCATAATAATGTTTACCCAGTACATATGTCGAGGTAAAATTTAAATGGCTAATTGCAAGCTATGTACTATATAGTATAAACTGTTGTGATGTAGTAAAAACATTGTTGACTATTTGTATGTGTCAGATATGAGCATATTCATTTCTCTTCTTCTTATTTATCAATTATTCACTCACTCACTCACTCACTTACTTGACTCTCCCTCACAACTTTTCAACTTGGCAATGATCGGATTTCTGATTTGCAGTTTGTACTTGGGGGAGAAGAATAGTACGATGAGGTGGGGCTTTGGTGGGGATGGAGGACGGTGTTGGGGGTTAGGTTGGGGTATTGGAGGGGAAGGGGGGGTGAGGGGAGAAGGAGAGATGGTGGGGAGAGGAGGGGAGGAGAGGAGGAAGGAGGGTTGATGTGATAAGTAGATGGGTAGACATCCTTTACATGAGTTGATACTAGTCGGTTATATATACTGCATGTACTGCGTCCACCCTCTCCGCCAGCCGATTTCGAACCTGGTGCTTTGGCGATATGAACATGGATCAAGACGGCGTCTTTGGTTGGTAGATTTAGCGCTGGACGTTGAGCTGGGAAGGATCATCTGTATCCCAAACAGTTGCTTTTTCTCGTTTCCACGTCAGCTCTCCCTGCAGCCTTTTTTTAACTTTCGAGCCAGTAATAGAAAAACTCGAAGTTGCCGGGTCCGCCTGGCATGTTGACCCTATTGACTAGTTCCGAGGTCGAGCTCTTGGACTTTCGGATAATACTCCTCACTTTGTTTGCCTTTACAATAGCATCTCTGAACTAGCAATGGACTTTTGCAAATCTTGCTGTGGCCCTTGATGAGTGACATCACACGAAGATAGAGTATGAAAGTAATGACTCGGCCAGGAAGACGAAGTAAATCGAATGCCTTGGGTAGCCGTGTCGTTTGTGTTTGGTGCCCCAAGTATTATACTTCTAGATCTGCATTCTTGAAACAAACAGTTGCATGGCTGTCCATGGCGTTGAAATCACGGGTGATTGATGGGCCAGGAGCGAGATGTCTAAGCGATTCGAAGCCAATATCTACACCTAATCTGTACCGGTTTTTCGAGGCGCGCTAGACCCTCTGCGATGGACCGGCAAACATGAATGCTTCATCCGTTGGCGTGTTGGCTGCGGCTTTAGAGGCGCCAGCAGCATACCAGAACGATGATTGTTCTCAGAACTGTAACCCCAAGCAAAGTAGCCTTCAATTTCAGCCTGGTTGGCTTCTCATAATAACCTCTGCCTTTGGGCCTCCGCCATACTGACTGAACCTTTGGTTACCCTTTGCAGAACCATGGCCAACGGTATCACTTAAGGATATCGGTCATCCATGCATCCTGATGTACTTTGCCTCCAAAGATGAACCAGGACTTGAATACCTCACCGCCGGCACATCCGCATTCGATAAGGGAGACCCATTCTTTTTCACCACGCTGTACATACTCTGAGCATATCACCCTAAGCTCTCCTTGCGCCGCCATGGCAAAGCCTTTTTCTTCCACATTCCAGACATCTTCGGGTTGAAAGCCGTACTGCTCGAGAACCTCCAGATATAGTTGGAACCAGCTAGTAAGTTTTCCTTCGTCGTACCTGAGCGGATACTCTTTGTCCCGTGGCTGGCTGAACATGGAAGCTAGTTCCGGGTGACGAGACAGGAATGTCTGTACCCAGTTCTTACCTAAATTATCCTCACTTTCATTCTTCCGCAGCAACTCCGTAGCCATGAATCGGATGTGACTGCTACGAGGACGCCAGCCCCATGCTCCCATTTGTAGGATCCAGCGAGCCAAAGCCTCCTCTTGCTTTGGATGCAGCTTCGTCCTTTGGCTCCGGGAGTACCGGTCAGATCGAGCACCGCCAATGCGTCTTCGAAGAGTACTATCCACAAGGCGGTATTGGCGAGCAATCTTGCGAATCGAGGGTTTCTCCACACGTGGATGTGGCTGCTTTTCGAAGTTTTCTAATGCACGGCGATAAGCCACAACGGCGAGCTTTGTCCGCTTCTCCTTGTTGAGCATGCCGAGCGGTTCCATGGTGGCGTAGAGGAAGAAGGTTGAACGGTGGTGAGTGAACAGATGTGGTGAGCTGGTACTAGCGTGTTGCATCACGTGGTAAGCACGTGGTAAGGTAGGTACGAAAAGGTCCCGCTTGTGCCAGCACTTTTACTGTGTACCTCTTCCACCTACAACCCCTTCCGCCGTATTGCTGTAGCCTGCAAGCACACTCAACAAGGGCAATCGAAGACACAGATGCTGATCAGAAGGAGAGCTTTGCTTCTGCAGCCTTTTCCCTCGAACCCCGATGATGCATCAAGTCATCAACGTCTGCTCCCGACAATCTTCGCTACTGGCTACGAACGAGAACTCCCCCTCAAGTTTCACGTACAAGTTGAGCTGCTCATCACTGCTATTGAACATGGAGACAGTCGATGCAGATTCGAACTTCTCTTCTCTTTCATTGGTGTTTATCCAACACAGCGGCAGTCTAATTTTTCCATCTAAACCTCTATGATGTATCGTCATCTCTAATCTTGGAGGCATTCTTTGCTTCTTTGCAAGCCTAGACTATATCTTCTTCCACGTCGTTGTGCATGACAACTCCTATGACCTCGAACGAATGCTTGAAATACATATCAGTTCCTCAGAGCGCTGATGAGACTTCGCATCTCGGAGATAAGTGTGCCTCGGCCCGCAGTACTAAACGATATGTTGCCTCAGGACCTCAGAGGCTCAGACATGTAAAATGCAACTGAACCCCTTCAGGGTAGCTACACTAGACCCTTCCGGATAAGCCGCGGCAGCTAATCCCCTTTGGGTTAGCTATCTTGCTTACTACCAAGTACGGTAGCGGTACCTTACCTTACTCTAGGCTGCGAAGTCATCCAGAGGGTCGCTAACCCCAAGGGGCTTAGGGGCTTAGGGGAAAAGGGTAACCCGAAGGGGCTTAGCCCCGGAAACACGTCTGAGGTCCTGAGGCAAACGATAGGCTCTCTAAAGAACTAAACCTTTACAGAAATTTGTCTTGTCTTCAACATCTTGTTTGAGTCACTGCCCGCAACAATGAGTAACGCTACAATTGCAATTGTGACAGGGGCAGTGAGCAGCTCTTCCATGTGTCCCCGCAGCCTCGCTAACAGAAGTTCAGAATCGCGGCATTGGATTGGCCATCTGCCAGACCCTCGCCAAACAGTCCTCAGAACCGCTGGTGCTATATGCTGTTTCTCGCAGTGGAGCAGATCTTGGCATCGAACCCACATTCGGTGCCGTTAAGCTCAAGTACGACAAACTGTCCCTCACCGATAGATACAGCATCAATGCTCTAGCCATCGCGGTCAAGAGAGATTACGGTGGTTGTGACGTTCTGATCAACAACGCCGGCGTATACTATTACAAGGAGAACATTGCAGCTGCGCAACGAAAAGAGACACTAGATGTAAACTATCGGGGCACGCTCGCGGTACTCCTAATCGTTGGTTCCACATATATTTTGCAACGAATGGCTCACAACTAGCTAGATGTGTCAAACCTTTCTACCCATTATGCGAAAGAATGGCCGTATCGTCAACGTCTCATCAGCTAACAGCAGCCTGAATAATTACAGCCAAAACATACAAGACCGTTTCCGCAACCGCAACAAGACTCTCCAAGACATAGAAACACTTGTTCAGGAGTATGAGGTTTGTCAATCATATCTTTGGATTTCCGAATTTCTAGCCGTGCAGTAAATACAATTTGCATTGACATTTGTTGAGTTGCGCGCCTGAGCTTGCACCCAGGATCAGCAGATGAGTGGCATGTTAACTTTTACTCTTTGCTATAGGAAGCTGCCGCACAAGGCCAGCACCGCCATGATGGGTGGCCTAAAATGACGTATCACGTTAGCAAAGCGGCCGAAAATGACATGACCATGATCTTGGCCCGTGACAATCCTGAGGTCCTTATCAATTGTTGCTGTCCGGGATGGGTAGACACCGAGCTAGGTACCCAGGCTGGACAGCCGCCAAAAACCGTCGGTAAGGCCAGGTTACGCTATGTACTCTAAGTTTTGTGCATTGGGGACGGGTTCTCCGAGCCAATGCCCATAGGTGACTGTTTCCCAGGGCCAACGATATGCTGACGAGTTGTGTTTAGAGGAAGGCGCAGCAATCCCTCTTCGACTCGGATTTGGCGATATTGGAGGCATCAGTGGAGAATACTGGGCCAATGAATCGACTGATGGCAAAGGGGATGGAACGGTCTCGGTATGGTGAAGTCGGGCGTTCTATCGTGCCTTGATGATTATCGGATTCCAGACGACAGACTCGTTCCGGATACGACCTCTGCGCCAGGCCATGACCGTTTACAATCTCCATTCCTTATGCAGCTGCACGCTTACAACAAGCCAGACAGCATGATTCACGATGGCATATTTAGAAGTGGCCGAAGACAGCGAAACGAACCGCTCTGTCCGGCACAGATGCTACCATGATCCCGGCATACTTTTTACTCGAACTTCCAATATGACATCGTCCATCCCATTCATATCCCTCACATCGTCTTACCAGTGCCATAACCCAACGGAAGATCCCTCTCATCATTACCTCCACATTCTCGACTCGCACAAAAGTACCTCTTCCAGCATCATCACCAATACATTATTTCGCAAGTCTAGAAAACGCATCCTAATTATTATTTCTGCTGGGTCTCATTATTCCTGAAATGCGTGAACGCTTAAGTAAGAAATGTAGGAGGTAGGGTGTTTGGTCGCGAGCATATTGAATGCTTAGCTACGAAGCATTATTTGGAGCCGAATTTCCCATTCCAACTACGAAGTGACCTCGACGCTTAGCCAGCGAGCATACAGTACATGAAGCAATTTCTGATGCGCACATGAACCCCTGTTTTTATATTTCTACTTGAAACACTGTCTGAGCACTGTGTGAAACACTCTTTGAAGCACTGTTGGTTGTGACCACTCCTCCGCGCGCGTTACGAACCTGATTGACGTGTGTAAGGAGCGTGAATTGGGGAGGCTGAAAGGGAGTTACGGGAGTCATACTGGTAGTGCTGTAGGTAGGAAAATTCTCTCCATATCTAACCCCCATGTATGCCTGCTTCGACTCAACTGCTATCCCTTATTAACCCATCTTCTTGTACACAGTCAATAGTATAGATTTGCCACCTGGAAAACAACAGGCGAAACAGACCCCATTTCCTCGCCCCACCCCACCCCACCAGCGTAACACGGGCCGATCACTTACAAGTCTCCCCGAACCAAAAGTCGCACCTCCTCGCCACAACCGGATCAGCCTCCCTCGCCACCCCCGCCAGCGCCAAAGTCTGCACCATTCCATCCCTCCCATACTCTCCAAACACCTCCGTGCCCTCCGTCGCCGGTCGTCCTTCGACTGCAAACGAGCTCACCCAGCGCTGCAGATCGACCGCCGCGTTGGCGTCCGGGTTCTGAGGCTGCGTCGGTCCCGTGTAAAAAGTCGAGTTCAGATCCCCCGTATGGATGGCGGGCGGGACCGCGAAGATGTAGTTGTAGGTGCAGTTGTCGGCGGCGCGGGTAAGGGCGGTGTTGGCGCAGACGAATTCCCAGTCGCCGACGGTCATGGCGGCGCGCTGGACGCTGTTGTTGTTGTTGTAGCCGTAGCTGCAGTCGAATATGGGCGGGTAGACGGTCTGCGTCGCTTGCTTGATATCCGTGCTGTTGAGTAAGGTGGAAACGAAGGTGTCGTAGCCGCTGGTTGTTTGAGCGTATGGAGGGACGAAGGTGAGACCCTAAGCGTGAGATATGGCCGTTAGGAGGGCTGTATGCAGAGAAAGAGGTGTCGAGAAACTGGGTGAAGCTGAGGATTGTACCTCGTTGACGTTATGGCTCTGCATGATGTGAACATCTTTGTGAAACTTACCGTCGAGCATAGACTGACCGCCGGGCCGGGTTTTCCTACCTACTTTCTGACCCGGCCCGGGTACTCGATACCAACATTCTGACCCGGCTCGAATACTCGATCCCAAAATCCTCGATGACCCGGCCCGACGCGGCCAGTCTATTCTGCGTTTGAATGCAAACATTACGCCTAAGTTGGTTATGTCCTCAAGACCTGGGATTTGTTCGTCATTATGCAGGCTCTGTGGTTGATTGATGGGCTGGAAAGAAGTGTGCAAACTGAGTAGAAGCAGCTAAAGCATTGAAACTCATACAAGCCATCGGGATTGCTCGTCCAAAGCCCGATACTCTGAGTAATCTATTGCCTCTATCAAGCATGTTCTTCAAGGCCATGCTTTGGATTGGCGCTTTGCCCTTCAGTCTGGCCTAGTGCTGCTTGTTGGTGCCATCGCAGCATTTCTCCCCAGACTCTACAGTGTACGTCATGAATTCCAGCTGATGCAAAAACAAGGTCTGGTAAGTCTTTAAGAGTATTTCTTCTCCATACTTGTAAATGTATTGCGACAAGGTATCTAAAATCTCGCACAGCCGATGCCCTCTCACCACCCGATGTTTGGGCGTTTGATCACAGTTGGTGGAATCATATCTAGACTCACGGGTGACGTACATGACCATGTCCTTCCGCCACAGACTCGACTCGCAATGCCTGGTTTGGGTCCGTTATTATATATCGATATCTGGCCTTTTGGTTCACCAATTCTTGTCCTTGCATCACCGGATTCGGCTTCTCAGGTCACTCGGACACAACATCTTCCTAAATTTCGCAGATTGATAGAGTATGTATATTCCATGACTGGCAGAAATGATCTATTGATCATGGGAGGCTAGGAATGGAAAATATGAAGAACCATATTCAACCTTGGCTTCAGTACGTTGTAGCGGGCATCTAGTGACTTTAATTCCAGATATTACGCAGGATACTCTGACATTATGTGAAATTTACGAGTGCTCGCTAGAAAGGGAAATGTTTTCCCTATGGATGAGGCGACTACTAATTTAAGTCGGGACATCATCCCATTAATTAAAAAGCTATCATCCATTACATTCTCTTATGCACTGGTGGAATTCTCGTCGTATGGTGTGGTACATTTCGTGCGAATTGGACAGTCGCTTCGAGAGTCACCGCGGGAAAAACGAAATGGCAAAAGAAGACCGAACCAAAACAATCATAGACCTGGCCTTACACAACTACTTGTCCCAATAAACGCAAGAGTAACTGTTCCATACTATAGACGCGACCTACAAGACTTTGCTACATGCCAGATGAAAACCGTCTAGTCTGGTCAATTCAAGAAGCTATTCACTGTGAACCCTCTTACTAGCCTGAATCGCACGCATTCCGTCCTGAACGCTGGCTTGCTCAAAGTGGAGACACCTTATATCCCATCAAAGGGGCCTGGCGAGCGTTTGAGTTTGGGCCACGCAATTGTATATGGCAGGAACTAGCGATGCTAGAGCTAAAGATTGTCCTAGCTATGACCGTGCGAGAGTTTGAGATCAAGAGCTTGTACGATGAGCGGGATACGTTCAAACCAAGGAGAGGTCCTAAGACCGTGAACGGGGATAAAGCGTACCAGAATCTGTCAGGATCTGCGCATCCCAGTGATGGACTTCCGTGTAGAGTGTCGATAGCCGCACATTGAGAGATAGTCGAATATCAGCGATCACGGCAGCCTTTTTCGGACAGCTCTAGGTTATCGTTCGATTATTGCGGCTCCTGCCGAACAGGCGGTAGAGGATAGCATCTGCTGGGATTAAAAACTTGTCTCTCGTATTATAGAAGACTCGTAATTATATCAGTATCAACCCAAGATCCTGGGCTATGTACCCCATCCTCGCCGACTTCATTCATTCATATATCGTTTAAGGGGGCGCGAAGGTGCCCGGTACCCATCAGGTATACACCCAGAACGATTACATATCGGGCATGAAACTAGGCTCCTGTACCTTGTAGACTGTCCTGGTAGCCTAACAGCATGTAACTGATAAGGTGAAGGACCCTAACTATTTCCATCAGCCCCAAGACCCAGCTTTTACCGATTCCAAAAATCCCAGAGCTTCCGCCTCTCTGATGATCAATTGTTCATGCTCCTTACTCCTCACCGTGACTATAACGGGGAATGGCTCATCCACAGCATCGTACCGAAGATCTTGGCTGTCGTATGGACCCCCCTAAACGATTCAAATATGATATTTCAGTATGTAGACTGTCGGATCCAAGGGATCTAGCACTGGACGTTAAAGAAGGTAGATAGAGATGAAAGAACCCTCACCGCCTCGAAGTCAAAACAATAACAAAGCCTCGCAATCGCGACAAACAATGCCTGATGCGCGACTTTGTACCCCACGCAGATGCGCCTCCCGCCTCCAAACTGCCACAAGCCATGCGTGATATTGCCCTCGTTTTCATGCCCATCTAGCCACCTTTCTGGCCGAAAATCTCCGGGCTCCTCGACTTCTGCGCACACGGCGATCGAATTGATGACAAAATCTGTACCACGCGGGAAATGGTATCCTTCGAATTCTAAATCCTGCGTAAGTTGATGCTGGGGGATGAGGGGTACAACGGGGCGCCAGCGGAGAAGCTCTTTAATCAAGGCACTAATGTAGGGCAAGCATGGCATGTCATCGATACGAGAGAGACGCAAGGCGGTGTGGCTGTTGCTGCAGATCCTGTCGATCTCTTGACGGGCTTTTCGCAGGATGTGCGGGTGGCAGAGAGTGGACATGACGAACGTGTTTAACGTCATCCGAGGGTTGTCGCTACCGGCTGCGATTATGCCCATGGCGAGCCACATGGCTTCGGCGTCATCACCGGTGTATTTTGTGTCACCGTGTAAGAGGACGTCGCGGACAAACGAAGGAGGCGCGGTACCATTTGCAATAGCTTGCTTAACGGGGGCCCACCAAGTCCGATAAATGTCGTGATGAGATTGTCCTTGTTTCTCCCAGTAGCGGCGCCAGAACTGAAAGACTTTTGGCAACTTGGCGAGATGAGGAAAGAAATCGACGGCACTACCATTGATGCTGTTAATAAATTGACGAGTGGCGAGTTCAAAGGCGGCGAGCTCCGATGAGGATTTTTGCAATCGCTTGCCAAGTACAATCCGATGAACAACGGAATTGGAATACCAGTTATGATGTTTGTACCATTTGCACGGTCGGTGAACGTATGCTGCCAAGAGCTGAAGGCTCTCAATTTCTTGCCACTCTCCATAGATCTTCAGTGCGGAGCCGTTCAAAAGTTGATGCATTACTCGCCTATCTTCAGTCCACTCTGCTGTCTGGCGCAAAACAGTACGTCTATCCTGGCTGACAAGCCCGCCGGCAATTGGAAAATAGGGACGTTCGTGTGTGATCGCTCCTCGTTTAGCGATTATTTCTGTGACAACACGCTCGCTGTTGAGAAGAACCCAAGTCTTCGATCCCATTTGCAGAGTCACCATCTCCCCGTACCCTGAGAGAGAAGAAAGCTAGTAACCAGTCAGCTAGCACTTAATACGATTATCGACGTTCCTCTCACATATGCTTGGAGCTTATTGTTACGACGAGCTTTGAGTATTTGGAAGAGATTGCCGACTATGGGACTTGGGGAAGGCCCCGGTGGCAGATTCCATTGTTTTCCTGTGGGCGGCCTTTGATGGTGAACTGGCCTCAGAATATCTTTTAAGATAGTACTGCACACATATAGTGATATTGCAATGCAAGGCAGAATCCACGGCAAGCAACAGAACATGAAATCGTAACCAGTCAAAGAAGCAGTAGAAAACATTATAAAGTATCTGTTACTATGTCATTCTTGACAGTTCATAAAATATTGTTACTTCAAAGATTCAGAAACAAAGATAATTACATCAATGAGCTGTAAAGAAAGAATAGTGAAATAGACTTGCATTCTCAAAGAGTAGAATGATCTTCGAAAGTTAAGTCGCCCAATAGTCACAACTCGGCTAGAGTCCGTCGTGAGATTACCAGGGTTACTGAATTCATGGAACCGTGTCGCTCTTCCAAATTCTCGATCTATGCACGCAATCATCGCCTTCATGTTCGCAATTGGCACAGTATGCAGATGTGACAAATGTAAAAGGATGGTCCTGGGGTCATGTGTGTTGAGACAAAGGCACGGTGCAAATCGGGACTTCGTATGGGTGGAGAAAATGAAATCTCCAAGCAATGTGCAATGATGAAGCAGGGAAGGAGGGAAAAGGGCGGGTCGGCCGTCTCTGCCAGCAAAGACTGCAGTCAGAAACTGGGGATAGGTCGGCCGCCTCGTTGACTGCTTCGCTTGGTTGCATTAATTTTGCAATCGTGAGCCCTGCATGTGTGCGACATGGCGGGTTGTATCTAACGTTGTCTTCTGGCCCACCCAACGATATAGCTAGCACTTTGGCCAAATTGGCCGATCCATCAACCAATATTGACGGGCGGATCATTCTTGGTGTTTGGGTCAAGAGATGGGTGAGTCGGGCATTGTGGCCACATTGCTATCTAATTAGATAGCGGCTAGGCTAGAACAGCTCCGCTTGCCGATTTGGTTTCCTCTTGTGGCTTTCGAGAGACTTTACCAAGCCGCGCGTATGCTTCCACGCTGGTGCAGACTGGGCGGCGGAAAAGACAGCAAGGAATATAAGCATTTACCAGCATTAATTTGTTCGTGCCGTTACTAGCACCTTTGCATACTCTACTGCGGCTCACTTCTGCAGTTGGCAGGTGTAGGACAAGGGGTTACGTTACATCAGAAGATCAAGATGCCGCAGTAGTCCTGAAATATCCAATACGTTCACTGGCGTACGTTCTCACGCCGTGCATACAAACCCACATCAAGAGCTGAAGTAATACCAAGGATCTCAAACACATGCCGGACAATGCAACATCCACCTTTTCCTCGGTGCTACTTTCACGCTTGTGGTTACTTTGCAATGAGAGACACAGCAATTCCGAGGGCTCGCTATCAAAATCTTAGCAAGGCGGTTAGTACCTCGTATGGTTAGTTCGATCAATCCCATACTAGGCAATTCCAAGAATATTGAAATCTCATCTTTACCTTGGAGCCTGGGTTTTCTCAATTGCCATTCTGTATCTCTATTCTTGAGGTTTGAAACGCGCAATGGCTGTGATTGAACTGCCATTTCGAAAAGTTATTGTCGTAGGCGCTGGTTTCTCGGGCATCACTTTTGGCTGTCAGTTGAAGTCTAAGCTTCGATTTGATGAATTCGTAATATATGATCGTCAAGAAGATATCGGTGGTGCCTGGTTCGCGAATCAATGTTCGTTCCCAACCCAAGTTCCCTTAAATATTCTCGGACCATTGATTAGTTTGCCTAACATAATCCGTTAGATCCTGGCTGTGGTGTCGATGTTCCATGCATCTTTTACTCCCTCTCCTTTGCCCCGAATCCAAACTTTTCAAAGCTGTTTCCAGATCAATCCGAAGTCCTTCGGTATATCAAGGATGTAGCTAAAAAGTTCGATTTGGACAAACACATATGCCTCAACACTTCTTGGGATGGAGCAGACTGGAAAGAAGAAACAGAAACATGGAGATGCCAATTCTCCAATCGAAAGACCGGAGAAGTGTTTATCCAAGAATGTCAAGTTTTAATCTCAAGCGTTGGAGGTCTTGTCATGCCTAATAAGCTTGGTATCGAGGGTGAGCAGAACTTTGAAGGACAAATCCTTCACAGTGCAAGGTGGGATCACAGTGTGGTCCTCAAAGACAAAAGAGTCGCTGTTATTGGAAATGGCTGTAAGCCCAATGCTATCATTTGCTCCAACACAGCTAATTGAAAGGCTCTGCAACTCAAATCGTACCTGCTATCATTGACGAGGTACAAATTTTGAACCAGTTTATCCGCACGCCTCAATACTATTTCCCGCAAAAAAACCCGCGCATTCCTGCGGTGCTGAAGTTTGTCTTCCGCTACTTACCGGCGACTTTTTCACTATTTCGACTCATCATATTCCTGGTGTACGAATCGAGGTTTCGCCACTTTTATCTGAATTCCCGAGGATCCCGTCTTCGAGCTATCGCTCGTCAAGTTTCACGCACATACATCGAAGATAACGCTCCTCAAAGATTCTGGTCTCTTGTCATGCCAGAATATGATGTTGGCTGTAAACGCCGTATTTTTGACGAGAGCTACGTACCCGCGCTCAAAAAACCAAACATTCACCTCACGAAAGACCCCATTACATCCATTGAGGCCAAGGAGGTCGTCACAAAGAGCGGCAGCCGTTATCCCTGTGACATTCTTGTAGTCGCTAACGGATTCAGTCCGCTTCACTTTCACCTCCCGATTCGAGGCCGCAACGGGATGACGCAGCAAGAACATTGGACTCAATTCGGGGGCATCGAAGCTTATCAATCCACCGCTCTGGCTGATTTTCCAAACTTCTTCATGATATACGGACCAAACGCGGGATCAGATCACACTAGCGCTCTGTTTAGTATTGAATGTACCGTTGACATGGTCCTCAAACTCATCAAGCCCCTTCTCATATCTCAAGAGGCGGACATTATTGAGGTCAAATTTGAGGCAGAGATGAACTGGGTCCGCAACACCCAGGCGGCACTGACAAAGCGCGTGTGGGCCGGCAATTGTGGGAATTATTATTCGGACAAAAAGAATAAATGGAACATCGCTATGTATCCATTTTCTTCTTTTCATTTCTGGTACATAAATCGGTTTCCAAATATGCGCGATTGGATTTACAAGCCATTCTCCAGGCGTGGTTGAAGAGCGTGCCTAGCATGTTGGCATAGAAAATGGGACTCTTTCGGTAATTGCATCACTGTTAATCAACATCTCTGATGAATTACTCTGGTGGAACAGACATTGCCAATGGAAATTTGTTCAGGTTGTAATTTAGTGGTACTCGTTCTGGAATCGGCTTGCCTTCAATACATGGTAGGGCTAGCTGAAAGCACAAACAGACAGAGGAGTCTTCGGCTGCTAAATGGCAATTTAAGCTCTTATGTTAAGAGCCTTTAAAATTGTTTTTGGCCTATCTTCATGATGTCGCTGGCCTAGAGAGGGATTCAAAGCAGGAACAGATAGACAGAAGAACGCCCTAATTCTACCAACCTTCACGATCCGATACTCCTCAAGAATATTGTTTTGGGTAAACGGCGTCGCATTTTGAGCTAATTTTGCCGGTCCTACCTGGATATGAGTTCTTCAATTCGATATCTGTTATGGGATACTTCGATGAGTCGTTGAGGTAGGTCTGATATCCCTGGTTTTTGGGTCTTGTTCCATTTCCGACAGGGTGGATGTTTCTCCTAGATGTGCTGATGTATTTGATATATAGCGGCTTTAAAGAGGGTAAGCAGCCCAGAATGATAACAAGATGATTCTCAGATCTGTTGAGAAGGAGTGTGCATTTTAGCTTCGATATTTCAAAGGGGTTCTAAATGGACACTTACACAATCCAAAGGTACATTACTGGAGCTTCCCCTACAGTTAAATACGAGTCAACATCTCTTCATGAGTGCGATAAGGTGTAAGGCTCACATGTAAAATCGGACCGCGCTGAAAGGCCCATAAGCACCACGGTGCTAACAATACAGGCTGCCATGGCACTAATACAGCTTAATCAAGATCTAGCAATGACAGGGACGTCTTACAATAACCCTAGACTCAAAAGAGATGCGAGAGCAACTTTCAATTTGAGCTTGAGCTTTAGTTTCCAGACGATGAGCACAGGGAAAAGTGTGAACGTGAGGTCAATGAATGCGGTCATAGCTATCACCGTTATTATGGACTGCTGTAATACTGTCAAGAGTTGATAAGGGCGACTTACCAGAACTAGCAACCGCAGAATTCCGCTGGATTACAGGATTCCAGGACTTTGCTGTTGGAGCCAATTGGGGATCCCATAAGGCCGCCACGGGTGTAGTTTGCACAAACACCATTACAAGGGCGACGATGCAAATGGACGTGTTTAATATCAGTGTGATAATAACGAACCATTTGAGCCATTTATGGACCGAGAACAGGCGCAGAAGAAGAATGCCGATAGAAATACGAGAAGTTGATTTCGAAAGAACAAGCGGAATCTGAGAAATCCACGCGAACTTCAATGCGTGGATAAGATCAGGTAGTGACAGGCTGGCTGCATGTCTTCCAAACCCATAGTCCACCGCAACGCTGAGTAATGATATTCCTATCAAGTCCAGAACCTACTTTATGCTTCAGAAAATTCCCTTCGAATTATAAATCGTAAAGCGTAAATAGTAAACTGGAAAAGAACGTACCAGAGCAGCAACCATAATATAGTCATCCCATCCAACCGCGTGAACCAATCTAGCACGAGCATAGAGCCTTGTCGCTACGAAAATTAAGGTAATAGAAGCACCAAACCAGCCAACCCCGTTGATAAGAGCAGCCTTACTGCCATCATCATGAGGCGTGGGGGACGCCATCGTTTTTCTGATGTTGCTCTGAAAATGAAAAGAATCACTCACTGGTTAAGGTGGGGAGACTGGCGTTCAGAATATTTAGAAGAATCTATAGTGGCATTTTTTGTCATCAACCAATCAGCGTTATCATTAACCAACTCTTGGTATACGAGGACACGAGGGCAGATAGGCATGTAGATATATTGACTGAACTATATAGTAGGTAGAGCATACGGATGAAGGAAGAAGTGGGCGAAGGGTAAATACCCATCCACTAGCGCCGGATGGGCCTTTGCCATATCACGACATATACTGGGGAGGATCTCCCGAGTAGGAGGAATGTGCTGGTGTGGATGGCTACAAGGGTACACTTCTGCCAATAACGACTGGATATGTACATGGCGCAGCTGTTGAAGGTTGCGCGCCCGCAGATAACACTGCTCCCTTGTGGGAAAGTTAAGGATACTTCTGTGCATGGCATGAAACCAAGCGCCAGTGCGGCGTGTCTTCGGATGAGGCTAGAAGACGACAGGGTTTACGAATGCAGAAAGACCGAATGAGCGACAAAATTCTTCTATGTCTGGTTGTGGCACAGCCTCGCGAAAACGGGAAGTCATTGTACCTCGAACAGGGCTGCCTGCACCTAGCTTCAAGCATCACTTCTCAAGCTAGTGCAGGAGAGCAACGGACAAGTTGCTAAACGTACAGGTAACTGACGCTCTGTGTCTGAACTTTCCTGTAGGGATTTCTCTTAATACCTACAGCTTCAAGTGTTTTAGGGAGAGCAACGAACCCTTATTCCGTGTGATCTCCCCAATTCTTTGTTTACATATCGACCGTTATAATAAGACGACCATATGCCTTCCGAACAAGCTACATCAATAACACATCTCTTGCAAAGAATTGGCGATAATCTTGGCGATCTTGACGCAGATTCTCTCAAGAAAGATTCAGCCCGAACACAGGCTCTGGAGGCAGCTAAAAAATTAGTCATTGCGCTGGAAACTCCAGCAGAAGTTATACTCCAGCATGCATTTTCGGTAAGACGCTTAGTTCAATGTATAAACATGGTACCTAGTGAGTTCTTTGCTGACTCTGAGCTTGACACATTAGGGATCGGTACGTCTTTGTACGAGGCTGGCGATTGATACGCGTCTCTTCCATATCTTGATGGAAGCAGGCGAGCATCCGACGTCAGCTGCTCAACTTGCAACTGCTTCCGGAGTAGACCATAAACTTCTGATTCGTATCATGCGTGTGTTAAATGCGAGCGGCTTTGTTGGAGAAGCATCTGAAGAAAATTACATTCCTACTCCGCTTACGAAGGCGATGATAATGCCCGCGCTCGAGTCCGGTGTCAAACATACCTACGACCACGACTACCAAGTTCTTGCTCAGACACACAAATACTTCCAGACCAATGGCTACAACAATCCCACCGATTCCACCGACACCCCTTTCCAAATGGCATTTGGAACGAAGCTCAACTACTTTGAGTATTTGGTACAAGATGGAAAGAAATTCAAAGATTTTGATGCCTTTATGACCTTGAATCGAAATTCTAAGCCTCATTGGGTAGAGTATTTCCCGGTGCAAGAGCGCATTATTGATGAGTACCTGCATAACACAAAGGAAGGCGATGTCTTTATGGTAGATGTCGGCGGTGGACTTGGTCACGATTTGGAGTATTTCAAGAAGAAATTCCCATATGTTGGTTCTCTAGTCCTTCAAGACCTTCCCCATACACTTTCCAGCGTCAGCTTGAGTGAGGGTATAGAGATCATGCCATATGACTTCTTTACACCACAGCCTGTCAAAGGTAAGACAAACATTCTCCCAGGCAGTTTTCAGAAAGATCTCTGACAACCCCTAGGTGCAAAAGTCTACTTTTTTCATTACATCATTCACGACTGGCCGGACGACAAAGTCTTGGAAATCCTGAAGAACGTGGTTGAAGCAATGACACCTGGGTATTCAAAGCTTATTCTTAACGAATTCCTTATCCCTCCTACCGACTGTGACACGTTTCGAGCGAGCGTGGACATACATATGATGGCAGATTTCTCCAGCACCGAGAGGTCGGAAAAACAATTCCAAAAGCTGTTGGAAGCGGCGGGACTCGTGGTTACCAAGTTTTGGCAACCTCCTAGTATTGGTGATGGGGTTATCGAAGCGATGCGCAGGGCTGCATGAAAGGCGTGTTGCATTCTTTTCAATATAGAGCAAAATCTAGCGATGAAACGTCCAATCATACTCAACTCAGGGTTATAGAAGAATACAGACTAGCGTATGTAACAAGCGAAAGTCATTGCGTATTAGCGTGTGCACAAAGCTCTGCAATCCTTGGCATTCATTTTTGCGTTTACCCCACGTCCCTTTTGTATGGGGAATTCGAAAATTCAACCCCATCGCCCCCCAATTGCCCAAAATTGAAGCTATTCAGACCTCTTTGTTTGTTGACGTTCTTAACGCATTTCCAGCTATGACCGACCCACTATCTGCAGCGATTCGCTCCAGAATCGTACGGCTTCTACTACTTCATTGACAACCCCTCGTCATCGTCGAAGAAGTTCACTGCTGCTCTAGAACGATGTATAGCATTCTAGAAAATATCTTCATGTATTCGTCATCGTTTAAATCTCAGTTTCGCCCCAAAGAAGTCCCCCGCAAGGTGTTTAAGACAGCTGAAAATGACCTCATAGCCTATCTCGAAGACCAGTCATGAATCATGCAGAAAGAGATGATCTGATACATATGAAAGAAGTGAGACATTAACGTGCATCGATTCACGATATCAAGAATTCTGAAGAGAAGATGCTGAAGTAATAAGAAAGAACAGCGTGTAGAAGTCAGGCAAAACGATGAGCTTCGTTTGAATTGAATAGCAGACATGCTTCGTTTGACGGCTGAACAGCTCGTGTTCGTGAATGAGTTCTTATTCAATGAGATCACAGGCTGACGTCATCAAGTCTATGCTTCTGTTGATCAATCAGCTCGCTATCAAGCCTCTAGAACGAGAGGACATTGCTGAAGTGTTCTTTCGATCTATACGAAAGACGAATATCTATCCTGTACCGACATTCGTGAAGGCTGGTTCAACGGCGAGGCTTTCTTTCGATGGCTAGCAGATGAGCTGCTATCTCTATGCAGTCCCTTTTCGGCCCCGAGGAGTGTGATCATCATGAATAATGCGAGTGTTCATTGCAATAGTCGAATCGAAGAGCTTATCACCTCACACGAATGTCAGATAAGCTGTTTGCCTCATTGAATTGAATGAAGATCTATCACTGATATGAATGTCAGATGCGATATTTGCCTTCCTACTCGTCGAATTACAATCTCATAGAACTCATCTTCAGCGTATTAAAGACCTGAATTCGTAGACATTTTGACGAGATATGACCTCATTTTGAAGGCATCTTTGATGACTTTCTTCATTACGCTGTTGAACGAAGCGAATGTGATAGATATTCGAGGCAGCACTTCAAGCATTCAGACTACATCTTTGAGACAGATATCAGAGCTTTAGAAAGAGATCTTGAAGCGAATACTATAGACTTTGACTAGCTAGCTTCTGAATAGCTTCATTTTCATCTATTTGAATACGATAATAGATGAGGGGTTAAATGTCGAATGGCTCATACAAAAGAAATCGCGAAATAACGCAAAAACATAGAGATAGATTTTGACTTCGACGTTGAGACATTTCGAATAAAAACGGTTACAAGAACGTCAGGAACGTCAACAAACAAAGAGGTCTGAATAGCTTCAATTTTGGGCAATTGGGGGGCGGTGGGGTTGAATTTTCGAATTCCCCATACAAAAGGGACGTGGGGTAAACGCAAAAATGAATGCCAAGGATTGCAGAGCTTTCTGCACACGCTAATAGTCGCCTACTAGACCTAGCCATTCTTTTCTGATACCCACCACAAGCATGTGATGTGTTTTACGGCCTGTCGACTTTACTCGTCACGCTTATCTCGGAACAATCCTGTTGTAACTTTAAGAATTAGACCTCTGAGAAAACGTGTCTCGACTGCATCTCACTTGATACCCTTTGTTTGCAACTGTCCCGTAATGGCAGTGTGAACCCTGCCGTTGATGCCGATTGGTGGACCCGAAAGAAGGGGGCAAGGGGAGTAGAAAGAGCTGGAGCGTTGATATTGGGCGAGTTGGACGCACCTGGTACATGCGGCGTTGATCTGCATTCGAACTACCCTGGTCCCAACGCTGGTAGAACTAACGGTTCATGCATCGGCACGATAGGACACCTCAATGGATACCAGCCAGCTATACTACTTTGGTTCTCACCTATTCCCAGTGTAGCGTTTTCAGCTGCTTTACCCTGCTACACACTAACATTGACCTACCTGAGCCCTCCAATGCTTTTCGCCTATCGGAGAAGAGTA